>OEIU01000003.1_pt1 | contig 298319 bp, 281 predicted proteins | sample 1539221 | NCBI WGS metagenome assembly OEIU01 (sample SAMN03792071, study PRJEB22550) | activated sludge metagenome | feature: wastewater treatment plant; material: activated sludge; isolation source: Wastewater treatment plant of a petroleum refinery complex | place: Argentina: Zarate... | reverse complement strand
GCCGCCGACAAGGACACACTCCCTACCGGTCGTGTTTCCGCCTCGCCGCATCCAAGCCTTTGCGAACGCTACGCGTTCTTTGCGTTTAAATTCCCGTTTTAAAACGCAAAGACCGCAAAGCGAAACCCCGCAAAGGTCTTCGATCTCAAATTTCGAATTTCAGATCTGAGATTGATCAGGTCGTCCCCGTAGGGGACGCGAGATAGTAGCCCAGGGTAAGGCCGCCGCGGCCGCCACCCTGGGAAAGAGGTCGCAAGATGAATCCCGGAGCTCCGTTAGGAGCGACAGAGGGATTTGTCGGCGGCCGAGCCGCCTCCCGCGAATTCATTTGCCGTCCTAAACCACGCCGTAAACGACGTGGCTATGCGAGGCCGTTGTCGGCGGCAAACCGCCTCCGGGGAATGATCTTCTGCCCTGATCCACGGCATAAATGCCGTGGCAATTCGAGAGTTCGTGATGACCGAGTTCTACAAACATTCGGCTCCTAACGGAGCCAAGAAGGTGTTCGGCGGCACTGACCGAGCGGCTCACGCAGGCGGTTTCTGACTGCGGACGAGGCAGGGAAAATGGCGGAAAGTGACAAAAGTTGTAAGCACAACCTCCAAAAACGCCGATTTTTGTTCCGTTTTGTTCCGCTTGTTCTGTTCCGCGCGGAACGGAACAAACATCGAGGTTTTGTCGGCGGCCGAGCCGCCTCCGAGGTTGGTTTTGTGGCACGGTCCCACGGCATAAATGCCGTGGCAATTCAGCGGGAATCTGCGTTGAATGTTACGCCCTAACTGACGTGCGGGCTTGCGGCAATGCTGACCGCCCGCTGCTCCCTCCACCCCGGCCTTCGGCCACCCCTCCTCGGGCAGGAGGGGAGCTGGCGGTTCTGACAAGAAATGCGAAGAAAGGTGCTTAGAACGGGATGTCGTCGTCGGCAGGAGTTGCGGATGAAGCAGGGGCTGCTCCGGCTCCTGACGAAGCTGTCGATCCGCCGCCGGTGTACTGCGGCTGATGATCCTCTTCGGAAGGCCCGCCCGAATATTCACCGCCGCCGCGCGAGCCGATGAACTGCATGTCGGTCGCCTGAACGTCGAGCGTGTATCGGTTGTTGTTGTCGCGGTCGGTCCATTCCTCGATTCGCAGGCGGCCTTCGATATAAACGGAGGAACCTTTGGTCAAATATTTGGCTGCATTTTCAGCCTGCTGGCGCCAAAGAGTGATCTTGAACCAGGTCGTCGCATCCTGCAATTCGCCGGACTTATCGCGTCTCTTTTCGTTGGTGGCCATCGTAAAACTGCAGACGGCAACGCCTTGCGGGGTGTAGCGAAGATCCGGGTCTTTGCCCAGGTTCCCAACGATGGTGATCTTGTTGAATGACATTCAGAATCCTCAGTGTAGATATTTTTTTCGAACTATTCGCACAAGTATAGCTTCAAATACTTCGCGGTCAAAGAGCACGTGCTAAAATTGACCTTTTGCCCGCAAGGGCCTGTTTGTTTCGCTGGCAAATGAGAATCCTCTCGATCATCATCTTATGCGCAGTCGTGCTGATCGCGGCTATCGCAGTGCCTTCTCAAGCGACGAATGCACCGGCAAAGCCAGAGGCATCCAATGCCGTGAAATGCTGGAGTTTTGCGGATGCCGATGTCTTTTTTCGATCGGTCGCGGCAGATGACAAGGCCGCGTATGTCTCAACAGACAAAGGCAGCGTGATCGCGGTCGGTGCCGCGAACGGGGAAAGGCTCTGGAGAGCCGAGTTCGGCGGTGAAGTGGTTTCCAATATCGCGGTCGGTCCCGACAGGATCGCGATCGCTACGCGGCCTGCAGACTCGAGTGATACGGCGAAGACCGCAACTCTGCGCGTACTCAGCAAGGAAACCGGAATTCTCGTCTGGAAGGCGGAGATCGACGGAGCAGGCGAGATCTTTCTCAAAACGGCGCCGGACACGATAGTTGCGGCCGCGAGCAGCGGCGAGGTTTCGGCATTTGACCTTCGGGCGGAAACCTTGAAATGGAAGCTGACGTTTGCGGGTGGGCTTTCAACGGCTCCGGTCCTAGATGACACGCTTCTTGCTTTTGCCACCGGAGACAGCCGATTGGTCGGCGTCACGCTGGCAGGCGGTGAATCACGCTTTTCGATCGGGCTGAAGCGGCCGGCAAAGACAGTCGTTTTTGATGACAACGAGATCTATGCGGGTGATTCACGGGGCGAGGTGGTGCGGCTTGAAGCGGCCGACGGTTACGACGCGAAGTGGAAGTATCGTGCAGGCGCACAGATCGGGAGGTTGATGGAGAACGACGGCGAGCTGCTCGCAGCATCATTCGATAACTTTCTATATTCCATTGACCGTGCGTCCGGGCGTGTCAACTGGAAACTCAGGCTTCCGGCCCGCGTGCTCGGTGCCGCAACTATGGACTCGAAACGCCTGTTCGTCCTTGTCGAGAACGGCAAGATCGCCATGGTCGTGTCTGCGGAAACGGGCAGGATCGACTCACAGGTCGATCTTGGCGAAGCACCGATCGCGACAGCCGCCGACGGATCGCATACGTTCGTGCTTTCGCCGGTCAGCCTTGCGGCCTACGGCAGCGGGACGTGCGCAAAGTAAAAAGGCATCGCGGCCGGTCGCCGGGATGCCTTAGAACCTAAACGTTAGGGCGTCAATATCATCGTCTTAATGCCCTGCTTGTGCGTGATGCATCATTGCATAAATTTCGTCTTTGATAGCGAGTTTCTGCCTCTTTAAGGCAGTTTCTTCCAATTGTTCTTCGTCGGATGGAAAACTGAGATGCTGCAGTTCACTAAGGCGTTTTTCGTGCTCTTCGTGTTGATGAACGAGTTCGCGAAATTCCTGATTGTTCTTCAGCAATTCGTCGCGGACAGGGTCCGCTGCTGACATATCCATAGCGTGTTTGTCCTCACTTTTCAATGGTCTAAAGCCCGAGTCCGGGCCATTAGCACTCTTGGCGTCGGGCTTAACCTGATGTTAGCTCAACAGCGTGTTCGAAGCAAGTAAAAAAACACATAGTCATCAGAGGCTAAAGCGTGCGGCTCATCAAATATCCGTCTTCCTGCGGCGAGTGATAGAGCCCTTTACGTAAATGCTGGATGACAAAGGAGTTGTGGGTATAAAAAGCGATCGCCTTTTCGTTTGACACACGGACCTCAAGCCATATTCGACGGGCGCCCGCCTCTCTGCAACGCTCGAAGAATGCATCAAAAAGGAGCTGTCCATTCCCTCTTCGCTGATGAGCAGGCGAAACGGCAATATTGTAGATCTCGGCATCGACACCGACAGCGTCGGCAGCCGTTATCAGGCGTCCGACAATGAATCCGATCGTGCGATTGGCATCCGCCTCAAGCCTAAGCATTATCGCGTTCTTTGCCTTGATCTCGGAGAGATAGTCGTGCGCGGCCCAGTGGCTCAGACCAGTTTCGGTGCCGAGTTCGATCAACGCGGCAATGTGAGCGGCTTCAACGGGGCGAATTCTGTGAGGACTAGGCATTTACGGGTTTTGACAGAAAGATCGGTTCAGCTTCCGTGATCCGCGGATCGTCTGCGGCGCGCAGAAGCAGCTCGGCAAGATTCTCGATCATTATCACATTTTGGCCATACGACACTTCGCCCCCCTTGGCTACGACGAAATGGTCGATCGGAGCCTCGACAGCTTCCGGATCAAGGCTCGCTGTCGAAGCATGCACAATTGCCGGACGGATACTGACGATCGAGTCGGTGGAAACTTTGAAGATCTGAGAGGCGGTCGAGCCGCGTCCGACGGGCACGGACGCACAGACGACGCCTTCAGCTGCCAACGCGAGGGTCGGGAGCAGCGGGAACCGAGTTACTTTAATCCCAAGGGAATTGGCGAGGCCGAGAGCGGTCGCAATACCGATACGAATACCCGTAAAGCTGCCCGGCCCTGCTGACACGACGATCTTCCCGATGTCTTTCGGAGAAGCATCGGCATCGCGCAGCAATTCGTCGATCTTTGGCAAAAGGAGCTCGGCTCTTGCGGGTGCTGACGGATCGCCGATAAATGAATGAACGTACCCGTCAATGGCGAACGCCAGGCTGCCGCCCAAAACTCCAGCTTCAATCGATAGCGTCCCGCCGAGCTTCTTCATTCTGCGTCCTATTATACGATATCGAACGAAGAATGGAGGCTAGGCCGCGTCGGCTAAAAGAGCGAAGCTGATAGTGAAGCCTGAGCTTAGAATCAAAGCTTCCGCCGACATCAACGGTCGCGGAGATCGGGTTCGGCGGCGTTCGTTTCTTTAACTGGATCAGAAACTTTCGCGGGTTGCGGAAGTGGGCTTTGAGCGGCTCAAGCTTTAGGTTCGATGTCCATTCCTTCTCGACTTGCGTCGTGAGCCATTTCGGCAGAGTTTCGGCGGCATCCGCTATCGGTGTGGCGGAAAGATCGAGCCCGAGATATTTAGCCGCGAGGCCAATAGCACAAACAATCCAGCGGCGTCGCGTCTCCTCAACTTCGTCTAGGCACATTTGCCAATCGAATCCTTTTGGCCGATTCGCCACCAGGTAGTAAATGTCCCAGAGTTTCTCGCGGTATTGGCCGCCGTCGATCAGCCAATGCACGCATACGACACGCAAATGATCTTCGGGGCAAAGAATGCGGATAGTTTCGCCGTCGATGTCGATCGTTTCGCAGCGATCGAAAAGTGTCTGCCAATCAAGCGAATCGTGGCGTGAAAATTCGTTGTGAAGGTCGATGACGAGTTTGCGGCCGGCGGGAGATGCGCGAAGAGACTCGGCACGCGCGAAATCCTCCGCACAGACCGCTAGATCTGTGTCAGATGATATGCGGCTGACACTCTCCGGAAAAGAACGGGCGATCGCCCAACCTTTGAAGAGCACCGGCTCGATCCCTTTAGATCGGAAAAGGCGAAATGCCTCGACGATCTTCTTCTGCTGGGCCTTGCGGTAAATGGTGCCCCAACGATATTCGTCAAAGACCTCGTCTTCGTCTTGTTCGGGATCGTATTGCATCGCAGTGCGTTGTCCTCAAGTTAACACGAAACCGAAAATAGCGGAAAAGAAAAAGGCGGCTCATTCAAACCGCCTCTTCTCATAATTTGCTTCAAATTGCGTTCTTAGGCAACACAAGTAAATGACGGGGTCATTCCTCTGTTGTCGCACATCTGAGTGGTGCACATGCCCGCCTGGAGCGCACAATCCGAATTGCTCGAACAATTGCACGATGTTGCAGCAAGAGCACTCTGCGGTGCGGCAAGGGACGCGATGATCGGCAATGCTGCGACTGAGACGAGACCGATGGTCTTGAGAACGTCGCGGCGGCTTTTACCTTTGAACTTTGGTTCGACCTTTGCTTCAAGGAGGCCCTTGCTGCTTAGTTGGTCAATGGCCAACCAGACGAAGTCTTCCGTAACGGTTCCCATTGAATTCGCCTCAAACTCCCGCACGATATCGCTAATGGTGTTCACACCATCGCAAGATGCCCAAACAAACGCTGCACTGTCGTTAAGGCAGTGGGCTTTGTTCGTTTCGGTATCATATACGAGCATTTCGCCCGGCATCTCTTGGATAACGAGTCCGCGTTTGCGGGCTTTCGGGTTTTGGAATTCAGACATTGGGATCCTCCATTAAACAATTCGGCGTTGGCGTAAACCTAAAAACGCCATATTTTACATAACTTTAGCAAGATATTGCAATAGCTTTTCTCCAAAGCGGGGCGCGTGAGTTCGCTTTGATTTTACAATTAAAGCACCATTCATCACCTCATGCAACACCTGAATTGAGTATGCGGGGTTTACCAGGATCGGCAGCGTGTACGGTGCTATCGTCATTATTCCTTCGGCCGGACTCAATACTTTTGGCCGGAACGAGGCGTTTTCCTTATAACTTGTAAACAGAACGGCTCCGACCGGAAGCGGCTTTCTTTTCTTTAGATCGGCCTTGTCAGACACATCGACGGTGTATGGGCGATGTTTGCCGTCGGTCGTCCGCATATTGATCGGCCTCGCATACGGATGAACCCGTCCATGCTTGTCGAGAATCGCGAACTCATCCGAAAAATATTCAGCTCCAAGTTTGACGAGTTCGAGGACGAGCGTTGATTTCCCAGAGAAACTGTTGCCCGGAATCAATAAGGCTTTCCCATTGATACCGACCGCACCCGAATGCACAAAGACGCGGTCCGGGCAATATTCTCCGATTCGCACTCTTAGGTAGCTGTCAAAATATTTGAAGACGCCGCGTTCGATCTCATTTTCCGCCACGATCGATCCGTTATGTTCGACGAAGGTCCCGAGTTCCTTGTTCCGTCCGAAGACAAACGTGTGTTCGGGAGGCTTCTGAGTAGGCTTCAGATTCCCGATCAACGCCTTGTTTGCGGTCTTGACGGCTTTTTGCAGCAGTCGGGCGTTGCGGGATTCAAAGCGTATTGCGACGCCGAACGAGATGAAGTTTTGACCGTATTGTAATGACGTCACTCGGCAGAGGCCCTCCGCCCTGAAATTGAATACTCGATCGCCAAGAGCAGCACTCCCGCCGCACCGGCTGCGATCCATGCCGGCACGAGGCTATGCCCGATCGCGGGCATCGTGACTGCGATGATCGTGATAGAGAGGGCGAGGACGCCGTAAAAGATCGAAACTGTTGCGTGCGAGTATCCGCGGATGACGAGTTGCTGATAGATGTGATTTCGGTGCGCATGCCAGATCTTTTCGTGACGCAGGAGTCTTTTGACCAGCGTATAAAAAGCGTCGAACATAAACGGCCAAAGCAGCAGGCACGCGACAGGAAACGCCAGAATCCGGATACCCGAACCGGGCGGCGCAAGAAGGCCGATACCGGAGAACGTGAAGCCTAAGAAAGCACTTCCCGCGTCTCCCATAAAGATCTTGGCCGGCTGCCAGTTGAAGAGGAGGAAACTGAGAGAAGTCGCAAAAATAACACATGCCAGAACCGCGACCGCGGGTTCTTCGGCGATGACCCCAAGCGCGCACCATCCGGCCGAAGCGGCGAGCGATTGTACGCCGGCAATGCCGTCGATGCCGTCCATAAAATTGTAGGCATTGATGAACCAGACGATAAAGAGGAGCGAAACAATGAACTCAAGCACGGTGGAGACCTCGGTCATCTCGCCACCGACAAAGATCGGATAGGACCCGCGATCGATCAGAAGCAAAGCGGCAGCGATCACATGCACCGCGATCCGAATGGCTGGAGGGAGATCTCGTACGTCGTCGATCCAACTGACTACGACGATAAGAACTGCGCCGATGAGAAAGCCGTACGCGATCTCCTGACGAAAGGCCAGCGAGTAGATCGCGAAGGCCGTTAGCGAGACGATCGCGATAACGATACCGCCGCCTCTTGGCGTCGGCTCCGAATGCGAGCTCCTTTCGTTCGGAATATCGAGCATTCCCTTCCGGAGCGTCCATTTTCTGACAAAGTAAACCCCGGCGGCCGAGATGACCGCAGTTACAAGAGCGAGGGCCAAAAGAGACGCTTTATTCAACTGAGCAATGCCCTCCGATAGGCCGAAAGGGCGGTATCAAGCGAGTATCTGTCTAACGCGGCATGGCGTGCCCGATCACTCATGGCCAACAAGCGTTTTGGATCGTCTGCGAGTTTCTCCAGAGCGTTCAGAAGACCGGTTACATCACCCGGCGTTGAGCAGACCCCAACGTTGTCGTCTTTGGTAACGAGATCAACCTCGCTTCCCTCTTCCGTGATCGCAACGATCGGCTTACCTGCGGCCAAGATATTGTATGTGCGGCTAGGCATCGAAACTCCTTTCATCTTTGAGACAAGCGAGACGATCCCGGCATCGCATGCGTTCAAAAAGACGGCCTGTTCCTCTCGCGGCCTTGGGTCGAGAAGCGTTACGTTCGCCGGTTCTTCGTCTGCAATGAATCTCTCTATGAGTTTACGCTTTACGCCGGTGCCGAGGAACACGAAATGAAAACGCGATCCCGCTTCCCGATCTAACGTCTTTGCTGCCGAAAGGATAGTCTCGATGTCGTTCGGGTATCCCATATTGCCAGCATAAAGTAAGACAAAACGATCTAAAATGCCAAGTTCATTGAGTAATGGGTTTTCTGCTCTTGGGCGAGGTTCAACATTCTCAAGCTCGGCCCAATTCGGGATCACCGAGATCGGGATATCGAGGCCTTGCGTTTTTCGGGAGAGCAGCTCCTGCATATCGCGGCCGACAGCGATGATCCGTGCCGCGTGTTTATAGAGCCATCGGTTCCAGAAGCCTAGGACCCTAACGGCAACGCTTTTACCTCCAGCTTTGCCGGCGGCGATCAGGATCTCGGGGTAATTGTCGTGGATCAAGAGCGTGTAGGCCGCCCCGCGAATTAGCGATGCTATCGCGATGACGAATGGCGACGCAGGCGGATTCGTCACGACGAGGACGCGATCGCCTTTTCGGAATTTTCGCAAACTGACGAAAAACATCGAAAGGCTGAGCGTCAGCATATTGACAAGACGAAATACGATGACATTCTTGTTCAACGTCGTACCGCTGACACGAAAGATATCGACCCCATTGCGGACCTCGCGTTTCGACGCTCGTGTGCCGCGCGCGGAATAATTCGGTTGGCCGCAAAGAGCCTTTACCTCGAAGGTGTCCGTCAGGCCTTCGGCGATCTGTGTCAGGTAATAACCGGTCGAAGTAAGTTCCGGATAGTAAAGCTCCGAGACGACCCAAAGGTTCGGTTTTTGTTCAGCTTGGGGGGCCACGCTATTGTTATCCGTCATTGCAAATCAAGATCTACCCTCCAATGCGCGAGAAATGACCTTTGCGGTGGCTTCGTTTATTTCGTCGTGAGAGAGCCACTCTTCGGCATATTTGCGAGCATCAGCCGACATCCTCACATATTCGGTGCTGTCCATCGCCAGACAGTTCCTGATCTGCCGGACAAACCTTTCGGGTTCGCTGAGCGGGATCTGCCAGCCGACACGTTTTTCTTCAACGTCCGTCCACACGGTATTGTCGCTGACAATGATCGGGCAGCCCGCGGCGAGTGCTTCTATAAACACATAACCGAAATTCTCGTTTAGCGTCGGCATTACAAAAAAATGGCTATCTGCCGTCCGCCGAAGAGCTTCACTATTTGGAAAAGCCCCGTGAGCCTTGACCGAGACATTCTTGGGCATTCCGGCGATCGTGGCCTTGCACTTCTGCCAATATGCTTCATCATCTACCGGGCCGATTATATCGAGCGTGATCTCACCACTTTCAACTTCTTTGAGCCTCTCCAATAGATAGATCAGGTTCTTTTTCGGCGAGATCCGCGAGAGATAGACCAGTTTCACGCTGCCCGGTGCCTTAGCCGGCTTCCACGCCGGCGAGAAGTCCGGCAGGATCGCCTCGGGAACGAGATCAGGGGCCGTCATTACTTCAACATCCGCTCCAAAGACATCTCGTATATCCGCGGCATCTGCTTCGAACGAAGCCTTCCAGATCACACCGTCATAAAGACCGACAGCCTTTGCATACGCAAGAAAGAGCTTCTTTTTTGTCGCCTTGATCTTCAAAGCTGCTCTTGACAATTCGCCGCAAGGAGCAAGGATGACAGGTAGTTCACCAACAAGATCTTTCCTTCGGGCTGTCAGGAATTTTATTACCGGCAGACTGAAGAGACTGTTCAAATAGATCGCATTTGGGCGGATCTCAACAACAAGTTCGGCTACTTTCTTTGTGTTCAATCTGCCTTTTCCGAAGAAATAGACCTTTGCCGATCCAACGTCATTCCAAGTGTCGGTTACAACTCCGCGGTAGGATTCTGTCTCGGTGAGATCGTGGTTTCTCGTGACGATAAAGAAATCGTGATCCCGACCGAATCGATCCACCAGGTTGACCACCGACCACATCCCGCCGCCGCCCTTGAATCCCGGCAGATAATAGTCGCAGAAGATCAAGATTCGACGCCGCATCTAATGTTTTGATACCTCTTCTGCAGCCTACGAACTGTGCCTTCGTTGGCTCAGATAACCGAGGACGATGCGCGTGACCGTGCTCGATACGTTTGGATCGGTGTATTCCGAAGGAGGCGTCCAAGATGCCGGCTGAGCAAGAGCAAGTTCGACAGCTGACACGATCGCTTGCGGCGACGCTCCGCTCAAGATGTTGCTTCCGCACTCGATCGTCTCTGCTCGCTCTGTCACATCACGCAAAGTTACGTTCGGTACCTTAAATATAGAACACTCCTCCTGTACGGTGCCGCTGTCGGTCAGCACGGCAAGAGCATTCTTTTCGAGTTTGACGAAATCAAAAAAGCCCATCGCGTCCAACAATCGGACCTTGTCGCTCGATGGGGCAATGCGGAATTCGTCCAATTTTGAAGCCGTACGCGGATGAACGCTGACAAGGCAAGGCTTACCGTAACGCTCGGCCGTTTGGCTCAATCCTTCCATTATGCTTGCAAGCCGTGCGTGATCATCGACGTTCTCGGCGCGGTGAAGCGTTACAAGCAAATAATCGAACTGAGCCACTCCTTGGGACTCGAGTGCCTCGCTCGCGTCGATCTTAGGGGCGAAATATTCAAGAACTTCATAGATCGGGTTGCCGGTGACGAAGATCCGGTCGCGTTCAATGCCTTCACGCATGAGGTTCTCTTTGCTTCGATGCGTGTACGGCATCAACACATTGCTTGAATGATCAATGATGCGGCGATTGATCTCTTCGGGAACGCGGTCGTCAAAGCATCGGTTTCCCGCTTCCATATGAAAAACAGGAATACCGCGTCGAGCGGCAGCGATGGCAGAAAGTGCGCTGTTCGTGTCGCCGAGGATCAGCACGCGGTCCGGGTTGTGTTCCGCGATCGCTTGGTCGCATTTCGCGATTATCTGACTAGCCTGGTCCGCGAATGAGTTGGATCGGATGCCGAGAGCGACGTCCGGATTCCGAACCTCAAGCTCGCGAATAAAGATGTCGCTCAAATTCTCCTGATGATTCTGACCGGTGTGTACGGTTATATGCTCGCAGTGCTGGTCGAGCAGATTTAGGACGAGGCTTAAGCGAATTATCTCGGGACGTGTCCCGAATATTGTCATTACCTTCATAGGGCAAAAGATCCTAGTTATTGGCGAATCGTTTTATCTCTGAGTCGGCGTCAGTCAGCAGACGCAGTAATTCATCACCGGCGATATTGTCGTTCTTCGAGGAGTACTCGCTCGTTAACGCCGCCTCGAAATCGCTGCCATCGCGAAGTTCGGGGAGAACCGGCAAGATCACATAGTAGGCGCCGGATTCTATCGTGCGAAAACACTCTTCTTCAGAGACCATGATCTCGTGGATCTTCTCCCCGGGGCGAATACCCGTGAAGATCATATCGACCTTATTTTCGCCCATCAGCACGTTGGCAACGTCCGTGATCTTAGCTGCAGGCACTTTCGGAATAAAGGTGCATCCTCGTCGGTCGCTCCTGACGGCCTCGAAGACGGTATCGACAGCACGGTCCAGACTCAAGAGAAACCGCGTCATCTCAGGCAAGGTTATGGTAACGGGGCGTCCTTCGCGGATCTGTTCGACAAAAAGCGGAATGATCGACCCTCGGGATGCGATCACGTTCCCATAGCGGACGCAGTTGATATTAACTTTCGGGCAGTCGCGATTTGCTTCAAGCAGAACCCGTTCCTGCAGGGCCTTTGTCATTCCCATCACGTTGATCGGTTTGCACGCCTTATCGGTCGAGATGCCGACGACGAGTTCGACCGGCAGGTCGTTCTCACGCAATGCCCTTGCGACATTCTCCGCACCGCCGATGTTCGTTTGAACAGCTTCGAGGGGGAAATATTCGCACGACGGAACCTGTTTCAATGCCGCCGCGTGAAATACAACATCCGCTTTACGCATGGCGGCTAGCAAGGCCGGATAATTACGTACGTCGCCGATCGTGAACCTTAGCAGATCCTGAGAGTTCTGATAGATCACCTCGTCCGTCGCCGCCTTTTTCTCCATAAAGTCGAGCCGCATGTAATGCTGCTTGGCTTCGTCCCGAGAAAAGACGGTGATGCTTTTGGGGCGTCCCATCTCACCGGTCAGGATACGGCGGACAAGCGTCTGCCCGAGCGAACCGGTGCCGCCTGTAACGAGTATGTGTTTGCCTTCGAGTGTGCTCATTTATGAAAGTCGTCGTAAGGAGTTTTATCTTCAGCCATCTTCCGGATCATCGTAGGCCAGTCTTCGGGCTGAAAGCCGGTCAGGGAGTTAAACACCGACCCATCAAGGCTGCGGTCGATCACAAGCTGATCCGACGGCTCGATCTCAACAGCCGCGTCGTAAAACTCATCAACGAGCCCAAGTAATTCGTATTTGTTGATCGGCTCTGAAGCGATATGATGAACGCCGCAAAGCCTCGGATGATCGACGATCAAACCCTTGATTATATCGGCAATCACGATCGTTGGAAAGCCGCTGTATATCGCGGTCGTATAACCGAAAACCCTGCCGCCTCGATTTGAAAGGAACCATTCGATCAAGCTATGAGACGTGTGGAGTTCCCTGCCTATGATCGATGATCGAATAGTGAGCACATTTTCTTGTGAGATCTCGCCAAGCTGTTTGCTCTTGCCGTAAAGATCTAGGGCGTTCGGCGTATCTTGCTCATTGTACATTCCGCGTCCGCCGTCAAAAACGCAGTCCGTGCTGAAATGTATGAGACGAAAGCCGAACTTTTTAGAGAGGATCGCCAGTCTCTGCGGCAGGATCGAATTCAGTTCGAGTGTCGTAATCACATCTTTGGCGGTAGGGACTTGCTTAACAACGCCTATCGCATTGATAACAATGTCGGGCGTAACGTCAGCGATGACCTTTTCGAGCAATGTTGCGTCTGTCGCATCGACCTTCTCGATGATCATTTCCCGATGAAATAGTCGGTACCTCTCGATTTGATCGAAGATCCCGCGGATCGTCGAAAATACCTCGAAATGCTCAGAGAGGCACTGCACGAGCTTGTGCCCGAGCATTCCCGTTGCACCAAGGATCAGAACTCTTGTTTTTTTGATTTGTATCGGCACGCGTTCTTCAGAATTACCAGCAGGTCTGGCGAATTGTCTCAAATGCTGGCAGTCAGCTCAACCTTGATCAAGTTTCAATGTGATGAAAGGATCATGGAGACCGCTCTAATTACCTCTTCAACACCGATCAGGTCCAGGCATTTGTGTGCGTTAAAACAATCAGGCGTGTGGCATCCCTCGCATTCGACGGAACGCCGAAAGACCTGGTGTCCGCTGCCGAACGGAGCCCAGCGGCCCGGATAGTCGATCGCGGCGAAGATGGCGACACATTTCACGCCTACGGCCGCCGCGAGATGCATTGTCCCTGTGTCGTTGCCGAGGTAAAGGGAACAATGTTCAAGCAAAGCGGCGGATTCACGCACGGTCAAACGGCCTGCAGCGTTCGCACCGCGACCCCACACCGCGACCAATCTCTCGCCGCATTCCCGGTCTTCCGGGCCGCCAAGTACGATCGGGTAAACGTCGTGTGATGCAATAAGCCTTTCGACGGCCGCCGCATAGCGCTCTTCGAACCATATCTTTGAAGGCCACTTGCTGCCGGGTGCAATAGCGATGATCCTTTGCCCGCCATCAATGCCGTTTTCAGCCAGGAAAGCCGGGCCTGCCTCTTTCTCCAACTCGGTTAGGTTCAAGGCGGTCGATCGGGAGGCTCGATCTACCGGTACACCCGCATTTTCGAGGAGATCGAGGAGAAACTCCGATTCACTGCAAATCGTCGGAATTTCCGACGGCATCGGGCCGGCAAGAGAGTTAGCTAGCGTGTAGTCGAGCCCGAGAACACGGCCGATTCCACTTATCCGGAAGAATTGACGGTCGCGAGCGATCTGTTTTTCTGTGCGAGCCCGCGGCATCAAATAAAACACGGCGTCAAACTTCCGGATTCTTAGCGATAATGCGAGCCTCAACGCTCCGAAAATACTTTCAACCGGGGAAACGTTCGTTGGGTAGTCAATGAATTCATCAAAAAGTCCGTTCGCAGGCAGGACCGAGGAAGGCGCGAGATAATTCGGGTTGCGTCTATCGGAATTCGAAAGGAGCGTGAGTTTTGCGTCGGGAAATGCCTTTCGCAAGCTCCAGAATGCCGGCAACGCCACTAGAGTGTCGCCCAGGTGGCCGATTCGCATTACGAGAATGTTCTTTAAATTCAAAGCTTGTCGTTAAGGTGCTCCTTTAACTCAGCGAGCGTAAGTGTTGTCGTGCCGGACCGTTCAACGACGAGCCCCGCCGCGATATTCGCAAGCTTCGCCGCAGATTCGAGATCTGCACCTGACCCGAGCGAAGTTGCGAGAGTGGCGATTACGGTGTCCCCGGCTCCGGTTACATCGAAGACGGCTCTTGCTAAAGCGGGTAAATGAACCGACGGTTCGCTCTTTCGGAACAGGCTCATGCCTTCACTGCCCTCGGTTATCAGCAAGGCATCGACATCGACGCTTTCGAGAAGCCGGTTTCCCGCGGTTTGAACGAGACCTGAGGCGTTTTCATCGAGGTTGACGGCCTCTGCAGCCTCTCGGCGGTTCGGCGTCAGCAGCGAAGCTCCACGGTATTTCTCGTAAACCTTCCCTTTTGGATCGACGAGGACCTTAACGCCTGCTTCTTTCGCACACTCGATCGCGAATGAGATCACACGGTCGCTCAAGATGCCTTTTGCGTAGTCTGAAAGGACGACAACATTAGCGGCTGAAACGGCCAAGACGATCTGATCAAGGATCTCGGACTCGACATCCTCCGAACAAAACATTTCGTCTTCCTGATCGATGCGGGCGACTTGCTGGCTGTGTGCGACAAGCCGCGTTTTCACCGTCGATGGCCGTCCCGCCGCGGTCACAAGATTCTGGTCCGAAATGCCGCATTCTTTAAGAACCTGCCGAATTTGGGCTGCGGCATCATCGTCTCCGACGATGCCGACAAGTATGCATTTGGCACCATAGGCGGCGATGTTTGCGGCGACGTTCGCGGCTCCACCGGCCGCAAGCGTCATCCTCTCGATCTTAACGACAGGAACCGGAGCTTCCGGGGAAATGCGGCTTACGCTGCCCCACCAATAGCGGTCGAGCATCACGTCGCCAATTACGGCAACCGTAGTATTGTGAAAGTTATCGAGGATGCTGCTCATCAACTATTCGGCCTGCGGGGTCGCAATATCAATAAGTTCGCAGATGATGTGACCGGCAGTGATATGCCCTTCCTGTATCCGGGCCGTACGTTCCGAGGGAACCATTATCGCAATATCCGATAAGCCCGCGAGCCGTTTGCCGTGTGCCCCCGTGAATCCGACGATCTTCAAACCGCGAGAACGCGCGGTCATCACGGCTGTGAGGATATTCGGCGAATTTCCGCTAGTGCTGATCGCGATAAGACAGTCGCCTTCCCTTCCCAAAGCCTCGACCTGGCGGGCGAAGATACGTTCGAAATCGTAGTCGTTCGCAAGGGCCGTCAATGCCGAAGTATCGGTCGTAAGTGCGATCGCGGGAAGGGCGATGCGTTCGGTTTCGTAGCGGCCGACGAATTCCGCGGCAATATGCTGAGCATCAGCGGCACTTCCGCCGTTGCCGCAGATGAGGACTTTGCCTCCGGATGAGAATGTCGTAGAGATCAGCTTTGCCGCATTTCGGATAGAATCGCCGACTGCGTTTTCGAAAGCAGCAAAAACTCTCCGATGCTCGCTTATTGATGTTGACACGGCATCATTTCCATCCGGAGGTGAATCCGATTCTCTGTCCTTTAGGCCAGAGATAAGCGATGAGGTCGAAAAGCCATCGAGTAGCGGGATCGACACCACATCGCCGCCGTTCGCCTTTACGAAGTCAGTTCCGACGATCTGATCGACAGGCCAATCACCACCCTTAACAAGTACATCGGGGCGAAGCTTACGGATGATGATGTCCGGAGTAAGTTCGTCGAAGATGACAACCTCGTCAACAGCTTTTAGGCCGAGGAGGACGGCCTTGCGAGCTTCCTGTGATACGACCGGGCGTCCAACGCCTTTCATCTGTCGGACGGACGCATCGCTATTCAAGCCGACGATCAGCTTGTCGCCGAGTGCCTTCGCTTTGTTCAAAAGGTCGATGTGGCCCGGGTGAATGATGTCGAAGCAACCGTTAGTAAAGACAACTTTTGGCATCGTTTCTCGAGAATGAAGTCGATATTATTGCATAGCCTGCCGGTTCTTTGCACCGAAGGCTCGCGCCATCAGATTGAGTAAGAGAACGCCGACAAGTGCTGTCGTCCCAACCTTGAAGCCATACGGGATGATCGAGGCGTAGAAACTCTCGTACGAGACCGAAGTAAGGATCATAAAATAGATTGCCGCCCGCCAAAGGATGACCTTTTGATCCTCGATAAAGGTTCGATAAAGGATGCGGAGCAACAGTCCGATCACAAGCATACCGAGCGGCACGCCGATCGGGCCGAAGTTTCTGATCAGGTCGCCCATCGGAGTGATGCCGAAAGAGTTCTCGCTGTAGTTAAAGTACAGATCGCTGTATTGGTGCGATTCCGATGCGATAGGCTTGTCGGGCCAGATCGCGCGCGGAATCATAAAGCTCGACAGGTCTTTGAAGATGTTGTGGTCGAGCCCGTAGCTCTCCTCGTAGGGAGCGAGCTGCTCGTAGTTCGAGACAACGACGGCGAGTGAACTCACGAGGTCGATGCGTTCAGCGAACGTGTTAAAGCCCGAATTCAGCGTTGAAAACTGGGCATCAGATCCGATCTTATCGAGCGTTTCCAAAATATTGCCGGAGTAGCTGCCAAAATTTGACTGTGACTCGTCGCCCTTGACGTTTCGAAAAGTTGTGCCGTAGATCGTTCCCAATAAGAGAGCGATGGTAAGGACGACTGCCGCGAACACTGATTGCTTGAGGCGAAATTTCCGGCCCGAGAGTGTATATGCAAGGGCGATGACAATAAAGATCTGGATGACGCTTCCGCGGTTACCAGCATATAGAGCTTTGGAAAGAGCTGTTGCCGCGAGCAGCACCAATAGGACGCCGGAGCCGAGCTCGAACTTTTGCCGGCTGAAGATCACGAACCAAAGCACGAAGCTTGCTTCCAGCCAGAAAAGCGTCGTCAAAAATATCAGGCCGTCGTAAGCACCTATCTCGCTCGCTCTTTGAAAACCGATAAGGCCAAGTCCTATGGCAAGGGCGGTGTTTGCTATACCCAAGAACAAGAGCACCGAGCCAGGTATTGAATAATAGTCCGGGGCATAATCCGCTGTCGGCAGTTTGCGCTCAAAAAACGCCCCAATATGATTGCCAAGCGGCAAGAAATAACCCGCAGCAAGCCCCACGTACCCGAGAATGATTATCCAAACCGTATAGGGATAGTTAATCTGCGGATCTTGAACGAAAGCCAAAAAGTACGGATGTGAAAATCCGGCGGCAAGCGAGAGCCCGCCGAGCACGAACGCCGGGTAAAAATACGATAGAGTTGCAAAGATGATCGGATCGGCAAGCGTAAACTTCCCTCTGCGTTTCTGTATGATAAGCGGGATCGCCATGACAATGGCGAGGGCAAGAAGCCATGGGAGCAGATACGGATACGGGATGCCGAGTGAGGTGCCCGTTGACATAAGCAGACCGATGAGCCCAACGATAAGGGCGAATGCCATTATCGCGATGGCCGGAAGCGGATTTCGTCCTACGTCTCCTGAGGTTGTTAAGGATCGAGTCGCCATCTATTGGGTCAAATGCCTGCCGCCTCCTTCGTGCACACGGCTATTACACCGTCGGCCAACTGCCGCGAAAACGTTACGCTTACATCGTTGAATACCTTTAGGTACCACGGCGTCGTTTTTCGATGATCGGTTCCCATATCGTAAAAAAGAAAGTCTTCGACCGACAGCGCGTGTCTCTTAAGCAGCAGATTGAGCGTCGAGTACGAGTAATATGCCACGTGATCCGGATGGACAGGTTCGTGCGTTCCCTTCCCTCGAGTAAGCGAATAATAGATCGAACGCATTCCGCAGTACGCGTTTATCGTCGTAACGACCAGCTTTGTGGACGAATTCATCAGTGACCTTACGCCATTCAAAAAGATCCCCGGATTGTTCAAATGCTCTATGATCTCGCCGGCGACAATGACATCATAATCCTTTGCAAGATCCGCCTCTTCAAGTTTTTCAAGGTCGCCGACCACGAGATCGTCAAAACCGGCGCGTCGAAGCTTTTCAAGTCCTTCAACGTCGCCGTCAAGCCCCGTAACGCTTGCCGCGGTTCGTGACAGCCGTGCGTGAAGCAGAGTGCCGCTCTTGATCGCCTCGTCAGTGTACGGACTATCGGCGCAGCCAAGGTGGAGTACACGCTTGTTCGCACATATCTCATCTAAAAAATCGAGGCGTTGAACCAATCTCGGCGTCATAAAACGGCTGTTATTGCACTCTCCTGAAGAGGCTGAAGACCGCGGCACGTTCTTCGGCATCGACAAATCCGGTAACTGTCAAACCGGCCAAAAACACTATGCTGCTCGCAGCTGCGGCGAGCAAAAAATTCACAACCTGAGAAAACGGTCCGACTTTAGCACCAAAAGCTTGACCAAGACGGCCGCTGTGCCGGCGATCGCGAGTTTAACGAGACAATTCGCCCAAAACACCCAAACTGCCCGCCCAAGGAACCGCTTCTCAAAATAGAATATCATTGGCACCGTGACCGCGACACCCAGAAGGCGCGAAATTGCGACGCCGGCGACGCTTTCGTTCGTCGCCGCACCTATCATCAGCGGGATCGCGACAAGACTCCATATCGCGGTAATAATGACGGCAAAGCGCGGTTGACGCAGGCCTTCCGCAAGCGACCAGCCGTTGATCCAAAGGGCGATGAGGCCGAAGGTAAGCGCGTGGATCTCCAGGAAAACGAACGACCTGTTCGCGAACTCAGCATCTATCCAGAGAGAAAGGAATGTCCGGCCAAGCACCGCAACAGAAAGGAGAGCGAAAACGACGATCGTGAGCGTGAGCTTTGTTGCCTTCTGATAGAGGCGGATCAACCGCTCCTTATCCTCAAGCATCTCGTTAATGAGCGGGAACGTCGCTTGGAGCAAACTAGCGGTCGCACCGTGCAGATAAATGCCGAGCGTCATTGGCACGAGGTAATAGGACGCCACCTCGGCCCCGAATTCCCTCAATACGATGCCTCGCTCGAACAGGAAGAGTATGTTTCCTATTGCCTGATAGAGTATGACGCTCGAACTGTATCGAAGAAGCTGCGCCGGGACCTTGCGAGCCTTTGAAAGAGAAAGCGAGAACTCCGGAAGATGCTTGCGGGCGATGACACCGTAAGTTAATGCCATTGCGGCAAGTGCGATCAGATTCCATCCGAGAAGGAACCGCATGTCAAACCCAAAAAGGGCGAGAGCGATATTGCCGGCGTTCAATATCAGCCCGCCGATGTTGGTAAGGAGCAAAAGAGTGCCGAACCGGTGCAGCCCTTGCAAAATGAACTGGAATACCTGACTGAGCATCGAGACAACGATCGCTCCGCAGGCGAGGTAAACTCCTACGACGGCGATCCTCTGTTCAGATTCGGGTATCGCAAGTACATCACGCACTAGCGGCGTTGCAAATGCCGCCGCGATCAGGGAGCCTAGCATTGAAAATGCAATACTCAGCCAGAACGTCGATGAAACAACGATCGATATTTTCTCAATCTCGCCGGAGGCACGGTATTCAGCGATGTACTTTACGAGGACTTTTCCGATGCCAAAGACGAACGAATAACTGATAAATCCAAGTATCGTTGCGTAAAGGCCGTATTGGACGACACCGAGTTTCTTGAGAATGATCGGAGTGGCAACGAAGCTGATGAGGATCGGCAAGAGCCATGACATACCGCCGAAAGCGGTATTCAAGATGTACCTGCGGCCTGTACTGGTCGTTTCGCGAGCGGTCATTTGTTCGGGGAACCGACGATCAGCGTTGAGTTTAACAGTTTAGCGATGGCTTTTCGATACGAAACGCCGCCAACTCACGGCCTTCGGGCGGCAATATAGCGGTCGAACACATTGGAAACGGAGACGATCTCTTCAAATTCGCCGGTTGCGGCGGCAAGGGCACCTTCCGACAGCCGCGCGCGAAGGTCCGAATCCTCGAGTTTCTCGATCGCGTTCGCAAATGCTGCAGCATCGCCCGCCTCAACCAGGTATCCCGTAACACCTTCGATCACGGCTTCGGGAATACCATTGATCCGCGTCGAAACGATCGGGAGCCCCAAGGCCATTGCCTCAAGGATCGAGACGGGCAGCCCTTCCCAATAACTCGGCAAGGCAAAGAGATCGGCATTGCGGAAAAAAGCAAGGATCTCGGCCCGAGACTTACCCGCATTTTCGGACAAGACGTAGCGGAACCTGTCGGCAACTTCGTATGCGTCGATCCGTGCGATTTCCTCCTCGGTCAATTCGGCCGGGCCAACCCAGATGAATTGACATTTTCTGCGCAAGATCCTGGCTGCTTCTAAAAAATCCCACCTTCCTTTTCTGTCAATAAATTGTCCTACCGCAAGCACTGTAAGCATGTTCGGCCGCAGACCCAAGCCTGACAGGACTTCGTCGCGATGCACCGGCATTTCGAGAGATCTGTTTACATCGGCTCGAGAAAATGTCGCGCGTGAGATCGTTATCTTTGAGTGCAGGCTTGAAGGAACGAAGGTGCGTATATCATCCACGGCATGCTGGTTACCGCCGAAAAGCTCAAAGGACGGCATCGATAGGAGCGAGGTCATCCGACGGCTCCACGAACGCTTCCTCGCTTGCGATACTTCGGACGGCATTGCATTCTGCACGGTAACGAAAGTTTTTCCTCGTCGAGCGAGCTTCTTTAAGAGCGAGACCGATTGCCACGGCCCGGCTTCGATATGGAAGATATCCGCTTCGCCAGAAAGCCGCTCGACCACGGAAAGGATCTCTTTTTCAGACCGCAAACGCCGACGTTGACGAGCGATCTTTTCGAAGATCCCGTGCGCCGGTGTAGGGTTATGAACGTTTGTAAGATGGATGATCTCCGCACCGGCCTCTGCAAAAAGCTTCATTAGTTCATCGTCTGAGCCGGCCGGCACGATGACGCGGAAACTCCAGCCTTTGGGAGCATTCCGAACGAGCGAAAGGAAGTAGATCTGAGCACCGCCCCAAGTCGTGTACGGCCAGATCAGATTGATCGTCAGCGGGCCCGCCGCTTCCCAAACTTTGATCCGATCATCAGCCATCTTTACCTATTTCCTTCCACTTGTGACGAATCCTAGCGCCTTGCCTGCCAACTGAGTCAGATAGGCGACGAAACTTGCAACGGCCTTTGTTCGCGATGGGGCGGACTCCCAGCGTGCGATGAACTGCCTCGAAAGATTCAAGGGATGCCGTTTGTCCAAAAAAAGCGTATGAAGGATCTTGGACCTTGACATCTCGTGGAGCGGCTTAGGGTAGGTGTTCGGCTCACACCAGACATAAGCCTTGGGTTCGACGAACAAATTCCAACCTGCCTTTGCAAATCGAGCCATCCATTGTGCGTCGCCCCAACCGTGCGGAAACCGCTTTTCGTCCATCAAACCGACTTCGCGGATAGAGGCCGCTGGAAGCATCAAACAGTTCCCGACCAGGCATTCGACCCGGAATGCTGTTTCGGGCACGTTAAACGCCGTCAGATCGTCCGGAATGACCCATCCGCCTTTGAACGTTTCCCAAGTTTGCCCGACCTGAAATACTTTGTGCGGTTCATCCCAAAGAAGCAGGAGTCCGCCCACGATCGAACGCGGATTCGCTTCCGCGGTCTTGATCAGCCTTAGAAGGAACTGATCGTGAAAGACCGCGTCATCGTTCATCGTGGCAACGAATTCGGCACCCCAATCGATGGCCGCTTCGATTCCACGGTTCGTGCCGGCCGCATAATGGAGCGTTCCGTCGCCCTGAATGAGGACGACGTCCGGGAATTCTTTTCGTATGGCGTCAGAGGTCCCGTCGGTCGAGCCGTCATCTACGATGAAGATGCGGAGGTCGATCCCGGTCTTATCGACCTTCGCCAGGCTGCGCAGGCCTTGCAGCGTGATCTCTCGACGATTATAGACCGGAATGACGATCGCGACGTTTCGCGCGTTTTCAGTCATTATTTAGGCAGGTTGTGCTGCTTTTTCGCTATTCTGGGCAAGGCTCTCGCGGACCTGTTCTTCGATCCATGCGTAAGTGGTCGCAAGGCCTTCTTCGAGCGAAATTGCCGGCTCCCATTCCAGCGTTTCTCGCAGCAGCGTGTTGTCGGAGTTGCGGCCGCGTACACCTTGCGGGCCGTCTATATGCTTCTTCTCGATCTCGATGCCGCCGATCTGCGCGACAATATCGGCAAGCTCGTTAATAGTTACCATTCGGTCCTGGCCAAGGTTGAGCGGTTCGTGAAAGTCGGAACGCATCAGGCGGTAAAGCCCTTCGACGCAATCGGAAATATAGCAGAAGGAGCGTGTTTGCTCGCCGTCGCCCCAGATCTCGATAACATTGTCGCCCGTGAGCTTTGCCGTTGCGATCTTTCGGCACATCGCCGCCGGAGCCTTTTCACGGCCGCCTTCCCAAGTTCCCTTCTCGCCGAAGATGTTATGAAAACGAACAGTGCGTGTCTCGATGCCGTAATCTTCGCGGTAGTGATGACAAAGGCGTTCTGAAACGAGCTTTTCCCAGCCGTAGGCATCTTGCGGGAATGCAGGATAAGCATCTTCTTCCTTGAGCGGCTTTACATCGGTCTCTTCTTGCAAAAATTCAGGATAAATGCACGCCGAACTCGTATAGAGATAGCGTTTCACGCCGTTCTCGCGCGCCGCCTCAAGCGTGTGTAGGTTGATGAGCGAATTATTGTAGAGTATCTGCGCGTGATGTGATGAAATAAAGCCCATACCGCCCATATCAGCGGCAAGTGCGTATAGCTCTTCGATGCCTTCGGTCGCTTTGAGGCAGTTTTCCCAACGGCGTAGGTCGAGCAGCAAAAACTCGTCCGCGTCGGACTCGCTGAATTCTGGACGCTTAATGTCAACACCTCGGACCCAATAGCCCTTGTCCTTCAAATATGTGACAAGGTGGCTTCCGATGAAGCCGCCCGCACCTGTTACAAGAACGCGCGTCTGTTCGCTCATAATGAATAAACTCTGTTCCCTCTATGCCTCGTCATCCGATCGATAGTTATCGCGGGTGTAGTAGCTTTGGTAGTAGTAATAGTTGTCCTGTGCACGCAGATTTACGTTGTTCAGCACGACGCCGAGGATCTTTGCTCCGATATCCTGCAGCAGCTGCCTTGAGCGGCGAACGACCTGCCGCGAACTCTTGCCGGAATGAACAACGAGGATAACGCCATCGACCATCGAGGCGATGAGTACGCCGTCCGTAAAGGACGCGATCGGCGGCGAATCGACAACGACGTGGGTGAAATTCCCCTGAAGCATCTTTAGCAGTTTTGCCATTTGTTCGGAACCGATCAGTTCCGCCGGGTTTGGCGGTACGGGGCCGGACGGCAGAAGATGGAGTTTCGAGCTTGCGTCCTGTTTGATGATGTTCAAGATCTCTGCGTCTGAGAGCTCATTTGCAAGGATCGTGCTCAGTCCGTCCGCATTGCTGATCCCAAAAACGGAATGCAGCCTCGGGCGACGCATATCTGCATCGATGATAAGTACATTCGCACCGGTCTGAGCAAGGCTGATCGCGGTGTTGGTCGCTGTTGTAGTCTTGCCCTCAGAAGGAAGGCTCGATGTGATCAGCAATGATTTCGGAGCGTGTCCGGCCGTCGAAAGAAGGATCGAAGTGCGAAGCTGACGATATGCCTCGGCCAACGAAGAGCGGGGATCGGCATGAATGAGCAGTTCCGAGCCCAGCTTATTCTCTTCCGCAGGTTCTCCGTTCTCTGCAACAAGCTGCAGCCTGCGTTTCGGCATCGAATCAATAGTTGGGATCGCTGCAAGAGCCGGCAGCTGCAGAAGGCTCTCGACCTCTTCCGTCGAACGAACAGTGTCGTCAAGGTACTCAAGGAAGAGAGCAAGGCCGACGCCAAAAAGCGTAGAAAGGAACAAGGTTCCGAGCACTGTCATCAGCCTTCTTGGCGAAACGGCAACATTTGACGGTACTGCAGGCTCAGTTACCGAAATATTGTTGTCAGAGCCTTGTGCGGCAACGTCGTTGCTGCTGACCTGCTTCTGCAAGTTCTCCAGAAAACCCTTGTTCGTATCTATGGTCTGCTTGAGCAAAGCGAGGCTGACGGCCGACTGATTCTGTCCGGTCGCCTCACCAAACTGCTTATTGAAATCAGCTCGAATCTTGTCCTCATTTCCCTTTGCCTGCAGATACTTAGTTTGCAGGTTATAGAGCAGGGTCTTTTTGGTAGATTCGCGATATTTCTCGAGGTCGCCCTGGAACTTCTGAACGGCGTTGTCGATCGAACTCTGATAGCTGGATATCTGAGCGTCGATCTCTTTGATCTCCGGTGCACCTTCTTGATACTCCTGGAGTTTGAGGGCTCTTGCCTGACGGAGATCCGATATCTTTTTCAGTGTGTCGGATTGGAACTGCCGAATATTATTCTGCTGCTCGGTGATGAAACGGGCCATTTCGGCCTCGGCCATCGCAGAGAGCCTTTCCGGAGATTTTGCGACCTCAAAATAATTTGCCTCTGCGTTCTTTCTCGCGTTTTCAGCCTCGAGCATAGACTTGTTCAAGCCCGATAGGCGATCCATCACGATCGTCGAATCATCAGAGGTCTTTAAGATGCCCGCGTTCTGGGTCATCTCAACGAGCTTTTCTTCATCGCGTCGAATATCTGACTGAAGGCTCGCTATTCTTTCTTGCAAAAAGTCGTTCGTTTTGCGGCTTGTCCCGGTGCGCTTTTCCTGGTTCTGATTCGTAAACGTCTCAGCGATCGCATTTGCAACGTAGGCTGCGAGATCGGGGTCAGTGTCGCTGTACGAGATCTCGATCAAACGTGTATCTTTCACCGTTGCGCGAGATTCGCGGACCGGATCGACACTTAGATTTCGGCGAATGACCTCCACAAAAGGCGTCAAACGGACGGCCTCAGCGATCTCATCGGCAGACGCTAGGTTCGAATTCGGGTCGATCGGCGGATTTTCGTCGGTCTTTTGAGTTTCACGGCTTGCGAGCCCGATGGATTTCAAAAGTTGGCCGAACGTCGAGGTCGAGCTTGTCCTTGCCAGAGACTGAAACTCCTTATTCGCGTCGAGATTGTGCTCTTTTACGACGCGCCGCAATAGACTCTCACTCCAGAGAAGCTGAAGCTGAGTATTGAAGTAGGAAGGATCCGCATTCGAAAGAGGACGGGCCCGGTCATTGGTGACAAGGTCGGGGTTCACCTGTTCGTTATCGACCTGAACGACCGCTTTTGCACGGTAGATATTCGGCTTGCGGGCAATGTAGATCGTTGCAAGGGTTGTCATTACGACCGCAATACCGGCGACAAGCCAAAGACGCTTGCGGACGGCCCGCCAGTAGTCGATCAGCTGAAAGCCTTCGCTCTGCTGCGCTGCGTGATAACCGGGATAGCGTCCTGTTGCCGGAATTGTCGGATCGGCCGGCCGTTCCAGCTCGACAGGCTCCGGCGGGGTCGTTGTAATGATGTTTCGCGTTTCCTTCATACTGATCGTCTCTTGCGATTAGAGCCCCGGTATTCCTCGAGACATCAGGAGGGGAATCCCGTTCTTGAACGCAGTACCAATGCCGGTTAGGATCGCCTTCGTATTGTCTTTTGAGAGTGCGACGATATCATTCGGCTGAAGATACGGATCCGCAGCCTTTCGCTTTTCGATATCGGAAAGGTTGACGATGATCTCCTCTCTCTCAAGACTATCGGGCTTTTGGCGAAGGATGCGAACGGTATCCTTGTCTGTAGCGTTGGTATAACCTTCCGCGCTTGCAATGGCTTGAGTTAGGGTTATCGGCTCCCGCACTTCGACCGGTCCCGGTTTCTTGACGTTCCCGTAAACATAAATGATGTCTGATTTAAGTACCGACACGACATCGCCCGGTCGCATCTCAAGATTTTCCTTACCTTCCTGGAGGTCACGGATCTTGAAGGTCATCAGGCCGGGCTGCTCTTTCGAGTCATCGTCGGTCTTACAATCCGTATTGCTTCCCACGCGAACGACAAGAACGCGCGTGCCCGCATCTTTACTTGGGCCGCCCGCCATTGCGATAAGTTGGAGCAGGTTCAACTCCCGACCGACAAAGAAAGACCCCGGTTTTTCAACAGCACCGATAACCGCCATCGACTGCGACTTTTGCTCTGCCACGGTAACCGTAACCTGCGGGTCGCGGAGGTAACTAACTTTGTACGCGGCGACGATATCGTCGGCAAGTTCACGTTCGGTTTTACAAACGGCGACAAGCGGTTTTTCAAGGCGATATAGATAGATGCGGCCGTCAGGATTGACAGGCGCCCTCACATCAAGCTCCGGATGCCTGAAGACCTTTACATCGATCACATCCTGAAAGCCGATGCGATATCTCTCGTCGCGCGGGGCGGTGCCCTGCGCCATTGCGGCCGAGCATAGCGCGGACATCGCAAAACCCATCAAAAATAAGCTGCGTATAAACTTCATACAAAACCTGCCTTGCTGAGCACTATACTCCGCTACCATTCGAAATCCGAGGCAAAGAACGTAACGCGAGCCAATACGAACGCAAACAAATATCGTAACAGATACAAACCGCTTTGAAAATAAGCATTTTGAATGTTTTCGGCTAGTTCGCTAAACTTTGCTTTTCGGTCCAAATGACAAACACGACGCCGATGCTTCGGCAATATCTCGAAATAAAGAGCCGATTTCCGGGAACGATCTTGTTCTTTCGCCTTGGCGACTTCTACGAGATGTTCAATGAGGATGCGGTCGTTGCCTCAAGAGTGCTGGAAATTACACTCACGGCGAGGCAGAAGGACACCGCAAATCCGATACCGATGTGCGGCGTTCCTCACCATTCGGCTAGCGGGTATATCGCCAAACTGATCAAGAACGGCTTTCGCGTTGCGATCTGTGAACAGACCGAGGAAGCAGCCAAGGGCGTCAAACTGGTCAATCGAGACGTTGTTCGGGTCATTACACCTGGCACGGCGATCGATCCGCAACTTCTCGATCACCGCAGGTCAACCTATCTTGCAGCCGTCGCAGGAAAGGACGAACACTTTGCGGCCGCCTTCCTAGAAGTGTCAGCCGGAAGGCTCCTTGTTACGGAAAGTACCGGGCCGAACGCATTTTCCCGGATCTGCGAGCAGCTAGAGAGTTTCAGTCCCCGAGAAATTCTTGCGGCCGCGACGATCTCACGGCGAATCGGCCAAGCCATGGGCATTTCGGCAGAGAGCACAGGTCTTTTTGACAATCCGAAGACATCCGGAAGCACCGTCATTACGGAACTTGACGCGGAGCAATTTGATCCGGCGCAAGCTGAACAGTTGCTTGCACAACATTTTGGAGTCCGCGAACTCGCCGCATTCGGCCTTGCGAATAAACAGATGGCAACTGCTGCGGCGGCAGCGTGCCTGGCGTACGCGAAGGAAACACAGCGTGCCTCTGCGGAGCATATTTCATCGATAGAATTCTTGGATTCCGCCGACCACATGGTTCTCGATAACCTGACGCTCCGAAATCTGGAAATACTTGAATCAAGAGGTGAGTCTTCGAAGAAATCTCTTTGCGATGTAATCGACCAAACCGTGACAGGAATGGGTTCCCGTCTTTTGAAGCAATGGCTCTTGCGACCTCTTCTTCGGCGCAACGAGATCGAGACGCGTCTTTCGGCCGTAGGGGAATTGCAGGATTCGATAATGCGTGAGAAGCTTCGATTTCTGCTCAAAGAAGTTGCTGACCTCGAACGACTGATCGGACGGGTAAACTTGGGAACGGTATCTCCCCGCGATCTGATAGCACTAAAAAGATCGCTCGGTCAAACTCCGCAGGTCAACGCCATTCTGAGCGAAGCATCATCTCTTTTACTGCAGGTATTGGCCGAGAACATTTTCGAAATGCCGGAAGTACGGAGCGTGATCGAGAATGGAATAAGCGATGAGCCGCCGGCTCTGGTCTCCGACGGGGGAGTGATCAAGGCTGGCTTCAACCCCGATCTGGACGAACTCCGATCGATCTCGTCGAACGTCAAGCAGATCATCGCTTCATTCGAAGAATCCGAACGGCAGCGGAGCGGTATCGCAAGCCTTAAGGTGCGGTTCAATAACGTATTCGGGTATTACATCGAAGTTCCAAAGGCTCAGCTTGCGCGCGTGCCCGAATATTATGAACGCCGTCAGACGCTGGCCAACGCGGAACGCTATACGACACCTGAGCTCAAAGAATGGGAATCTAAAGTTCTCGGCGCCGACGAGCAGATCGCAAAGCTCGAACAGGCTTTGTTCGCTGCGATCCGCGACCAGATCAAAAGTGAGAGCCGTCGTTTGCAGGTAACGGCCCGGTCGATCGCGACGCTCGATTCCCTTTGCTCTCTAGCCGAGACCGCAGCACGCCGCAACTACATTATGCCGACGCTTCACGACGGCGATGAACTTGAGATCCGCGGTGGTCGCCACCCGATCGTTGAAGCGTTCGTCAAAGATTCGTTCGTCCCGAATGATGCGTACCTGAACAACTCGACCGACCGCTTGCTGATAATTACGGGTGCGAATATGGGCGGAAAATCGACGATCCTGCGCCAGATCGCGATCATTCAGATCCTTGCGCAGATCGGCTCATTCGTTCCGGCAACGGCAGCACGATTGCCGATAGTGGATCGGGTGTGGACGCGTGTCGGTGCGTCTGACGATGTTGCGTCAGGCCGCTCTACTTTCATGGTAGAGATGACCGAAACTGCGGCCATCTTGCGGAATTCAACGTCGCGTAGCCTGATCCTTCTTGATGAGATCGGGCGTGGAACATCGACCTTCGATGGTTTGTCCATTGCATGGGCAGTTGCGGAATACCTCCACAACTCGTCCGAGCATGCGGCAAAGACGCTCTTCGCTACTCACTACCACGAGCTTACGGAACTCGCGGATCTATTGCCGGGTGCAAAGAATTATCAGATCACAGCAACCGAAGAAGACGGCCAGATCGTCTTCTTTCACAAGCTGCTGGCAGGACGTGCGTCAAAGTCCTACGGTATCGCGGTCGCGAGGCTTGCCGGCCTTCCAGCTGAAGTGATCCTTCGCGCAAAAGGTGTTCTCGCAAAGCTTGAGGAATATGAACTCGCGGTCGTTTCGGATGTCGCGAAAGGCGGCGTTGAAAGAGCGGCTGCTTCGTCGGTCGCCTCGCAAGCGACCCTTTTTTCGCTCGCAAACGAAACTGCTCTTGAAGCGATTCGATCGGCAGACTTTGATACGTTGTCGGACGCGGAAGCTAAGGAACTCCTTGTATCGGTCCGCTCGAAGATGATTTAAGTGGCGTTGTCCGGGCGAACCTGTTCCCCCGAGCAGACGTGAAAGTGCAAATGTTTTGATTCTTGGTATTTGCCTAGATTCGTAATTACACGTGCCGCGCCTGTTTCGGCGACCATTTCTTCGGCGACCTTATTCACCACCGAAATGATCTCGATAAGAAGTTCGGTCTCATCCGGCAGGATCGTTTGAAGGGATCCGATGTGACGCTTTGGGACGACCACGATGTGTGTTTCCCAGAACGGCCGCGTGTGGTGATACGCCAGAACGTTCTCAGTTTCGAACACGCGGACGATCCCAACCTTGCCGGAGAGAACAAAGTCACAGTAGAAATCGTTTGTAGATTCGATGCCCATCCCTTTACGTTGTCGAATCGTTACTTTAGCATTATGCTTTGCAAACTGCTTCCCCATAAGACACCAAAATGACAACTTCCATCTCAAATCTCGACCTTAAACAAAAGATCGGCCAACTGTTCTCGATCGGTATTGCAGGGCCTGAGATCGATGGTCCGACCGAGGCACTGCTTCGCGAGATACAGCCGGGTGGTGTTTGCCTATTTGCCAGAAATGTTCGCGAAGCCGCTCAGCTTCGCGATCTATGCGACGGTCTCCGTGAGATTCTGATCAACCCGATAATCAGTATCGACCAAGAGGGCGGAACGGTAGATCGGCTCCGGCGGATCGTCACGCCGATGGCTGCGGCAGGGCAAGTGTCTTCGGTCGAAAAGGCTGAGCAAATGGGGCGGATGATCGGCGAGCTCCTTCGGATCTTAGGTGTAAATACTGATTTTGCTCCGGTCGTCGATGTTGTGGACGAATCTCGCGAAGGCGCGTCGAACGGATTGTTTACAAGGCCCTTCGGGAGGTCAAAGAAGGCTGTTGTACAGTTGGCCGGCAGCTTTCTAACGGGGCTTGAGTCCCAAGGGATCGTCGGCTGCCTCAAACACTTTCCTGGGCTTGGCGCTGCTAAGGTCGATTCACACAGCGAACTTCCCTGCATCGAACTCTCGGATAGCGAATTGTCCGACGTCGACCTCTATCCATACCTTGAGCTTCTGCCGAAGCATAATGCCGCGGTGATGATAGCTCATGCCGCGTACACCGGCGTATCCTTGCAGGAAAAGGCCCAAAATGGCACACTTTTACCGTCGTCATTGAGCAGTTCGATCATTTCGGGCCTGCTTCGGGAAAAAGTCGGCTTTGACGGATTGGTCTTTACGGACGACCTTGAAATGGGAGCGATCCTGCGGAATTTTGGGATCGGGGATGCTTGTAGAATGGCATTTCTAGCAGGTGTAGATGCGCTTTGCATCTGCGCAGACCCTACGAACATCCGAACGGGATATGAGGCCATCGAAAATGCGATCGCCTCTGGCGAGATTTCGGCTTTGCGGCTTAATATGTCGCTTTCTCGAATCGCCCGGGCAAAAGCTGAGCTTGCTGAGCCACTCCCGTTCGATGAAGCCCGCATCGACGAACTGTCCGATGAGATCGTTGCATTCAACGCATCTCTATAGATTCCAGGAGTATTTGATTTGAAACAAACAATTTTCGTCCTCCTTGCCCTCTTCGCTCTCATGCTAGCCACCGCTGCTTCGTCTTGCAGACGCCGAGACTCCGGTGTAGTTACCGTTGCCTTGCCCGAAAAATTCACAGCGTTCGACACGATATCTTCGACGAATTCAGACGCTGCGGCCGAAAGGGTCAAGAACCTTCTCTTTAACTCTCTTGTAAAGAAGGACGAGAACTTTGACTATGTGGGCGACCTCGCGAAGGAGATAAATACTTCTGAAGATGGGCTTTCGATCACCTTTGTGCTTCGCGATGGGGTGAAGTTCCACAACGGCAAGACGCTTACATCTGAGGACGTAAAGTACACGCTCGATACGCTCTTTAACAGTAAGGGCTATAAAGCACAGGCATTTTACGATTCTGTCCCGGTTGAAAAAGCTCCTGCCAAGAAGCCGGCTCCGAACTCGAACGCATCTGCACCTGCTGAAGCCCCCGAGACGAAGCAGGTGCCGCATATCACTTCCATCGACGTTCCTGATGAAAGGACGATCGTAATCAAGATCGCAAGACCGGCGCTAAAGACGACACTTCTTTCTAATCTTGTTACGATTCCGATCATCCCGGCGGGCTCTGCCGAGCAGCAAAAGGATTCACCGGTCGGTTCAGGGCCGTTTAAGTTCGTGAGCCTTGATTCGGGCCAGAATATTGTTGAAATGGAAGCAAATCCCGATTATTGGGATGGGCCGCCGAAGATCAAGAAATTGCGGCTGAAGACCATAACAGATGCGAACTCGCTTCAAGCAGAACTTCAAACTGGCGGGGTCGACATCGCTCCGAATCCGAACAACATTTCGGCAGACACAATAAAGGCATTGTCTGAGGGACAGAATCTACAAGTCGTCCAATCAGAAGGCTCTAACATCCAATACCTCATCCTTAACGTAAAGACGCCAGTGCTCGCTGATGTCAGGATCCGGCGAGCTATCGCCTACTCGATCGATCGAGAAAAGATCGTTCGCGACCTGCTTCTAGGGCAGGCGAAGGTCGCCTCATCAGTGCTCCCGCCTCAGTCTTGGGCGTACACGCCCGGCACCCAATACACTTACGATCCGGCGAAGGCAAAGCAGCTATTGAGCGAGGCAGGCTACAAAGGCGAGCCAATCGTTTTCAAGTTCGGTGCGGGAAATCTTGCGGTCAGTCAGTACGCTCAGATCCTGCAAAGCTCGATGAATGACGTTGGGTTAAATATTCGTATCGAAACAATGGACGTGAACGTCTTGCGTAAGAAATTGGCCCAGGGTGAGTTCGAGCTTTACACTGGAGTTTGGATCGGCGGCAACCAGGATCCGATCTTTTTCCGCGAATTGTTTACGACCGCAAAGATACCGGGACCGACCGCATCTTGCTGTAACCGCGGACGTTACAGCAATCCTGCAGTGGATCAGACGGTCGATGCAGCAATAAACACCACCAACAAGGACGAAGCAAAGGCCCTCTACCAAAAGGCTTGGGATCTTGTGTCGGCGGACGTACCCCTTCTACCCCTTTGGTATCCGGCAAATATCGTGGTCGCTACCAAGCGAATCGGGAATATTCACATCAATCCGAGCGGTGATTGGGGGTTTTTGAAAGATGTAACAGTTTCTGAGTGAAATTTTCGCTCGGCTTGACAATTGGATTCGAGACGCTAAAATTATCATTTGCCATTGCGGGAGTAGCTCAGTGGTAGAGCGCGACCTTGCCAAGGTCGAAGTCGCGAGTTCGACCCTCGTCTCCCGCTCCAATATTATAGGTAGGCAGTTCCAGGCCGGCCGATTCCGGTAAGTCTTAGATACCGAAACTGGCCGGCTTAGACTTTTTGAGGTCGCGTAACACCTGTTATCTCAATAGACTGACGGACGAATATTAACGTATTACATTAAGCTGCCTTCCGTGAGAATTTCTGCAACTTTGGTGTCATTTTTTCCGTATGTCTCCGATGCGGACGGCACAGATTTCGGCGGCGTAGCCAAGTGGTAAGGCAGAGGTCTGCAAAACCTTTATTCATCGGTTCGATTCCGATCGCCGCCTCCAACCAAAGTCTCAATACAAAAATACTAGTAAACGAAAGCCCAAGCTGGGCGAATCAGATCAGGCCCGAAAGCTCCGCCCTTCGAACCGCTTCAAGGCGCGAATGCGCGTTAAGTTTCCTTAGGATGTGTTGGATGTGATTATCGACCGTATTGCGGCTGATGTGGAGATCTTTCGCGATCGCTGGCGACGTCCGGCCGGTTCCTAGGAGTTTCAACACTTGCCTTTCCCTCGTCGTTAACTCAGTTTCGCTAACTCCAGACCTCGTGGTCCTTACTAGTGCTGCCGCCTTTTCCTCCGGCAGGCTCACCTCGGTCACCAAAAAATCCCTAACTGCAAGTTCGAGCCGCTTCCTAACGTCCACCGGACGCAAAATGTGGATAGTGTACGGTTCTTTTGAATTGTTCTCTTGCGCGATCAGGACCGACATATTGCACCACTGCTTTCCGTGCTGCGTCTCGACCTTAAGATCAAAGTGATGTATGGGGTGGTTCTTCCCGGCCGCCTGTTTTATCGAACAATTCTCAGAGCAGATCTTTCCGCATTCATCCATCCCTTTAACGACCAAATGACAAAATTGGCCGAGTGCTTGTTCCGCTTCGATACCGAACAATTCCTCGGAAGCACGGTTCAGCGCGACGATCGATCCGGTGCTGTCCGTCGCAAAGGCTGCGTCTGCAGTTCCGTCGATAAGTTCACAGATACTTCTAAGCCGCATCATCGACCCCAACTAGAAAAATGATACCAACAGACTATTGTTCAAATCCAATAATACTCAAATACTATTCAGGACAAAAATATACGTTTTTCTGAAATAAGCAAATGATCCTTTCGAAAACCACCGGCTACGGGGTAATGGCCTTAGCATATTTGGCTGGCAAGGAAGCTTCCATGGTTTGCGGTCTTCAGGAAATTGCAGAGACAGAATGTATACCTCCCATTTACCTGCGAAAAATTTTAGGGGAACTGCGTCGGCATCGCCTTCTGCGTTCTATAAAAGGGATTCACGGCGGATACTCGCTCGCACGTGGACCGGAAACGATATCGGTCTGGGAAGTGAATCGGATCCTGGCTCCAGACCCTTATCTAGATGAGTGTCTGTTAGGTTTCGAGTTGTGCAAGACGGCAGATGCGTGCGTCCTGCACGACAGGTGGCAAAGGATCCGGAAGGACTACGTCGAGTTGCTGGAAACAACAACGATCGCCCAGATAGCGAGATCGATACAGAAGCACAGGGCCTACTCGACGATAGGTAATGCCTCGCTTGTCCGTGAGGAGGAAGAAGATCGATCGAAATGAACATTCTTGAAGAACAAAACGGGCGGATCACGGCAGGAGTTAGTTGGGCGCGATGGTCTTTTACAGTTCTGTCCATTGTCGTTGCGACAATACTGACTAACGGCCAAGCGAACGCTCAGGATGACGGGGCAAAGTTATTCGAAACCCGTTGTTACAGCTGTCACAACATCGGGGGCGGTGACAAGCAAGGACCCGATCTAAAGGGCGTTACGGAACGCCAATCTCCCGATTGGATCGCAGAGTTCGTCAAATCTCCTACGGCGATGAGCCGGAAAGATCCCGTTGCTGCCGAGCTTTTCAAAAAATATGCTCCGACGATAATGCCGGATCAGAGCCTTTCTCCGGCAGAGCTTGAATCGATCATCGCATTGATAAAAAACCTGACCGCGAAGAATGAGACATTCGTACCCTCAGGGGCAAGACTTTCTAGAGCGATCGTTCCGGCGGACGTTGTCGCGGGAAAGGAGCTATTCACCGGCCAGATCCATCTTGCGAATGGTGCTCCGAGCTGTAATTCGTGCCACACCGTGAATGGCGTCGGCGCCCTCGGCGGCGGGACGCTTGGACCTGATCTGACGGCCGTCAACATCAAATACCGCGATCCGGAGCTGATATCCATACTGCAAAGCCCGAACTTCCCAACAATGAATACGATATTTGCGAATCACAAACTTACGGATGAAGAGGTCGTGCAGCTCTTTGCCTATCTTCAGAATGCGAAGCAGGTCAATCCGGAAGCCAATGTAGTGCCCACACAGGCGGCGGCGACCACCGACCCAGGATTCCTGATCCTTGGGTTCGGCGTCACAACGCTCGTCCTTGTCGGCTTGAATGTCTTTTGGCGGAAGCGTTCTCACGGCGTTCGCAAGGAAATGGTTCGGAGGTCAAAAATATGACTTGGATTAAGGATCTTATCAGCCCGAAAACGCGATCGTGGGAAGAGTTCTATCGAAACCGCTGGCAGCACGACAAGATTGTTCGCAGCACGCACGGCGTCAACTGTACGGGTGGCTGCAGCTGGAATATCTATGTTAAGCAAGGAATCGTAACCTGGGAAATGCAGGCGCTCGACTATCCGCTTCTCGAAGACGGATTGCCGCCATACGAGCCGCGCGGCTGCCAACGTGGCATCTCGTATTCGTGGTATCTTTACAGCCCGATCCGCGTCAAGTATCCATACTTTCGCGGGGCGCTGCAGGATCTGTGGCGAGAGGCAAAAAAGAAGTTCCCCGATCCTGTCGAGGCCTGGGCATCGATCGTCAACAACCCCGAATCGCGGGCCCGTTACCAACGCGCTCGCGGCAAAGGCGGGTTCCGCCGGGCAAGCTGGGATGAGGTCAACGAGATCATTTCGGCATCCGTGATCCATACGATCAAACGACACGGTTCAGACAGGATACTGGGCTTTTCTCCGATCCCGGCAATGTCGTTCCTGTCATATGCCGCCGGTTCCCGATTCCTACAACTTCTCGGCGGGATGAACCTTAGCTTCTACGACTGGTACTCGGATCTTCCGCCCGCGTCCCCGGAGGTCTTCGGTGAGCAAACGGATGTTTGCGAGAGTGCCGATTGGTACAACTCGAAGTTCTTGGCTGTGATGGGTTCCAACCTCAACATGACCCGCACTCCCGACTGCCATTTTGCGGCCGAGTCCCGGCATAACGGAACCAAGATGGTCGTACTCGCGCCGGATTTCAGCCAAGTCTCGAAATATGCCGACCAATGGATCCCGGTACATGCCGGGCAGGACGGTGCATTCTGGAATGGCGTCAACCATGTGATCCTCAAAGAGTTCCACTACGAGAAACCCACGCAATACTTTCTCGATTATGCGAAGCGATATACGGATTCACCCTTTCTGGTGGAACTCGTAAAGACCGAGAACGGGTTCGAGGCCGGAAGGCTCGTTCGGGCGAACAAGCTCTCCAGATACAAGACGGAAGAGAACGGTGAATGGAAATTCCTGATCTGGGATGAACTTTCGGACGGACCGCGGATGCCGGGCGGAACCGTCGGTCACCGCTGGGAGGAAAAGGGCGGTAAGTGGAATCTGGAGTTCAAGGATACCTCCACGGGCGAGGATATCGCTCCACGCCTGAGTTTGATAGGTGACGACTGTCGGCCGATAGAGGTGATCTTCCGAGAGTATGGAACGGATGCAATCTTCAAGCGAAACGTACCGGCAAGAACGATCGAGACTGAAGACGGACGTACCGTGGTCACCACTATCTACGATCTACTGATGTCGCAATTCGGCGTGGATCGAGCATTAGGAGGCGATTACCCGACAGGCTATGACGACGAGGATAGCTCGTACACTCCAGCCTGGCAGGAGAAGTTCTCAGGCGTTGGGCGAGAGACAGTGATCAAGTTCGCACGTGAGTGGGCGGTGACCGCCGAGAAGACCGAAGGGAAATGCATGGTAATAATTGGTGCCGGCGTCAATCACTGGTACCACAACAACCTGATGTACCGGTCTGCGATGACCGCATTGATGCTGTGCGGATGCGTCGGTAAGAATGGCGGTGGCCTAAATCATTATGTTGGACAAGAGAAGTTGGCTCCCGTGGCGCCATGGAGCACGCTTGCGTTCGCTAAGGATTGGTACCCAGCCTCGAGGCTGCAGAACGCACCGTCGTGGCACTACATAATGAGCGAACAATGGCGTTACGAGCGGGAATTCAAGGAATACTACTCGGTTCCTGATAATTCTGCGGTCGGTGACCAACTCGGCAAGTTGGCACATATGCACGCTGCGGACGTGCAGGTCAAAGCGGTTCGCAACGGATGGCTTCCCTTTTATCCGCAGTTCGAGAAAAAGAACGGTGAGCTATTGAAGGAAGCGGCCGAGAACGGTGCCACAACGGATGCTGAGTCGGTCGAATACGTTGTGAAACAGCTCAAGGATAAGAAGCTGAAGTTCTCAGTTGAGGATCCCGGAGCTCCCGAAAACTTTCCGCGAGTGTGGTTCATTTGGCGTGGCAACGCGTTGCTCTCCAGTGCAAAGGGCCATGAGTACTTCCTGAAGCATTATCTGGGCACGCATACAAACAAGATCGCAGAGCCTTGTGTCGAAGGATCCGTTGAGGAGATTGACTGCGGTTCCGAGCCGCCATCGGGGAAGATGGACTTGGTCGTCGATCTGAACTTCCGGATGGATACATCCGCCCTTTATTCGGACATCGTTCTCCCGGCGGCAACGTGGTACGAAAAGGCCGATCTCAACTCGACCGATCTGCACTCGTTCATCCATCCGCTCTCCGAGGCCGTACCGCCGTCATGGGAGTCACGTTCGGATTGGGAGATATTCCGGGGCCTCGCGAAAAAGGTCAGCGAGCTTGCGGAAAAGCATCTCCCCGAACCGGTCAAGGATCTGGTCACGGCGGCGTTGTCGCATGACACAAAGGATGAGATCGCCCAGCCCTCGATCAAGGACTGGTCAAAAGGCGAATGTGAACCGGTCCCCGGCAAATCGATGCCGCATTTCAAGGTCGTTGAGCGGCATTATCCGAGCCTCTACAACCAATTCATCTCGCTCGGCCCTCTTGCAAGAGAGAACGGGATGGGTGCACACGGAGTGAAGTACGATATCGCGGACTTCTATGATGATGTCGTGAACGCGCAGTCATATCCGCTCGTCGAATGGGACGGAAAGAAATATCCGTCCCTCAAGAGAGCCGAGGAGGCCGCGAACATGCTGCTCTACTTTGCTCCCGAAACGAACGGTGAACTCGCCTATCGGGCCTACCAATACATTGAAATGAAGGTCGGACGGCCGCTCGCCGATCTTGGGGAGAAATCCAGGAACGCTCGGGTCACTTACAAGGACCTACAGGCACAGCCCCGGCGCATTCTGAACAGCCCTTGCTGGTCAGGGCTTGTAACGCACGGACGGGCATATGCGCCATTCACATACAACTACGAACGTTTGGTGCCGTGGCGGACCCTTACCGGACGGCAGCACTTTTATCATGATCATGAAGGCTATGTAGCGTTCGGCGAAAACCTGCCGACCTATAAGCCATCGCCAAAACCCGCTGCGTTCGGCGACATAAAGTTAAGTAAACAAGGCGAAAAGACACTCGCCTTGAATTACCTGACGCCTCACGGAAAATGGCACATTCACTCGACCTACTACGACAATAATCGAATGTTGACCCTTTCCCGTGGTATCGAACCGCTTTGGGTGAACGATGAGGACGCGATCGAGATGGGGCTTAACGATAACGACTGGGTCGAAGCCTACAACGATAACGGTGTGGTTTGTACGCGCTGCGTGGTCAGTGCTCGAATTCCACGCGGCGTGTGCATTCAATATCACTCTCCGGAGCGGACCTTGAGCATTCCGAAGTCGCCGATACGCGGCAAACGCCGTGCCGGCGGCCACAACAGCCTGACCCGGATTCGTTTGAAGCCCGTCCTAATGATGGGCGGCTACGGTCAATACACGTACCACTTCAACTACTGGGGCCCGACGGGCGTCAATCGCGACACTTTCATTCTCGTCAAGAAGCTGGAGAAGCTCAACTGGTAAAGAGGGATACACAATATGGACGTCAGACTGCAAGTTTCAATGGTTTTTCATCTCGATAAGTGTATCGGATGCCACACTTGTTCGATCGCCTGCAAGAATGTTTGGACAGACCGCAAAGGTGCCGAATATATGTGGTGGAACAACGTGGAAACGAAGCCCGGCACCGGCTATCCGACGAAATGGGAAGACCAGAGCAAGTACAAGGGCGGTTGGGAGAAGAAGGACAATGGTGAGCCTGAGCTCAAGATGGGAAACCGTGCTTCCCGTTTGATCAATATTTTTCACAACCCAACTTTGCCGAAGATGGACGACTATTACGAGCCGTTCACATACAAATACGAAGATCTGTTCGATTCCCCTGAAGGCGCGGATCAGCCTACCGCGCGCCCGATCTCGATGGTTACTGGCAAGTTCATGGACATCGAAGCGGGGCCGAATTGGGATGACGATCTCGGCGGTTCGCCCGTCTATGCGGAGAATGACCCGAATTTCAGCGGTCTCTCGCCGGAAGAACAGCAGGAGCTTTTCGATGTCGAACGCCTTGTGTTCTTCTATCTTCCACGCATCTGCAATCACTGTCTGAACCCCGCGTGCGTTGCGGCGTGTCCTTCAGGCGCGATCTACAAACGTGGGGAGGACGGTATTGTCCTGATCAACCAAGAAGTGTGTCGCGGTTGGCGGATGTGCGTAAGTGCATGCCCTTACAAAAAGACATACTACAACTGGTCGACGGGAAAGAGTGAGAAATGTATCTTGTGCTTCCCGCGGTTAGAGACCGGACAGGCACCGGCGTGTTTTCATTCGTGCGTAGGACGGATCCGCTACCTAGGCGGCATCCTGTATGACGCTGATCGCCTGACCGATGCCCTGAAGGTCGATGACGACAAACTCGTTGAAGCTCATCGCGACATAATACTTGACCCGCAGGATCCGATCGTTCGTGAAAAGGCAAAAGAGAACGGCATCGACGAGCGAACTCTCGAAGCCTGCGAGCGTTCGCCCGTGTACCGATACGTGAAGGAATGGAAGATGGCCCTTCCTCTTCACTCGGAATTTCGAACGTTGCCGATGCTCTTTTATGTGCCGCCGCTATTGCCCGTGATGGCAAAGACGGAAGGCGGTGTTTACGAAACGGCAAACGAAGAGTTGTTCAGCCCGATCGAGAAGGCGCGTCTGCCGATCAAGTACCTTGCAAGTCTATTCTCCGCAGGAAATACCGATCAGGTCAGCTACGCGCTCAAGAAGCAGTACGCTGTGAGGCTTTTCAAACGGCTCGAGACTGTCGGCGATGTCTCAAAAGAAGTTGTGGAGCACGCACTTGCCGAATGCGGGATGGATGCGGCGGAGGCCGAGGCCGTATATCGCCTTACGTCGCTCCCAACGATGGACGAAAGGGTTGTCATTCCGCCAATGCATCGTGAAGAAGCAATGGCGATGCTCGACGACGATATGTGGGAGCAAAAAGGCTCCGCAGGATTTGGCTTCAGAGAAGCGCCGGTAAGAGGAGCATAAACTTTGTGCAGACAGAATTAACCCAACTCACTCGCGAAAAACTCTCGGCAGCTTCCGATCCGGTTCAGTATGCTCGGTCGCACACGCCGGACATCGAAGATATCTATCTTGGAAAAGCGGCTGCGGAAACTCCGGCGAAATTTGCGGATATTCTTGAGTATCCGGACGAAGGATGGCAGTGGCGGATCGAAAAGCTTTCCGAAGATCTTGCGGACACAGGCGACGCTGCCGGGTACTTTAAGTCTTTCTGCGAAAAAACGCGGTCGATGACGTTGATCGAATTGCAGGAGCTGTACGCGCAGTCCTTCGATCTGAACCCGAATTGTGCCCTGGAGATCGGTTATCACCTCTTTGGCGAAGACTATAAGCGCGGCGCATTTCTGGCCAATCTTCGTGAGACCGAAGGCGACCTTCCACTGGGCCAGGACCAGCAGCTTCCCGACTATCTTCCGGTGCTGCTCAGGCTGCTCGCACATTTGGGAGACGACGAGTTGAGAGGCTCGCTTGCGGGCCATTGTGTGATTCCGGGTGTCAAGAAGATCATCACGGCCTTCAAGGGAGCGAATCCGTACGTTGATCTTTTGAATGCGGCTCTTTCGGCCCTTACACAAGCGGTTAATAAAGAGAACGACCGAGTTCCGATCATCGATTAGGTGTGGTGAGACAAAGGGTGTGTTTATGATGGACAATATACTTTTCATCGTCCTGCCGTATATTGCGGTAACTCTCTTCGTTGTTGTATCGATATACCGATACATAACGGATAAGTTTTCGTACTCGAGCCTTTCATCACAGCTTTTGGAGTCGGACGAGCTCTTCTATGGCGTAGTGCCTTGGCACATTGGGATCATCGGGGCGCTGACGGGCCACTTGATCGGCTTCCTCTTCCCCAAAGAGGTGTTGTGGTTCAACGGCGTCCCGGTGCGGCTATATATTCTTGAGACGACCGGGCTGGTCTTCGGCTTGTTGGCGTTGATAGGCATAGTCGCCCTTATGTGGCGTCGGATCAGAGTGCCGCGGATTCGATCGGTTACTTCGACGGTCGATACGATCGTTCTCGTGCTGCTTTTCGCACAGGTCGTGCTCGGCGTTTACACGGCCCTCTTCTACCGCTGGGGTTCATCTTGGTACGCGGCTTCGGCTGTTCCTTATCTCCGGTCACTATTTATGTTCCAGCCGGACATAGAGATGATAAAGCCGCTGCCGCACATCATTAAGACACACATAATCAATGCTTTTCTAATAATCGCGATCTTTCCATTCTCTCGGCTGGTGCATATGGTCTCGCTTCCGGTCGAGTACCTATGGAGGCCGCATCAAGTGGTCATTTGGAACTGGAATCGAAAGAAGATACGCGGTCAGTATCCTCGCTCAGTTTCAGAAGGATCAAAGGAATCGAACGAGACCGCGATCCGTTCCGCATCGATCCCGAGGTGATCTATGAGCTTAACAACACTAAAGATCCTTATGATATTGATCACCCTCATCGGGGCATTCCTGGTGTGGCAAAGTAAGACGTTCCGGATCTACGGCGATCAGTTGGGTTATGAGCCGATCCAGCCGATCAACTTCTCCCACAAACTTCACGCGGGCGACAACCAGATCTCGTGCCTTTTTTGTCATTCATCTGCAGACAAGTCAAAGGTGGCAGGCGTTCCGCCGGCATCGACCTGTATGAACTGCCACTCAAAGGTCTTGCCTGATTCGCCAGAAATACAGAAGATCACGACGGCGATCGCGGATAACAAGCCGATCGAGTGGGTGAAGGTAAACGATCTGCCTGATCTTGTTGCATTCAACCACAGCAGACATGTCACGTCAGGCATCAGTTGCCAGACCTGTCATGGAGCGGTCGAGACAATGGAGCGACTGTCGCAGCAAAACGCTTTCACCATGGGAGACTGCGTAAGCTGTCACCGAACGCACCGCGAGGTCACTTTGGACGACGCAGGAAAGCCGCAGATCGCCCGAGAGAATACTGCACAGAAGCTGATGGCTTCGACGGACTGCTCAGTTTGTCATCACTGATGATCAAAAGCTATGAAGGATAAGCTCTGGAAGCAATTTATCGACGAAGACGACCGCGGTTTGCCTGTATTGCAAAACGGCAATGGGATCTCGCGCCGAACATTTCTTGAAGCTATCGGCTATACGACCGCCGCGATCGCATTGACGAGCTGCGCGACGCCGGAACAAAAGGTGATCCCGTACCTAAAGCAACCACCAGAACTTACACCGGGCGTTGCAAACTGGTACGCCTCGACCTGCGGCGGCTGCAGTGCAGGTTGCGGAATGCTCGTGAAGGTCCGCGATGGACGTCCGATAAAGGTCGAGGGTAATCCTGAACACCCAATAAGCAAGGGTGCACTTTGTCCGGTTGCCCATTCGCTGGTCTTCGGGCTTTACGATGCCGAACGCATACAGCAGCCGCTTATCGGCGGAAAGACGGCGGCTTGGAGCGATGTCGATGCCCAGATCATCCAGAAACTGACTGCTCTAAAGGGTTCCAACGGAAAGGTCAGGTTTTTGTCGAAGACGATTGTCAGCCCAAGCTCTCGAGCGACGATCAACAAGTTCCTTTCACAATTCAAGGACGCAAAGCATGTCGTTTACGAACCTATCTCAACATACGGCGTGCGAGCCGCTCATCTCCGTACTCACGGGGTTGAGGCCCTTCCGTTTTACTACTTCGACAAGGCAAAGGTTGTCGTAAGTTTTGGGGCAGATTTCCTTGGAACATGGATCTCACCTGCGGCATTCATTCGAGGCTATTCCGAGGGAAGGAATGTAGATGAACGCAAGCAGGATATGCTGCGCCACTTACAGTTTGAATCCCGATTGTCTCTCACCGGTGCCAATGCCGACAAGCGAGTGAAGATCAGCCCGGCAGAAGAGGCTGACGCGCTCTTATTTTTGGCGAAGTTGGTTGGCGGTAACTCGCAATCTTCCGGCCTCTCAGGAATTGAAACCGCAAAGCTCTCAGAGGCGACGAAGACTGCCCTTCAAAAATGTGCTGCTGAGTTAACGAAGGCAAAGGGTTCGTCTCTTGTGGTCTGCGGGTCGAACGACGCTGATAAACAGCAGATCGTAAACCTTATCAACCAAAGCTTAGAAAATTACGGAAAGACGATCGTTGTCAGTTCGACCGCGTCCGAGGGCCAGAGCAAAGACGAAGATATCCAAGGCCTTTTCCAGGAACTAAAGGACGGTTCGGTCGCTGCCTTGTTCGTTCTCGATACCAATCCGGCCTACGACCATTTTGCAGGACCTGAGTTTCTGTCTGCCTTGAGCAAGGTTCCGCTAAAGGTATCGCTAAGCCCAACGCTCGACGAGACAACATCGGTGGCCGACTTTGTTTGCCCGACGCATCATTCGCTTGAAGCGTGGGATGATGCAGAGGCGGTCAGCGGTGTGGTTAGTACGGTTCAGCCGACGATCGCTCCGTTGTTCCAAACTCGTGCCTATCAGGAAAGCCTTATGCGGTGGAGTGGTGACGAACGCCGTTACTACGATGCGTTGCGAGCCGAGTGGCAAACACGTTACTTCGCCGGACAGAGTACGTTCAAAACGTTTGATGATCTTTGGGACAAATCCCTTCACGATGGTGTTTACCGACCGTCTGCCGCTCAGGCGGGTCCGCCCGCGTTCAAAGCCGATGGCATCAATGAAGCCGCCGCAAGAATGGCTGCAGGGCCAGGTGGCGACGGGCTTTTCGTTGCGCTCTATCCGATGGTGACCTTGCGTGACGGTAGATTTGCAAATAATCCGTGGCTGCACGAGATCCCAGATCCTATCACGAAAACAACTTGGGACAATTACGCGTGTCTTTCACCCAACGCGGCCGCTAAAGTCGGCCTTGCCGAGGGGCAATTCGTCCGAATCCAGAAAGGAAATATTTCCGTCGAACTGCCTGTGATGATCCAGCCGGGGCAGGCGGATGACTGCGTTGCCGTCGCGGTCGGGTATGGCAGGACGAAGGCCGGCAAGGTCGGTACTGGGCTTGGCGCGAACGTCTTTCCGCTCGTAGAGTTCACAAATGGCACTTTCCACTACGACCCAAGCGGCGCTTCCCTAACCGCAGGATCCAACTTTACGAGTTTCGCAAAAACACAAACCGAAGCTTCGGCCGAAGGCCGTCCATTGATCAAAGAATATTCGCTGAATGAATTTGTTGCCGGACATCTTCACGAAGAAAGCGAAAAGCAGATCGATCTCTGGAAACCGCACGACTTTCCTGAACACAAATGGGGAATGGTCATCGACCTAAACTCGTGCGTTGGCTGCAATGCTTGTGTATTGAGCTGCCAGGCCGAGAACAACATCCCGGTCGTTGGCAAGGATGAGGTTCATCGGCGTCGTGAGATGCATTGGATGAGGATCGACCGATATTCTGATGAGGATGGAACAACCACAAGATTTCAGCCGATGACCTGCGAGCACTGCGACAATGCGTCCTGTGAAACGGTCTGCCCGGTCCTTGCGACCGTCCATTCCAGCGAAGGCCTGAACATGCAGGTCTATAACCGTTGTGTTGGTACTCGGTATTGTGCGAACAACTGCCCGTTCAAGGTGCGGCGCTTCAACTGGTTCCTATATCAACACGACGATCCCATCGCGAACCTCGCTCTCAATCCGGATGTTACTGTACGGACCCGCGGCGTGATGGAAAAGTGCACGTTCTGCGTCCAGCGGATTGAGGAAGGAAAGATCCGAGCACGCAACGAAGGCCGGCCGATCAAGGACGGTGAGATCCAGACGGCTTGCCAACAGAGTTGCCCGGCCAATGCGATCAGCTTCGGCGACCTTAAGGATCTCGAGAGCAGAGTTTCGACGCTGCGGCACACGAAACGAAATTACATCTTGTTAGAAGAACTGAACCTTCGTCCGGGCCTTACCTATCTTGGGAAAGTGCGCAACGACGGCGAGGACCTGGAGGGATAATCTGGCATGGCAGCAGTCTTTAAGGACATAGAGTTTAAGGGACTAGAAGAAGAGGTCCGCATCCAGAATGAGATCGAGAGTGTTACGGCCCATCCCGTTTATTCGCCGCTGCGAGAACCACTGATCGATGAGAGCAAGTCGTTCAGCGATGTAACGAACGACATATGCAGCCTTCTCGAACGGCCGCCTGCAAAGGGCTGGTGGATCTTGTTCGGTATCTCCTCAACGCTGCTGTTTCTCGGGATCATCGCGGCCATTAACACTGTGACACTCGGGATCGGAACCTGGGGCCTGAACAAGACAGTCGGATGGGCGTTCGGCATCACGAATTTCGTGTTTTGGATCGGTATCGGACACGCCGGGACGTTCATTTCGGCGATTCTCTACCTCTTTGCGCAAAAATGGCGAACTTCGATCAACCGGTCCGCCGAGGCGATGACCTTGATCGCGGTGATGTGCGCCGGCGTATTCCCGATCCTCCATATGGGCCGCCCATGGCTCTTCTATTGGATAATGCCGTACCCAAATACTCGCGGGTCGCTATGGGTGAACTTCCGCTCGCCCCTGCTTTGGGACTTTTTCGCGATCTCCACATACTTCACGATTTCCCTCGTCTTCTGGTATCTCGGTCTCGTACCCGACCTCGCGACGGCCCGTGATCGGGCAAAAAGCAAGTGGCGGCGGACCTTCTATACGGTCCTCAGTCTCGGATGGAACGGCTCGAACAGAACCTGGTCGCGCTATGAGACGGTTTACGGAGTGCTCGCGGCCCTAGCAACACCTCTCGTGCTTTCGGTTCACAGTATCGTCAGTTTTGACTTTGCCACATCGCTTGTTCCCGGTTGGCATTCGACGATCTTTCCGCCCTATTTCGTTGCAGGCGCGGTTTTTTCGGGTTTTGCGATGGTCACCACGCTACTGATCCCCGTACGAAAGGTGATGCACCTTGACGGATACATAACGATCCAGCATTTAGACAACATGTGCAAGATCACGCTGCTGACCGGTTCGATCGTAGGACTGTCCTATCTTACCGAACTGTTCATCGGCTTTTACAGCGGCAATCCGAACGAGATCTTCTTGATATTGAACCGAATGGGCGGGCCGTATGCATGGGCCTACTGGGTGATGTTCAGCTGCAACGCACTGATCCCGCAGCTCTTCTGGTTCAAGGCCTGCCGGACCAAGATACCGTTGATCCTAACGCTCTGCATTCTCGTAAATGTCGGAATGTGGTTCGAACGGTTCGTAATCATCGTTACAAGCCTGCACAGGGACTACTTGCCGTCGAGTTGGGCGATCTTCATTCCCACGGTCACCGACGTTGGATTATTGGTGGGAAGCTTCGGCCTTTTCTTTACTGCATTCTTGATCTTTTTACGGCTGTTCCCAGTTATCTCGATGAACGAGGTCAAAGGAGTACTGCATTATGCGCGCGACTGAACCGAGCGAGAAGACCGTACGCTTCGCGGCCGCCTTCTTCGACAACGAACACGATCTGATGGCGATAGCGGCCGAAGCCCGTTTGCGCGGTTTCCAGATACAGGACGTCTTTACACCGTATCCGGTCCATGGAATGGATCGTGCCGTCGGCCTGAAGCGTTCACGTCTCGGCTGGATCGCATTCGTGGCTGGAGCACTCGGACTCATATCGGCGATCCTCCTTCAGGTGTGGACATCCGCGTATGACTGGCCTCTGAACGTTGGCGGCAAGCCGTTCAATTCCTTCCCGCTCTTTGTGCCGGTGATGTTCGAGCTTACTGTCCTTTTCTCCGGTTTGCTCTCGATCGGGGTTCTGCTCATGATGAATCGACTCTGGATCTTCAGTAAGAAAAAGATCCTCGACGGGGTAACGGACGACAAGTTCGTTCTCGTCCTAAAACAAGAAGATGCTGCATTCGATACCGAGAAGGCGGCTCGCCTTTTCCGAAAGTACAACGCGATAAAAGTAGTCGAAGGTGACAAGTTCGTATGAAAAAGAGCATAACGGCGACCCTCTTTATCCTGCTACCAGTGATCGTCATCGGCGGGCTGATCGGGTTTAGCCGCGATCTAACGAAGCGTAACCGCGAATTCCCTACTCAGATGGAATATTCGCCAGCGTATCTATCTCAAACTGCGAATCCCGTACTTCCGAACGGTATGACCTTACAGCCGCCGGTCGCCGGGACGATCAGGCGCGGATTCATGCCATTCCATTACGGCCCCGGATTGGACGAAGAGGCGCGCGCTGGACGCGAGCTTTCAAATCCGTTCAAGCCGACCCCGGAGAATCTGGAACGGGGAAAGTACGTATTCACAAACGATTGTGCAGTTTGCCACGGAACGACCGGGGCGGGTGATGGGCCGATAATACCAAAGTTCCCGAATCCGCCTTCATATCACACCGATACGTCGAAGGCACTGCCGGACGGAGCGATGTACCACATAATCACTATGGGTAGGAACAATATGGGTTCTTATGCGGCGCAGGTCGCTCCGGACGACCGTTGGAAAGTGATCCTTTATATACGCAGTCTGCAAGGAAAATGACCTATGGCAAAGAGTTTGTTGACTAGTCCAATTGAGAGGAATGTTCTGATCGGCCTGTTGGCCCTTGGAGCTGTCGGTGGAATCGTCGGATCGATGTCGAGCGATCGCTTTTGGTTCTGTTTCCTGCAGAATTCCCTGTTCGTGCTTACGATCGCCCTCGGGGCCGTCCTTTTTGTTGCTTTCAAGTCCGTTTCAAATGCCGGCTGGGCGACGGTCTTCCGGCGTGTGCCAGAAGCGATGATGGCCTTCGTTCCGATAGGCGGCATTTGTCTGCTGCTGGTCTTCTTCGGACGCAATATCCTTTATCCTTGGACGCAGTCCGCGACTGAAGCGCACAGCGACCTGCACCTCGGGTTCAAGCATCTGTGGCTCAGCACCCCATTCTTCTTTGCAAGGATGGTGATCTTTCTCGCTGTTTGGTGCGGACTTATATATCTGATACGCAGGGCATCCTTCAAGCAAGACGCAGATGGTGATGTACGACACACGAACCACCGAAAGATCTACTCGGCGGTCTTCATCGTGGTCTTCGGTATTACGTTCTCACTTGCGTCCTTCGATTGGGTGATGTCGCTCGAACCGATGTTCTACAGCACGATCTTCGGGTTCTATATGATCTCGGGCACTCTTACAAGTAGTGCCGCGGCGATCACGATCCTCGTTATCTTTCTGAAGAAACGCGGGCACCTTTCTGCCGTTGGTGACAAGCATATGCATGCTCTCGGACAGATCGTGATGGGGTTCGCGACCCTCTGGGCATATATGTGGATCTCGCAATACCTTCTCATCTATTACGCGAATCTTCCCGAGGAAACTGTTTACTACTATCGCCGGACCGGAACCACCGGTTGGTTCACGGTCTTTATCGTCAACCTGTTCTTGAATTGGGTAATCCCGTTCGTGATGCTTCTTCCCCGACAGGTCAAAATGAATGCGAAATGGATGGTCGCCGCATGCACGATCGCGCTGCTAGGACATTGGCTCGATCTTTATGTGATGGTCTTTCCGGCCTCCTTCGGCAGTCCCATGATCGGATACGTTGACGCAGCTCTCTTGTTGGGCTTTACCGCCCTGTTCCTACTGGCCTTCTTCAGGAGCTTAGCGGCCGAGAAATTGGTACCGGGCCGCGATCCGTATCTAGAAGAAAGTGTCGAGCACGAACACCTTGAGATAGTCTACGGCCTTCGGGCAGGTTCGGCAGCCGATGGCTAACGGCTCGTTCAATTGGCGATTCGCGCATTATGCCGGCCCGCTGTTCGCTGCTCATCGCTGACGTTCCGCTGTCGGTCAGTAGGTCGATTATCACCTGACGCGAGTGCAGAAGGAACGGATTATAATGCGCCTCCTTAATGTAGGTCAGGCGCTCGTCTTCCGTGGGCATAAAGATCGGTCGACGGACTTGATCTTAAAGGGCTCAATGATGGTCTTTGGCATTAGATTGTTCTTTCCTTTGAATGATTTCGGCAATGCCGTGACGAGGGGGGCACAGGTAGATTTTGTCCCTGCCGAACGCATTTTGCTATTTGCCCGAGTGTCTGCCGGAATTGCAGGCAAAAACAATACTAATGGTGGAAGAACATACAAGATCGTGGGCCGAACCATTCAAGATAAAGATGGTCGAGCTCCTCAAAATGACGACACCCGCACAGCGAAAAAAGGCGATCAAAGATGCCGGATTCAATACCTTCCTACTTCGGTCAGAGGATGTCTATATCGACCTTCTGACTGACAGCGGAACGTCAGCGATGAGCGACGCTCAATGGTCTGGGCTTATGCTCGGCGACGAGGCTTATGCGGGCAGCAAGAATTTCTATCATCTCGATGCGATCGCAAAAAAGTACTACGGCTTCAAGTACATCATTCCGACCCACCAAGGCCGCGGCGCTGAGAACCTTCTTTCGCAAGTTATGATCAAGAAGGGTGATGCGATCCCGGGAAACATGTATTTCACGACGACGCGCCTGCATCAGGAGCTTGCGGGCGGACGCTTTTTTGATGTGATCATCGATGAAGCTCACGACCCGGAGAGCCTCCACCCTTTCAAAGGCGACATTGACCTTGAGAAACTTGATGCCCTCGTAAAAAAGTACGGTGCTAACCGCATTCCTTACGTCTGCGTCGCGACGACCGTAAATATGGCAGGTGGACAACCGGTCAGTATGGCGAACCTAAAGGCTCTGCGCGTCTACACAGCGAAGCACGGCATTAAAGTGATGCTTGATATGACGCGTATCGCTGAGAACGCATGGTTCATCCAGCAGCGTGAGAAAGGCTATGCTCGTCGAAGCGTTGCAAGCATCGTAAAGGAGATCTGTCGCCATAGCGATGGTGCGACATTCAGCGGTAAGAAGGACGCACTCGTCAATATTGGCGGATTTCTTGCTCTTAATGACAAGGAAACGTTCGAGGAAGCCAGCAATCTCGTCGTAGTCTATGAAGGGCTGCACACCTATGGCGGGCTCGCGGGACGCGACATGGAAGCGATGGCTATTGGGATCGTCGAATCTGTCCAGGACGACCATATGGATGCTCGCATCGGTCAGGTATTCTATCTCGGAAATGAACTTGTTGAGCGCGGCATTCCGATCGTACGGCCGATCGGAGGCCACGGCATTTTTATTGATGCAAAGAAATTCCTGCCTCACTTGAAGCAAACAGAATTTCCCGCACAGGCCCTCGCTGGAGAACTCTATGCGGACGCGGGCATTCGCTCAATGGAGAGAGGAATTGTTTCAGCAGGCCGAAGTTCAAAGACAGGTGACCACTACTACCCAAAGCTCGAACTTGTTAGGCTCACGATCCCGCGACGCGTCTATACACAAGCCCATATGGACGTGATCGCGGAATCAGTGGAACGTGTACACGAGCGGCGCGAAAAGATCCGCGGTCTGGAAATGGTCTATGAACCGAAGTATTTGAGGTTCTTCCAAGCTAGATTCAAGAAGAAGTAGCCGAAGATCAGGCGGCTTCGGTGTGGCCTCAGATTCCGCTGAAGCCGCCGTCGATCTCGAACACCGTTCCCGTAACAAAGGCGGCTTCATCAGACGCGAGATATAAAACAGCGGCGGCGATCTCTTCCGGGGCAGCCATTCGGCCGAGGGCCTGGGTGGCTGCCATTTCTTCGTAAGCCTTTGCCGGGTCGGGGTACTCCGCAAGGCGTTTCTTGACGAACGGCGTCTCAACACGGCCGGGACAAACAGCGATTGCCCTAATGCCATCCTTTGCATGGTCAAGGGCGAGGCATTTGGTGAAGCCGACAACAGCGAATTTAGTGGTGCAATACGCAAGTCTGTCGGCGATGGCCACAACCCCGCCGATCGACGCGATGTTTATAACGACTCCTGCCTTTCGCTTGGCCATTCCAGGAAGGAATGCCTTCGTAAGACTGAAAATACCGCGTACATTTACCGAATAAAGTCGATCAAGGTCGTCCGGCTCGGTCTGAAGTATCGTACCGACGTGTCCGATGCCGGCATTGTTGACGAGAATATCCGGTGTGCCTCGCTCCTCAATTACCCGGTTTGCGGCACGTCCACAGGCATCGGCATCGCTAACATCAAGGTGGACGTAATCGGCTGTTAGCCCCGTCGCAGTCAAACGCTCGACCGTTCGCAATCCGCCTTCGTCATCGACATCCGCGACGTACACGAACGCCCCGGCCGCGCCCAGCGTCTCGGCGATCGCCTCACCAATGCCTGAAGCGGCGCCCGTTACAAACGCAGTTTTTCCTTTCAGATCGAACATATTTCACATCCAACGCTGGATAACTGGATTTCGAAGCACGCCCAAGCCCTCGATCTCAACCTCAGAAACATCGCCGGACCTCAGAAAGACCTTTGGAGTGCGTGCAAATCCGACCCCCGGCGGTGTTCCCGTTGCGATCACGTCGCCTGGTTCGAGTGTGATCGTTCTAGAGATGAACTCGATGAGTTCCGGGATCTGAAAGATCATCTGCTTCGTATTTGAATCCTGAAGCGTCTCGCCGTTCAGTCGAAAGCTGATCCGAAGGCCGTGCGGATCCGCGATCTCATCGGCGGTAGCTATAAACTCGCCCATGGGAGCGAACGTGTCGCAGGATTTTCCCCGCTGCCATTGGCCGTCAGCGAACTGCATGTCTCTTGCCGAGACGTCGTTGATGTTCGTGTATCCGAAAACATACGCCATCGCGTCGCCCGCAGGTATGTTCCTTCCATAGCGGCCGATCACGACCGCCAGTTCTGCCTCGTAGTCAACTTCCGAGCTCCCGACAGGTAATTCAATGGCCGCCTCAGGCCCGATCACGGATGTCGAGAATTTTGAGAAAATTATGGGTGAAGCAGGTATTGCCATACCGCTCTCTTCGGCGTGGTCGCGGTAGTTCAACCCAACGCAGATCAATTTGCCGGGTCGCGGAACGGGAGCCTCTATCGATACGTCACTCCGCTCGATGATCACGGCCGAACCGTCGCTGATAGCCCGTTGCGCCGGTGTTAGAAAGTCGAGCGCTAGATCCCAGCATTTTAGAATGTCGGTTTGTGAAAGGCCGCTGCCGAGAAACTCAAGCGTAAGGTCGGCTATTCGGCCGTCATCGAGAAGCGCACCGATCCTATATCCCGTCGCCGAACGACCTGCGTCGGCTCTTCTTTTGAAAACCACTAACTTCATCGTTATCCCTGGCCACCTAGATCCGGTCGTGTTTCGATCATCTCTTAAGGCCCTCGATCGGCACCCAAACAAATCTCGGCCGATAGAAGTCCGCATAGATCGAATCGCCCGGCTTTGCCCCGAAAGACAGATTACTGTTATACGAAATGAGCAACCGACCGTCTTTGGTGAACTGTGGGTGCATGTGCGGGTTGTAAACGCTCATCCCCGTTTGGAGCGATTCCGCACCGGTCATTCCGGGAAGTGTCTTCTGACCGGCGGTCGGCGTTCGATAGACGAAATGCTTCGTTTCGAATGGCCCTTGCGGCTCACAGGCAGAATACAGATATAGATCCTTCCAGTCAGAGTAGCCGACCGACGTGTCGAACGTGACCATTACAAATGTCGGCCGCCCGTTAATATTCAGCCTGCGGATTGCCAGCTCGTCGCTGATGCTGTCCTTCAGCGGAATGATCGATGCTCGATCGTCAAGCTTTTTTGAGAAGGCATTGCCGTTCCACGCCGACCAATTCTTAAGGTCCGCGGCGAAGTCGATCCCCTTTGACGCATCGACCTTTGCGACGTATAACTTCTTGTATTTGTTCGCAGCTTCGAGCGACGATCTTTTCACGCCTTCGATGGAGCCCTCGTTCCGCATTCCGTAGATATAGAGTTCGTTGCGGTCATTGAGCCATAGCGAGATTCCCCAGATCGCTTCGTCCGTCTTGTGGTTGAGATCGACGATCTTCTCGATCTCGAGTGTGTCCCCGTCCATCTGTGCGATGGCCTGAGCGCGATACCTGATCCAGAAAGCCTTGTCGAAAGGCCGCGCGACATCCCATTCGTTTAGGAACATCCAGATCTTCTTCTTTCCGCCAACCTCGACAATTATCGGGTCGCCGAGCCAGTACATATCGTTCGGGCCGCCGCTCTTCGGTCGGAAATACGAAGTTGAATAGCCGAATTTGTCCTTAGGGCCGGTGAGCGTACGCACGGTTCGGCCGTCCTGTGACAGCACGACCACGCTGTTGTAAACGTAGTGGATCACTTCGGGTTTCGGACCGCAGATCGGAGGGAGACAGTTCGGCTTTCGCATTCGGAGGCCATTGGAATTCGTAAAAACGGAGCCGTCGCCGGGCATCGCGGGATCTTCGCCGATGAACGAGTCTGAGAAAAAGAACGCCGAATCTCCGTTCGCCAATTCGATCGAGACAGTCGTGTCGCCGCCGGTCCAACCCGGCCCGCTGCGGGAGAATATCTTGTCCCATTCTTTCGCCCGCACACCCTTGCCGGCCGATATCTCACACTGCGGGAACACCGCGGTCGTTAGGACGGCGAGCAGGATTACGGAAACCAACAGTCGCAAAAAAGATCTCATAACGACATCAATACGGGATCTCCGGCCGCCGATCGTCATTCGGATCGGCCCAACGTGTGTTTGGCACAACGGGTGTCCAGTCCGGACGCAGCGGGTCTTTGTCGTACGGATAACCGCCGAGCCGCTTGTAAAGCTCGTTGTACTCTGCCACCTTATCTCTGTTCAACTTAACGCCAAGTCCCGGACCATTTGGCACCTTGATCTTACCGCCGTCATATCTCATCCGGCCGCCTTCGATGATGTCATCGGTCAAATGATGGTAATGGGCATCGGCGGCAAATGTCAGGTTCGGTATAACGGCACCAAGATGGAGCATAGTTGCAAGTTGGATGCCGAGCTCACCAGAAGAGTGCACGGCGACGCCCAATTGGAATGTTTCGCACACTCCGGCTGCTTTTACGCACGGACGAATACCGCCCCAAAACGTCGTATCAAGCAATATCACATCTACGGCGGTATTTAGGACGTTTGCGGCCAATTGCTCGAAGTTCACAACGACAGTATTTGTGGCAAGCGGCATTCGCACCTTTTCCCGCGTCCGTCGCATCGCGTGCAGGCCAAATACCGGGTCTTCGAAATAGTCGTTCCGAATATCCTCGATCTGTTGACCGAACCAGATCGCCTGTTCGGTGGACCAGGAAGCATTTGGATCAAAGCGAAAACTGTCGCCGCTTCGGGTATCCGTCCCAAGTTCTGCGGCGAGAGCACGATAGCATTGCAGCTCGTATTCAGGATGAAAGACGCCGCCTTTCAGCTTGTGCGATGTAAAGCCGTGCTTGCTCTTCAGTTCCTTCGCGTGCGCGACCAATTGGTCAACTGTGCGCACTTCTCCGCTTCCGTCATTCGGGTTCGGGTAGCGAAAGAAAAGATAGGATGCGAATGGCACCTGATCCTGTAGCTTTCCGCCGAGGATATCGTAAACCGGAACGTTCCACTTCTTCCCGAGAATGTCGAGGCAGGCGAACTCGAGCGCCGCGAGTATTTGCGTTCGATTGTTGTATAACGACGCGGTCGGATTGGCGATCTTGAACCGCATCTCTTCAAGGTTTGCGGGGTCGTGGCCGACGAGGTAGCCTTTCATAGCGCGAAACGCTGATTCGGCAGACTCACCGCCGCCGCCCATTTCGCCGAGCCCCGTGATGCCTTCGTCGGTCTCGACCTCAACGATCGTTCGCACGAATCTTCCCCAATGGCAGCCTGCGGCATGACGAAGCGGAGCCTCGATCGGGACCGTCACAGTGGTAGCTTTGATGTCGGTAATCTTCATTTGACGTGTGCTTCAGTTGATGACCTTATTCTCCCGCAGGAAGTCCCAAATCTCCGAGTAAGCCATCTTATATTGTTCCTGCGTGAACATTCCATGGTCACCGCCTTTGACGGGAACAAGCTTGTTCGGAGCGTGTGCTTTATCTAGAGCCTCCTTCAGACGCGTTCCTTGGCTGTACGGCACGACACTGTCCTTGTCTCCATGGATCGTGATGATAGGCGGGAGATCCGAACGCACGTAGGTAATGGGCGATACTTGCTTGGCGACCGCTGCGGCCTCTGGCAGGATTCCTACCCACATCTTTGCATAGTTCTTGAGGTTCGGTCCCGCAAGGAGATCATTCACGTCCGTTATCCCGTACCAGTTGATTATCGCGGCGACCTTCATATCTTCATCGCCATAGCATTGGTTATCAAGGGGCGTTCCTTTCGGCAGCATTCCGGCGATCAAAGCAAGGTGTCCACCGGCGGATTGCCCGGTAAGCACGATCTTCGAGGTATCGAAATTCCACTGCTTAGCATTCCGAAAAACCCACCGAACAGCACATCTGGCGTCTTCGACCGCACCTGGGGCTAGAGAATTCCCGGCCATTCGATACTCGATGTTCACGGCTCGCCATCCGCGTTCGAGATACGGCAGGAGCTGATATACGGCACCTTCTTTGGCTCCAAATATCCAGCCGCCTCCGTGAATGAATACGATCGTCGGCGTCGGGTTCGGGTTGTCTCTCGGATACCAGATATCGAGCTTTAGCGGCGTATTGTTCGCAGTTGCGTAAACGACGTCCGGCTGCATCCAGTATCTGTCCGCGATCTGCAGCAGCGTCGGCGTCGTATCTTGTCCAGAAGCGGCCGCGGCGAACCCGAAGGCACCTGCGATAACAAGAGCTGCGCTGCCAAACCAACCTCTAAGCGATATTCCTTTCATTCCTGCTCCTCGCTAAGTCCGGATCAAGCCGGTCGTACACCGTCCCTAGTAGCTGCGAACGTGCGTCCTTGGTAGTTTAGATTGCTCAGCTCCGCTTGTTGGTCGAAGCCCGCAAGTCTCGGACTTGCCGTTATCTCGCCGAAGAGCCCGGCATTCACGCCGAATATGGAGTCGATGATCGGTTCAAGATAGTTGCAGCCCGAGACGCAGGCCCAATCGTTGATAAATGGTGGATCCGACGGAGCCTTTATCGCGCCGCCGTTCGATTCAGGAGCAACGAAGTCCTCGACAAAATGAGCCTGTGCGATGGGACCTTGTTGGGCGGATCTGGCGAGGCCCTTCATCCAATCTCGCGCAACCGCTTGCTCGCCAGCGGCGAAAAGGCCGCTCAAGGCAAGGGCGGGCCACGAGCAATATGCACCCGTCCACTGATGGTCAGGGCGGATACTGAAAGTCACGTCGAGATCGCGAGTAGAAAGAGCGCGCATCCACGTCGGCGTCTGAAGTTCACGTTGGAAGAACGCGACCATCTCTTTTTTCTGCTTTGCCGGCATTGTTTCGCCGATCGTCATCAGCGTGACGCCAAAATCATAGCAATGGTGAACTTCGTTGTATGATCCGTCAGGTAAACGGCACTTCCAGATGCCCTTTCCATCGACGTAAAGCTGATTCACACGGCGTGCAAGATCGTCCGCTTCCTTTCGAAATGCAGCGGCCTTTTCCTTCTGCTGCTTATGCTCTAAGAGGTCGGCCGCGAACTGCAGATTGTAGACGTTCGCCGCGTTGAGGCCCGCGACCTCATGAACATAGCTTGAAACGGCCTCAAGAAGATTCGCGACGCCTCCATAGTCGGCAAGGCCATGTCCGTTGGTATCGAGTGCGCGCCAATGCTCTGCATACTGGATCAGACGGTCAAAGACCTTTGTGCCGCCAACTTCCTTTTCAAGCCAGTCCTTGTCGCCCGACCACCGAAGATATTCTTTCGCCATCCGCGACATCGCATAGTCGTTGACCGAGTACCACGGTCCGACGCCGGCACCCGTGAGAAATTCGGTCCCGAAATGCTTATAAACATCCAGCGTCATCCAAGTCTCGATCATTCGACGAAGCACTGTCGGATCGAGCATCGCGAGCAGCATCGCGCTCAAGGAGATATCCCAGAGAAAGGTCGTCGTTTCCCAATAGCGTGGGGCGAGTGTGACGTATGTGGTCCCGTAAACTGAGTGCGGAGTCGTCCTCCGAAAGAATAGCGCACTCATCACGGCCGAATGATAGAGACGCTTAACGTCTTCGTCTTTTGTTATAAGGGTCGGAAGGTGCCCGGAAAAGATCTTGTTACCGGGTGTGAATGCCGCCGCAAGTTGTGTGTTCCATTCGTCGGTCGTCGCCCTCGCGACCGCATCGAAACTGTTCACTACGGCATCATAGCCCCGGCGTGCTTCGTCAGCGTCGGCGCCCATCGAATTCACGAACGTGACAACGCTCGACTCGCCCGGGGCCAGATCGAACTCATAGATCAGCCACGACGGCAGCAGTTGCGTCGGTTTAGGAGAAGAGCCTTGCAGCACGAAGGCTTCGGTGCGTTTTGACTTGCAAAGGATAGCGTTGCGTGACGAGTCGATCACGCGTTCGTTGTCATATTCGCCCGGAGAGTATGCGGCATTCCAGGGCTTAACACTCTTTGTTGCGCCGCCATTTACAGCAAGCTTGATCTCAGTTTTTCGACGCTGGTTCGAGATGTTCTTAACGATGACCTTAACCGCAGTCGTCATCGAACGGAATGGAACTATTGTGATCGTCGAGATCGCAAGGCCCTTGTACTCCGAACGTCGTTCGATACGATCCGGCCGCCAAACGAACTCGATCGGCGTCTTCGTTGCCGCGAAGTATTCTCCATCGACGTAGAGGACGCCGGTCAGCAATTCACCGCCGGCTCCAAGAGGCGCAACATTCATTTCTCCTTGTGCAAAAGGCGGAAAGGCTATGCTCCGCACCGCCGCAACATCCATTGCCGCTTGCGCACAACCCCACTGATTCGTGAGGCCGGGAGGATTGAAGTGGTCGCCAAACTTGTGCGTCATTACAACGCTCTGGAGAGAATCCGACGTTGGAATGTCCGGAAGCGGCTCTCCGGCCGGCTCGCGAAAAGGTCGGTTTGCTGCACCAAGCGTTTCACTTTTTAACAGTGCAGGCACAGCAAGGCTAGCGGTTGCGGCTTTTAGAAAATCCCTTCGTTCGAGTTTGCTCATAGACTAAAATATCTTGCTACTGTATTGCTACACGTATAGTCGCGGTTTGATATGGCTGCAGGGTGATGGTCAAAGGCGCTATTTGTACGATATTGCCGAGAACTTTGCTCTCGGTAAGATCCACCAGCGATGCGGAGCGTATTTTAGCCGGAAGCGTTACGGTCGCAGATGTCTTCCGCCCTGCGAACTCCTGCAATCGGATGACGAAGGTCTTGTTTCCCGGTGGATCAAGCGGTGATGCGCTTACATCTCCTCGGACGGAAATGTCCGCAGAGAGTTTGACGCTAACTAGTTCCACATTTGGCTGGTCAACGGTGAAATAGCTCGCTATGGCGTTTGAGGGCGGCACCTGAACGTACTTTGCGATCAACGGCATATTAAAGGCCTGGCCGAGCCTCTTCGCGGCGATATCATCGCGCGAATTGCCGCCCGCTACCGCATAGTCATAAACGTAGCGGCCGGACATTTCTGGCTCAACTGTCGGCATATTTACAACGCCTAGATCGTTCGTATCGGCCTGTGAACCGTGGCGTATCGCACGAGAATAAAGTGTCGCCTCAGGAAGAGGAAATTTGCCGGTGTAAAGTGCCGGGAACTCTTTAGGAGCATCGATCGGCCTCACTTTCGTGCTGACATAGCCGGCAAAGACCCAGTAAAATGCTTGGCGATGGGCTAAATAGGCTGTAACCTCACCGTTCGTCAGCCCGATAATATGCTGCGTAGTGACCGAATCCCGTCGGGCACCCGGAAGATAATCATCAGGAAGCGTGTCGAACCACTTTTGTCCGCCGCGTATCACCTTCAGACCGTCTTTTCCAACGTTCATGGGAAAGGCAAAGTAGTACGAATCGCTCCAGTTGCCATTTCCTCCCACAAATGGCATTTCCGTTGAATCGAGCTCATTTCGGATCTGAACTTCGCCGATGCCCTTATAGATGGTCAATCTTGTGAGCGGAAAAACCGAACGCGGCCGCTGAATCAGGATCTCAGACATCACCTCGCCGGTCCTCACCAAAACGTTCGTTTCTTCAGGATAGATCACCCGCGATGCGTCGCTGCCTTCGACACGAAGCAGTTCATTGAACGGCATTTCACCGCTCAAGTTGATAAGCTCCCTTCCCGTCAAGCGATCGACAATGCTTTCAATGGCTCCCTTCTTGCTTACGCGAACTGAGAATCGGTCGTTCTCGATCTCGTTTGACGAGATGGTTCGCATTGTTGAAGTTGGCGTTCCGGGCTCGGCCTTTATTTCAAATGTTCTGTAACCGAACGACGGTACCTGCTTCGCAACAAAGACGGCATCTCCGTTTTCGTCAACGTCAAACGTAATGTCCGCTTTTGACGCAGCGTCGCTTACCTTTACGATCTTAGTGCCCTTTTGAGGGGCCTTGAGCCGGACTACGTCATCCCGGCTCCACGACAGACCGTTATAAACGACCGAGAAGCATAGATCCGCCGGAACTACCGGAGTATCATCGTACCTCGACGGCTGAACGAGAGTCTTGATACCTGTGTTCAGCAGTCTATCGACCGAGGCTTTTCCGGTCGTCGCCATATTGACGTATTGACGATTTTGCTCGCTGAGGGCCTCCGCCTTGTTGAGCTGAGGCCAGCCTGTATTTCCGGCACCGCTATGCTCATCGTATGTGAACATCTGGTCGTAAAGCTCAGCCAGATTTCCGGCGGGATACGGGACCCTACGGGTCATGGAAACCGCACTCCAAAGTGTTTCAGCAGCCGGAACAAGGTCGTGTTCGTAACGAGCAATTGCCGAGATCTTCGGCGATTGGGTCTTAGCCTCGCTCCACAATCCCGACCATTCGCCCCGAAAGGTCGGCAGCTGAGATCCGTATTTGCTCTCGATGTGTTTGAGAAACTCAGGAGGTGTCGCGATCTTTAAGCGAACCTCTTTGTGCCGCGAATTCCAAAGATTGACCGCTCGCTCCAGATTCGTAACATATCCGGGCTCGATAAAATCGTGGGCGTAGATCGCCATCACAGCATCGTATTTGTAGCCCGCCTTGCTGTATCGCTCGAGAAGCGCATTGACGCCGATCTCCATTATCTGAAGCGGAGTTCGCTTTCCCACCAGCGTCGGCTCGAACATCTCGAAGGGCGTGCGATCTGTGTACGGGTCGAGCGAATAGGGGTCAAGAAAATAGTCTGTTAAGGCTTCCGTATAGCCGCCTCGCGGACTTTGCGTTACCCAAGTGAGAACCTTGCTTCCATTCGGTGATTGCCAATAGAACGGTACGTTTCCGGGCGCAAGGCTGGTGGCCTTATCGATGAAAGTATTGGCACCGACGATCAGATATTTGCCGCCGCTGCCGGCGAGAACGCTCGGTATTGTTGAAGGATGGCCGGGGACATCGTCCATGAGAGCGAATTCCGAACTTATTCCGTACTTGCCCTTGAGCTTTGCATAGTCTAAAAAAAGGCGATTCAGCTCCTCACCGCCCATAAAATCCGTATGCATACTTCCCCACGACATCGATAGGGCGACGCGGCCGGACTTTATCAAGTTCATCAAGCGGGCGATCTTTCGCGTGTCATTCGGGAGAACGGACGTCGGTTTAACGGCTCTCTTTAGCCACTCATTTACTTGCCAAACACTCTCGATCGTCCAGCGAAAGCTTGGATCGGCTTCGGCGACGCGTATCACCTCGTCGATATGTCTTGCAGCCCGTTCGCGAACCGCATCCGGCGGCTCTACAAAGCCAAAGTCGTAATGAGAGGTGGGAGTAATGTATATCGTCTTGATCGAGCTCGCAGGTAGAGTCTCCTGTCCAAACCCAAAGATAGGAAGCAGGACCAATATGGCCAAAATCGGGACTGCAAACCTTTTATTCATTTGCCTCGAACTACCTGTTTCCTTTTAGACCTGAAGAGAAAAGCTGTCCCGCACGCAAGAGCTTGTGCAGACTCCATCGTGCGGGACATCCGTGGGCCGGTCCAAATCCGTCCGAACCGCCAAATACGGACGGCCGGACCGGCACCAAGCGATCAGAAGTTCAAGCGGGCAGACAACTGCACCTGTCTTGGCCCGCCAAATCCGAGCAAACCGCCAAGTTGGTTCCCAACTGTCGATGTGCTGCGTCCAAATGCCGAACAAGCGCCGACCGAGCCGCCGCAGGAGATACCGCCCGACGGATCGGCATAGTTCGCCCTGTTCAGAAGGTTAAAGACCTCAAGCCTCAAATTAAGCGTCATCCTTTCAGTCAGGCGAGTGTTCTTGAACAGCGATGCATCAACCTGCGCAAAACCGGGCCCGCGGAGGATGTTTCGGCCTGCGTTACCGAATACGCCCGGTCCCGGATCCGAAAAAGCGGCAGGGTTGAACTGGCAGTTCGGAACGCTGTAGGGCTGGCAATATTGATCAACTCCGGGGACTATATTGGGGCGGAACGAAAATCCGGAGAAGATCCCGCCCGTTCGGGTGATCGTAACGGGCAACCCGCTGCGGATCTGAACGATCGAATTGATCTGCCAGCCGTCGATCAGCCATTTCGGCCCATTTCCAAACCATTTTCGGAACTTAAGATCGTAACCCGCGTCGAGCGTGAAGTTGTGCCGGACATCCTGATCCGAGCTTGCGCGTTCTGCACGGGCATTGTTTTCGTCCTGATAATCCTTAAAGAACCCGACGACATCGTCGATCGTATGTGACCACGTGTAGTTGGCGTTGAACCTGAGACCATTCGTCAGGTTGCGTCTGAACGTCAATTGCATTGCATTGTAGTTCGACTGCGGATATCCTCCGACGGCGTAAATGTCGCCAAATCGACTCGTTAGAGGACGAACGCCGCTGACGGGGTCTGCCCTATTTATGTTCCTGGGCGAGACCACACCATCAGTAAGGATGTGAGTCACGTGATTGCCGACATACGCAGCTTGAATAGTGCCGAAGCCGATATTCTGCTGAATGCCGAGCGACCAGTGCTGCGCCATTGCGGTCTTTAGATCGCGCTCGATGACATAGGCTGATGACACACCGCAATCAAAGACTCTGGGGTCGACCGGATAGGAGAAGGTCGGAGGCGGCGTGGCACAGAAGAGCCAGTCAAAAAGGTTCGTTTGCGTCTGCGGGAAGGAGTTCGCTGCGGGCGAACCGTAGCTCGCCGGTAGTTCTCTGTTATAGAAAATGCCATACCCGCCGCGAATGACCGTTTTGGTGTTTCCGAAGACATCAAATGCAAAGCCTACCCTAGGACCGAAGTTGTTCTTGTCCACATTGTGGAGCTTTTGGCCCTGCGCGGTGTAATTCATCGTCGTAAGGTCAAAGTTTTGAAGCAGCCCATTCTTTTCGCGGCTCACGGTACTGACGTCGTACCGAAGGCCGAGATTGAGCGAGAGCCGCGGATGTGCCCGCCAGTTGTCATTGATGAAAAACGCGAAATTCTCGTTAGCGTAGTTAAGGTTGGGATTTCCCCCACGCGAGATCACAAACGGTTCGTTCGCCTGAAAACTCGTCGATCCGGGGCCGCCGGCAAGGCCGAAAAATGTGAGCGTGTACTGCTCTCTAGAGAGAGCGGCCCGGCGGTTAAGTCGGATGTCCGCGCCGAACTTAAGTGTGTGATCGCCGCGGATCATCGTCATCGTATCCAAGAACTGATAAACAACACCGGTCCGGCGCTGACTGAACTGTGCAGGGCCGGGAGTTGCTATTCTAAAGTCAACGAATGATAGATCGATTCTCGGAAACTGTTCATCACCGGCCCCTACATCGGTAAAATTGTGATTGATGCCGAAACCGAATTCGTTCGTCGTACTCGCATTGAACGCGTAATTGTGAGCAAATTTGAAGAGCTGAACGCGAAGCTTACCAGGTGCAACCTGCCCGATGCCAACGCCATAAGGTGTGTCGGTATTGGAATCATTTATGTTATAGCGGGCTGAGAAGCGGCTCTTGTCGTTCTGTTGGTAATCGATCTTCACTGAGCCCGTATCTTCCCTAAGCCTTGCGACCCGCTGAGCTTGGTATTCTCCAAGGTTGGGATCGACAAGACCTGTCAATGGTTGAATATAGGGCCGTTGAGGTAAAGGAATTGTGTCAACAAGCGGCCTGAGTGCCGGTGCCAAGCCGTTTCTGAACAGCTGTGTATAAACGAGCTGGTTAAATGTCTGACCGCGAGTCTGACGAACGCCTTCATAGTTCGCGAAGAAGAACCATTTGTCCTTCACGATCGGACCGCTGAGGTTTCCGCCGAACTGATTGAGGCGAAATCTCTGTTTGCCCGCAAGAGCATCACCGGCATCCAATCCTTCGTTCCGAAAATACTCAAATACGCTTCCGTGCAGATTGTTGGTTCCTGATTTAGTGATCGGATTTATAACGGCACCGAGTGCCTGTCCGTACTGGGCCGAGTAGTTCTGTTCCAGTACTTGAACTTCCTGGATGCTATCCATGCTCACGCGGTTTACGCGTGATTCGATCCTGCCCAGCACGTTGGATGTTCCGTTGACGTCCACGCGGCTTGCGTCGATCCCGTCAACAAGCACGCTCGATCCGCCGAACGTCGAGGGAATACCGTTGATCGCTGTCTGAAATTGATTTGTAGATTGAACGGAGCCCGGCACCGTCGCAAGAAGTTGAGTGAAGTCTCGTCCATTCACGGGATTATCTTGAATGCGAGCTTGGAGGACAGTATCGCCAAGGGTCGCGGTCTCGGTGTCCGTTGGTGTCTGGTCCGCCGTTACTTCGACGGCGGCTTCAACACCCTGCACCTTTACAGAGATATTGACCCTCAACGTGTCACCGACCGCAAGTCTGGCATCAGTTACCGTCGTCGGCTGAAAGCCCGAAGCGGTTACGGAGACTCTGTAAACACCATTCGAGAGTGACGGCGCATAGTATATGCCGTTGCTATCGGTCACTACCGTTTTGGTCTCATTCGTGCCAACGTTGGTGACTTTCACGCTTGCACTTGGAACAGCCGCGCCATTCGCATCCTGAACGGTGCCGGTGATCGTTCCCGTGTTGGATTGCGCGACCACACCGAGAGAAAAGACCAGCGCTATGGCAATGCCAACTGACACTTGCCCGATTTGTTTTAGAATTCCTTTCTTCATAGTTCGCCTCCTGCGGCTCCTCGGATCATCTCTCCGTAAAGTCAAACCCGTGTACACTCATTCTTTGTAGGTATAGCGCCGATCGCATTCAAGTTCGGTGTCCAAACCCCATCCTTTTTCGAGTAATAGATCTCCAGCAACTCCGCTGTCATCGGTATCGTTGGAATAACATCCCTGACGGGAACGGTCTCGCCGTTGAACATTCTTACTGCACCATCGATACAGCGAAGCCCAACGTATTCGGGGAACATTGCTGCACTTACCTTAAGGGCCTTTCGCTCGAGCAGCCAGTCCTTTTCGTGTTCTCCGGCAAGCCCGAAGCCAGCGATCGCAACAGTTTCCGGGTTGAATCCTGCATCAATGTAGCCTTGATACGCACCCTGTCCCGTCTCATCATCCATAGCGAAGATCACATCGACGTCGCCGGTCTTCTTAAGAGTTTCGAGTGCGATCTGTCTCGCGATCGAGGGAGTTGCCTCCCCATTGATCGATGCCACAACGGCCGCGTCGGGCTGAATGCTCCGAACGCCCTCGGCAAATCCTTCGCTGCGGAGCAAGCAAGGCCTCAATGTGGGAAGCCCTACATCAAGTATTCTAAGTGGGCCGATTGCTGCGACAACGTTCCTTCCGATCCAAACACCCATATCGTATCCTGCATCGTAGTCGCATATCGCTACCATGGTGCTCATTCCTTCGACGGGGTTCGCTTCGACGACTACCGGCGTACCGGCGGCCTCAGCGATCCTAAGTATCTCTTCAAGGCCCTCGGTCGCTGCAGGCGTTAAGATCAGAACATCGACTTCATTGACGAGCTCGCGAGCCTGCTCGATCTGTCGCTCGACGCTCAATTCCGCATCTTTGACAACGATCTCCGCCCGATATTGGCCGCCCCGCCTTCTAAGGAGCTCAATCACGATCTGGTACCAAATGTGGAAGCTATAGTTCGTGAGATAACCGATCTTTGCTGGAAACTTTGCGGCACGTACCAACGGAACGGCTTCAAGAGCGGCGTCAAGTCCCGGGGGCGGAAGGTATTGTGTTATCTCCGGATGGGCTTTCGTTTGTTCAGTTGAAGTTGATTCACTCATAAAATTGTCGCCTCACTTCTATTAATTTGTTTGCGGGACGCCACCGATCTGAGTCAGCAAGCCGCCGTCTGCGGTCCAGATAGAGCCAGTTACGAACGATGAACTTTCGTGTGCAAGAAATAGCGCAACTTCGGCTATCTCTCTCGGCGCAGCTATCCGTCCGAGCGGATGCATTTTCCTGCAGGCCTCATAGACGGATTCCGGCTCCGGATCGAGCGAAGCCGCCCACTGGAGCATTGGGGTATCGACGGTTCCCGGGCAAACGGCATTGGCTCGAATGTTCTCCTTTGCGAAGTCCATTGCGATCGATCGCGTAAGCCCTAACAACGCGTGCTTGCTGACCGTGTAGGCGAGCACATTCTGCTGACTTGCGAGTGCCTGAACTGAAGAAACGCAAACGATACTGCCTTTTCCGGCCTGCTGCAGGTGCGGGATCACCGCCCGAGCGGCGTTCCATGCACCCTTTAGATTAACGCCCAAGACTTCGTCCCATTGCTCGTCGGTTGTCGTCAAGGCGGTTCCATAGCGCTGGATACCGGCACTAACGATCAAGGAATCGATCCCGCCGAAAGTCTCAACCGTCCGAGCGACCGCCTTTCCGACCGCAACGGCATCAGAGACGTCGGCCTGTGAATAGATCGCCCGCCCTCCGTTCTTCTCGATCTCGTCGCAAGCAGTTTTCGCTGCAGTGTCATCCCAGTCGACTATCGAGACCTGGCCACCGCGTTCGGCCAACAGAATGGAGGCGGCCCGCCCAATGCCGAGAGCCCCGCCGGTTACAATGATCCTTTTCCCGTCAAATCTCATGCGGCCTCCTTTATTTCTGAAGCCAGCGACATTTGCGGACCCTCGTCCAGATCTTCAGGCGTTCGAGAAGGCGGAAGATGCTTGTACCAGGTGAAATAGAGAATAATGATCGATAAAACCGTTGTTCCCATTAGACCGAAGGCGACCGATAGACGATGCAGGATCAAATAGAGCGTAGAAATATAAAGAGCGGTAATGCCGACCAGAGCGATCAGGGTATTTATCACGTCGCGAGCAAAGGGCGATTGTTTTCTGAAATCCGGCTCATCAGAAAGAACTGCGGTTCGCGGCGGACTCCAAAATCCCGACGGCTGCACCTTTCGATAAAAGACCTTGAGCGTGTCGAGGCTTGTCGGTTCCGTAGAAAGTGAAACGACTAAGGTCAGGATCGACGATGCGAGAGCGATGACCGGGAATCCGATGTAGAGCGGCAGAGGTTCGTGCAGGTACGTCGTATCAAGTACCACTTGGCCAAGTGAAAGTATCATCCCGCCGAAAACGCCGGCGGCATATCCCCAACCATTCAATCGCCACCAATACCAACGAAGAACATTAGGCGGTAGTATGCCAGCGGCAAGCGTTCCGAATATCCAAAGAAAGGCGGAGTTGATCGAAGTGCCGAATACCGAAATTATCAAGCCGACGATGATCAGAAGGGCTGACGAAAAATAGCTAACGTGAACGAGCCTTTTTGCATCTGCTTTTGGATTGATGTAACGCTGGTAAACGTCCTTTACCAAATAAGCTGCTCCCCCGTTGACCGTCGAACTAAATGTTGCCAAAAACCCTGACAATAGCGCCGCCAGCATAAAGCCGACGAGGCCGACCGGCAGCATCGTACCGATGATCAACGGAAGAGCAGTTTCCGGGTCCGCACGCAATTGCTGATCCAACGCGGCATTCCCGATTCCCATAATGGCCATGATCGCGATCGCCATCGCGAACGGCCAGCGAACTGTGTGTATCAAGCCCCAAAGGGCGCCGAGTTTCGACGCGTCACGCTCATCCTTCGCGGCAAGAAAGCGTTGAAAATCATAAAGCTGTTCCGGCCCGCTCAGGCAGAGCAGGAAGCCCTTCAGCACCCAAACTGCCATCAAGGCACCGAACAGCGAATAGTCCGTTCCGCCGGAGATCACGCCCTGAAGGTCCGTCGGCTGCGTAGAGTTCGGAATGATCTCCATCCAGGACGCCGGCACAAGCGTTGCGAACTTCACCGCATCGAAGTGCATATAGCCGACGACGGCAAAGGCGATCGCGCCGGCGCTCAAAACGATGGTCTGCGCGATCTCGACCCTGACAATTCCGTGAAATCCGCCGGCAACGACGTAAATACCGGTAACGCCGAGGATCAAGATCGCGCATACCGTTGGCGAGAACGGTAAAAAGATCGCACCGAATTTACCCATTCCGATCGCACCGTAGCCGAGAAGTGCCGTAATTGTAAGAACGGCGAAGAGCGTGTAGGACAGCCTCGCCAGATCACCGGCACGGCCTGTGCCGAACCGCGTCATCATCCATTCCGCTCCGGTCATTACGTCGGAACGTCGGATCCATTTGCCCATATAGGCCAAATAAAAGGCTGTGATCGGAAAGCCCCACAGCCAATGAACCCACATTCCCTTTAGACCAAGTACGATGAACGTAGAGACGATCCACATCGTCCCTGTAATATCGAAGTATGATGACGACCCTGACATCGCGAGGGCCCACCATGGCAGTTGTCGTCCCCCGAGAAAGTACGACGACATTCCCTTAGAAGCGCGGCGCTTCATCGCGATGCCAATGCTCATTATCGCCGCTAGATACAGCACGACGATGACTTGGTCTATAGCGGAAAGAGTCATTGATCAGGCTCCCGATGGATTCTTGCTGCTGATACTTATTCCTGTGTGTTGAGAAAGCAACGACGATTCCTGCTTATGCATTATCGCGATTGTAGCAACTCGCCAAACTTCCAATGTGTCGGCTTACCTGAGCTGCTCTGATCCTTTCTCTTCGGCGTTGACTAAGTCATTGATACACTAGTTGATGGGCGCTGTCAACAGGAAATATCATTTTGGAGTGAAATCGTGTTTCGGCTAGGATAGAATGCCCGAAGCGACACAGTTCTGAAGAGCTATGGGAATCGCGCCGTAAAGGCTCGGGCGCTCAACGCTCGCCGGACGGATCGTAACTTGGTTCGGCGAGACGATATATCTACTTCGGACCTTTTCAACGATGACCGACTCAATGAGCGGCCACGCCGCGGTAATATTTCCGCCTATTACCACCGTCTCCGGAAAGATGCCGTGCACCAAGTTGCTGATTCCTTCGCCAAGATACTCGGCTGTGATCTTCAACGATTCGAGGGCCATTTTATCCCCGTCATTTGCCAGAGTGATCAGATCGGTGACTGTCACGAGAGGCTCACCCGGTTTTGCGGTGACCCGGTGATATCTTTCGACAGTCGCACGTTCAGACGCGAATGTTTCCCAGCAGCCGCGGCGGCCGCACGAGCACAATTCACCATTCGGGTCGATGCTCATATGGCCGAAGCCTCCGAGTCCGTGACGCGATCCAACGTGCAATTCGCCGTTTATGATCAAGCCGGTACCGAGACCCTCGACCACGAGGACGAAGACCAAGTTTTTGACCTTCGCCTCGTTTATCGGACCATACCAAAATTCAGAGAATGCGGCCGCATTCGCGTCGTTCTCAACAAAGACCGGAAGACCGAGGCGTTTTGAAAGGACGTTCCGAACGGGAACATCCTTCCATTCAAGGTTCGGGGAGATCTCGATCGAACCGTTCTCGCGGTCGATAAGTCCGGGCACGCTTACACCAATTCCGCCAAAACGCGCCTTGGAGTAGTTGTCATCGATGTGACGCTGAATCTCATCGCACAATCGGTCGAGAAACTTCAGTGGTTTGTTCGTGGTCAAGATGCTCTTTCGCTTCAATACTCGCCCATTGAAGTCGCTTACCGCGAAGATCGTATCGACAACCCCGATGTCTATCGCAAGCACGTAAAGACTTTCGGCGTTGATATAAAGGTTCTTCGGAGGCCGGCCGCCGGTCGAAGGCCCTTCCGTCCCCTCATGAACCAAACCGCCTTTGATCAAGCGATTAACGATCGCCGAGACAGTGCCCGCCCTCAAGCCTGTTTGTTTGGCGATGTCGGCGCGAGATATCGGCTGCTGGTCACGGATCAAGTGAAGAAAGATCGTTTGGTTGATATCCCTGATATCGTTGACCCCGACCATTCGAATTGAAGATCCGTTGAAATGTGTCATTTACTTAATGAAATTGTCCAATTATCAAGATCAGAGTGTTCTGCAGCTACCTTTCGATCTTCGCACCACTACGATTGACCATCGTTTCAAGGTCCGAGAGTGTAGCCGTCGAGGCGTCTCCCGGGCAAGTAACCGCATAGGCGGCATTCGCCGCCGCGATATCGGCGGATACCTGCGGATCTCGATCTTCCAAGATGCCGAAAGCTATACCCGCTGCGAAAGCATCCCCGCTGCCTATGCGGTCGAGCACCTGCACATTATCAAATCGATTACCGACAAAGGTCCTTCCGTTAAAGTATAGTGCGCCGCTGATGTTGTGCAGAGAGGCAGAAATAACGTCCCGTAAAGTGGTCGCGACCATCTTGAGCGATGGATGCCGTTCCATCATTGAACGTGCGGCAGTCTCGAATTCTGCGACCGCAAACCCTCCAAGGCCAGAGTCAAACCCTTCAACGCCGAACACGACATCGGCTTCGTCCAAGAGTATGCGATTGACTGCATTGGCCGCATCCAGTCCGCCGCGGCCTTCCCACAGTGAACTTCGGTAATTGAGATCGTACGATACGATCGAACCGTTCGCACGTGCGGCACGCATAGCCTCTTTCGCAACTTCCGGTGCGTTTTTAGACAACGCGGCGAAGATCCCGCCAGTATGAAACCAACGAGCTCCTTCCTTGGCGAAGACGGATGACAGCTCGAGCTCGGCCGGCTTCAGGTTTGAGATCGCCGTATTGGCTCTGTCAGAGCAGCCGACAGGTTGCCGCGTGCCGAAACCACGCTCTACAAAGTTGAGGCCGTTCCGCAAATTGCCGGAAATACCGTCAACTTCCCTCCAGATGATATTTGAAGTATCGACGGCGGCCTGCGAGATCAGATCCGCAACGAGCCTGCCGATGTGATTATCGGCAAGAGCAGTTAGAATTGAAGTTCGTGCGCCAAAGCAGTGAGCGAGGGTTCGAGCGACGTTATATTCGCCGCCTCCTTCCCAGACGCGGAAGTTGCGCGCCGTACGTATGCGATCCTCGCCTGGGTCGAACCTCAGCATAACTTCGCCAAGAGCAACAAGGTCCCACCGGCACTCATCTCTTTTTCGAACTTTCAGCATTGATCAAGTTTCGTGATCTTCACGCCCATAGCTGAGATTAAATTGAATCAGCAAAATTCGCAATTCACCACCGCTGGCGAGTAGGCTTTCACACTCACGGACGGTTTGCTTATACTCAAAGTCTCAAAAAGCCGACAGGGAGTGTAATAGAAATCGATGACAAAAGCCGAAACAATTTCGCGTATATCAAGGACCGGAGTGCTTCCGGTGGTCCGGGCAGGTTCTGCTGAGGACGCTCGCGGAGCTATCGATGCCATTTGTGAAGGCGGAATCGATACGGTTGAGATTACGCTGACGATCCCGAATGCGGTCGCACTTATCGCTCAGTTAGCTAGAGAGCGGCCGGATGTTCTTGTCGGTGCGGGAACCGTAATGTCGGCCGTTGATGCACAGCGTTGTATAGATGCAGGAGCGACATTTATCATCAGCCCGGCGACGGTTCCGGAGGTGATCCGCGTTTGTGCAGAGAATGAAACACTTGTTATACCTGGAGTGTTGACGCCGACGGAGATCACGACGGCCCTTGAACTCGGCGTCGATGTCGTAAAGGTGTTTCCCGTGAGCGCGGTCGGAGGAGCGGACTATATCCGGTCGCTTCGAGCTCCATTTCCTGATCTAAAGCTTGTTCCGACTGGCGGGATAACGACCCATACGGTTGGCGAATATATAACAGCAGGAGTTATGGCCGTCGGCCTTGGATCGGATCTGGTCGATCTTTCGGCCATCCGTGATAGGCGGGCAAGTGACGTAACGGCGGCAGCACGCCGCGTCCTGAATACAATAGTCGAGGCTCGTCAGTAGCCGCTATTGAAGTCCTTGATTGATATTCGCGAGCACCTCGCTCCCAGGGCAAAGCACGGCCTTTTCCAGCTGATTTAACGGGATTTCCGACGTGTTCAGGGTGGAATGAAGCTCCGTTGAATCCTCGTTTATGTAAAGCAATCCGGTCAGTACCTCTTGCCGTTGTCTGGCCTTATGAAGGGCCGTAATGGCCGAAAGCCGATCATTCGGGTCCCAATCCTTAGCAAGTTTGTGCAGGAAGATCTTCGAGCCGTCGTGCATCAGGAGATCCTGCACGCTTCCGGCCTCATACGTCGCTAAGATCTCACGGGAGATCGGAACGAAATCCACCAGCCCCGCAGTCTCCATATGTTCGCGAACGTAATCGTAGGATTTGGTCGAACCCGGATTATTATTAAAGGTTACACATGGACTGATGACATTGAGCAGTGCAAAGCCGTTGTGGAGCATTGCCGCTTTCATCAGCGGAACGAGTTGTTCCTTATCTCCCGAAAAACTTTGTGCAACAAATGTTGCTCCCAGCTCTATCGCCATTCCGGCAAGATCGATCGCCTCAAAAGGATTCACGCTTCCCGCCTTACTCTTCGATCCAAGATCGGCCGTCGCCGAATCCTGGCCTTTCGTCAGGCCGTAGCAGCCGTTATTCATCACGAGATAGACCATCTTCAGATTGCGTCTTATCGCGTGAACGAACTGCCCCATTCCGATCGACGCCGTGTCACCGTCGCCCGAGACGCCGAAATAGATCAGATCCCGATTCGCCAGATACGCACCCGTCGCGACCGACGGCATTCGCCCGTGAACGGAATTGAATCCGTGGGAGTTCGACAAGAAATACGCCGGAGACTTCGACGAGCAGCCGATGCCCGAGAGCTTTGCGACCTTGTGCGGCTCGATATTCAGCCCCCAACAAGCCTCGACGATCGAGGCGTTGATCGAATCGTGACCGCAGCCAGCACAAAGCGTGCTCAAGTTCCCTTCGTAATAGTCCACTGTGTACCCAAGCTCATTCTTGGGCAACGCCGGATGCCGAAATTTCGATCGGAGGTAAGTCATAGTCTCATTCTACCACGGAGTCGAAAACTAATCGCTGCCTTAGGCTAATGCTCGCACTCGCATCAACTCCCATCTCTTAAAAATCGCGATATTAGGTCCGCCGTCAAGTCGAGCATATTGTCTTCGGGCGCAGGGGCTTCGGCGGCTCCGATATATTGGCCGTGTCCCGCAGGAAGGATCAAAAGGCGGCAGTTTGGGATAAGGCGAGACATCGCAACTGTGTGTTCGGGCGTCGCAACGTCACGGTCGCCGGTAATAAGGAGCGTCGGCGATCTGATCGACCGCAAGATGCTGTCGTCCCAATCTTTGAATGTTGCCATTCGATCACGGTCTTTCTCAAACATCGTTTGCAGTTTCTTAGGATCGGGATTGACCCTCAAAAACTCATCCTTAAAAACTTGCGGCATAACATCGAAGGTTGCGTTGCGAATGTTATCGAGAAGACCCGGCTGCAGGCCTTCTCGCTTGTAAAAGGCGGAGGCAACGATCAGCCTATCCACCAGTTCAGGATGCCGATAAGCGATCTGCATTGCGGTGCTGCCGCCATTGCTAAACCCGAGAACGTGTGTTTTCGAAATCTTCAGATTGTGTAAAAGGGCGGCAACGTCGTCGGCATCCTGCTCAAAACTTTCGGGAGCGTCTCGATCCTCTGTACGGCCATGCGCCTGCAGTTCCACGGCGATGACCTTAAACTGCTTCGAAATGATCGGCAGCAAACGTCCAAAACTCGTCCTTATCGTCGAGCCGCCGCCATGGATCAAAACCAGTGGCAGGCCTTCACCGTGGATCTCGTAATACATCCGCATTCCATTTACCTTGGAATAACCGCTTTTGAAATTATCTTTCCTTGAACTCATTCCCGTGACCTTTCCGCCCTGTGCAAATGTCGCTACCCCAAGGAATATCAAACTGCAGATCGATATCCCGACGAGGATCTTCGCACGGTGTCTTATGTCGTCCAAACTGCTCTTCTGACTATTCGATCTCATAAACACGATATCCCCAAGGACGCCTGCCGACCTGATCTATCCAAATGTGTCATTCATTCTGTTGCGTACAATAGATGACGCTACATAATACAATGTAGCATAGATGCAACACGCATTGCAAGACATATTTTGTGTTGGTGCAAAAAAATTCCGGAGGCTGCTGCATCAAGAAGATAGGCTGCCGACGTCTCGAGACGGAAGCGGCAGCCCGTGTGGATCACGATTGAAGGGCAGAGGCTTATGCCCCCGGCGTGGGCAGCGCCTCAAACATGAAGGCAAGTTTCCAAGCGTCGCCTTCTTTGACAAAGAACGCGGTCTGGAAGAGCGACCCGTTCTTTTGGCCGTCGCAGCTTCCGTCGGCCTCGCCTTTGCCGGTCAGGATCTCAACAGTCGGTGAAACGGCAGATGCGAACGCGTCGGAGAACGAGGTTTTTGTAATACCTTCGCACTTCATATCCACGGTCCAGATCTTTATGACCGCGGACTGGCCGGAATGCCAACCACCCGCCGGATCAACAAAGGAAAGATCCTTGGTGGTATTCGACTCAAACCATTTAGCATCCTTGTTCTTAAAGGCTTCCCAGCCGCTTGAATGCAGTTTCCCCAGGGCTTCGGTGTTTGCATCGCCCTTCGACGCCTCTGCTGGTGCAGGGGCTTCTTCTTTCTTGGGCTCTTCTTTCTTGGGTTCTGCGGCCTTTGGCTCAGCTTTTTTCTCAGCTGGCGGCACGGCGCCGGTTTCGGATGCGGGTGGAGCCATGATCGGATTCTCTCCATGGAAGACAGCCTTCCATTTCTCACCGTCTCGCACGAATACACTCACTGCCTGGGTCGGGCTCGGCACTTTCTCGCTCTTGCCGTCGGGCCCGGCGCATGTACCATCGACCGTACTCTTGTAGCTAAGGACATAAGTGTTGTCGTCGATCCGGGACATCTGCGGCTCTGAACTGGATTGCGACTTAACGTCACATTTGTATCCAGCTATCATCTTTACGGATTCCGCCTTATTCGAACGATGCCCGTTTGAAAAGTCAACGAACTTGTCAGAAAGATTCTCTTCGAAGAATCTGGAGTCGCCCTTAGCCCAGGCATCTCCGAATTGCTTATCGAGAGCCATTAAGGCATCTGCCGTAGGTGCAGCTGCCGCGGGCTTGGCCGCATTGGCATTTGAGTTAGTGGTATTGGCCGTCGAATTCGCGGCCGGTGCTCCGCAAGCTGATAGTCCTAGAGCTGCCGCTGCCAGGAAGATCGCTAAACTTGAACGTTTCATGAATGGTCACCTCAAAGTTTAAGGAAAAACACTTATGGCCAGCCTCGACTGGCTCCCAGCCGACACCTTCAGCCAAGCTATTTCGCGGGAAGATGCGCTAAGAATACTCTCGTTGGTAATAATGTCAAGCCCAGAGAAAAGGCGGTTGAGTACCGTGAATATCGATGGTCCGCGAACGGCGGTCGGGTCGTTGCCTGGCCGGAGAAGTTAGAAGCGTGAAAGCGGATGTCGCAAATGCTGTTGCGGCAATGTAGAATAGTACTTAATCCCCTCCTCAGCCCTTTGTGAGAAGAAATGGGTTCCTTTGACACCGGCGTTCACGACAGCGTCGATATTCACTTTTAACCGTAAACGGCTTATGCAGTTAGGCCGGAAAATTCAGGGGTGTGCGAAGATCGCAGACTGCACAGGTGATGCCCTTCAGCGAGGCTTATTGAATAGATCTGATGTAATACGTGCTTGGGGGAAGATACTCTCAGGCCGCTATCCTAATCTCTCGATCGAGATCACGCGTGAATGTCCGCTTCGATGTCCCGGTTGCTACGCTTACGAGCCTGAACATTTGAATGGGGCGGGAAATCTTCGCGAACTCTCTGATTTTAAGAGCGATGAGTTGGTAAAGAAGGTTCTGGCTCTCGTGGACCATCACAAACCATTGCACCTTTCGATAGTCGGCGGTGAACCCTTGGTGCGTTTTCGCGAGCTCAATACACTGCTGCCGATCTTGAGTGAGAAAGGGATCGCTGTCCAATTAGTGACGAGTGCGGTGCGCGAGATCCCGCAGGAATGGAATTCGATCGACGATCTCTATATCGTCGTCTCGATTGACGGCCTTCAGCCTGAGCACGACGCACGGCGCAAACCAGCGACATACGAACGGATCTTGCGGAACATCGAGGGACACTCGATCACCGTCCACTGCACGGTAACTTCTCAGACCGCAGAACGAACCGGATACTATGAGGAATTCCTTGCATTCTGGTCGGCACGCGAGGAAGTTCGGCAGATCTGGATCAGCATCTTTACCCCGCAGATGGGAGCCGACGATGTCGAGATACTTTCGCCTGAAGCCCGCACACATCTGATCGACAGCATGGTCGTTCTGCGCGAACGATTCCCGAAACTCGTCTTCAATGACCTGGTAGCGAATGGCTATCGCCGACCGCCGAAATCGCCGAGCGAGTGCATCTTCTCACGGACGACACTGAATTATACGGCCGATCTCGTGAGCAAGGTTACGCCTTGCCAGTTCGGCGGGACGCCCGACTGTTCGCAATGCGGTTGTATTGCATCGAGCGGCCTAGCGGCCGTCGGTGACTATAAGCTGTTCAACCTTGTGCCGCTTAGGACGCTCTACAATGCGTCAGACCGGATCGGAAAGGCGGTCAGGCGAGTCTGATGCAGCTAGCTCAGGTCCCTTCACGCCATTGCGGTCTTTATTTGACCGTAGATGTTATCGGCTGTGATAGGTGTTCCGTCGTAGTTGAGCACCGAGATGAGCTTTGCCGGATCAGTGCCTAGTTCGATCATAATAAGGCTGCGGAACTGGGCATCACGATTTTGCTCGACTACAAATATCCGGTCGTGCGCCGCGACGAATTCGGAGAACGCCTCGCCGAATGGAAACGCCCGCGGCCGCATGGCGTCAACTTTAGTGCCGTCGGCTTGAAACATCTCCATCGCCTCCATTGCCGCGTACGTGGACGTGCCAAAATAGATGATCCCGTCCTTTGAACTCTTGCAGACGTCGAAACCGGCGGTTCGTTCCCCGGCCGCGATGAATTCCGGCTGCGGGACGAGGCTCTTTGCGGTCTTGAACTTTAGGGCAAGGCGATCGACGTTTCGTTTATATGCGTCACCGTCTTCTGTGTAGATCGCATACTCATCTCTTGAAGAGCCGCGTGTGGTGAATGCCCCGCGAGTTACGTGCGTGGCAGGAATGGTTCGGTACGGGATGCCGTCGCCGTCTATGTCGAGATAGCGGCCGAATCGGCCGTTGAAGCCGGCTAAATCCGCGCTATCCAGATCTTCTGCTGATCCGCCGTTGGTATTTGAGGCGCCGTAGATCGCATCCAGCTGTGCAGCAGAAAGCACTTTGCCGCGGTCATAGGCCTTCGAATCGTCCCACGTCAACTGATCTGTAATATGATCATTCATCCCAAGGTCAAGGTCCGTTACGATGATCACGGGCGTCTGCAGGCGTTCGGCCAGGTCGAATGCCATCGCCGTCATTTCAAAACATTCCTTCGGGGTAGCCGGGAGTAAGAGTGGATGTTTCGTATCGCCATGCGACGCATACGCCGTTGCAAGCAGATCGGACTGCTGCGTTCGCGTCGGCATCCCTGTTGAAGGCCCGGTTCGCTGGACATCTATTAGTACACTCGGAATCTCCGCAAAATATCCGAGGCCCAGGAATTCACTCATTAGAGAAACTCCAGGGCCGCTCGTCGCCGTAAAAGAACGAGCACCGTTCCACGAGGCTCCCATGACCATACCGATAGCGGCAAGCTCATCTTCCGCCTGGACTATCGCGTAATTGTTCTTCCCTGAGTCCGGGTCGACTCTATATTTCCTCGCGTATTTCGCAAAGGCGTCGACCACCGAGGTTGAAGGGGTGATCGGATACCACGCCGCCACGGTCGCTCCGCCGTAGATCGCTCCAAGTGCGCACGCCGAATTGCCGTTGTATAGTATCTTCCCCTTTAGAAGATCACGACGTTCAACACTCAATGTAAAACTCTCGGCCTTAAGATTGTCGAGAACCCATCGCTCACCGATCTTCAATGCCTTGATATTCGGCGCGATCAGCTTCTCCTTCCCGCGAAACTGCTCTCCGATGAGTTGTTCGATTACCGGGAACTCGATATTGAATAAGGCGACGAGGGCCCCAATATAGATGATATTCTTAAACAGCTGACGTTGTCTTGCATCCGTAAACTCAGCGTTAGCAAGCTCCATCAGCGGGATCGCGATATGTTCGATATCTGTGCGATCATATCCTCGAGGCAAGGGCTTCGAGCTGTCATAAACGAAGTATCCTCCGGGCATAACGTCCGCGTAGTCCTTTTTCATCGACTGTGGGTTGACGGCAACGGCCAGGTCGACACCATCCCGGCGCCCAAGATTGCCTTTCTCCGACACGCGCACCTCATACCAAGTGGGCAGTCCTTGAATGTTCGAGGGGAAAATATTCTTCGGCGTTACCGGTACTCCCATTCGAAAGACCGAACGTGTAAAAAGTGCGTTGGCTGAGGCCGAACCCGTCCCATTCACGTTCGCGAAACGAACTACGAAATCGTTGATCTTTGTCATCCTATGATTCTCTAACTAGCCGGTTGTGAATGCCGACACGCCTTCGCATCCGCTCATTGTTCCACATCGATTTTAGGGGTTAATTTGGGAAAAACAAAGGTCTTTGTGCCGCTAAATGACACTTTCCGACAAATATTTTTATCTTTATGATTCAAATCATATTGGATGGTTCGCTAATCTGGAAAACTGCAACCATTGGGTCATGTGAATATAGAATCCGGACCCCGTATTTGGAGTATTTTTACGGCGATATATCTATCAAGCAAGGTATCGCAAGCTGAATAGGAGCTCATAATGGAAATTGATGCTGCACGAACCGTCGCTGACTATGCCGTCGCATATCCGCCGGCGAAAAGGGTCTTTGAGAAATTAGGGATCGACTATTGCTGTCACGGCAAAAAGCCGATCGCCGAGGCGTGCGAAACAAAAGGGGTAACTCTTACCGAATTGTCCGATCTTTTAGCGGCCGAGGTTGCGAAGCCGCAGAACGGCGAGGCAGTCGAGCTTGATTTCGCGAATATGTCGCTTTCTGCTCTGTCAGACCATATCGTCCGTTGCCATCATAATTTTACCCGCGACGAACTCGACCGTATAGCCGTCCTCTTAAACCGGGTTTGCACGGTACATGGAGGAAACCATCCTGAGCTATTTGAGGTTCAGCGGATCTTCTCTGAGCTCAAGAGTGAATTAGAGGTCCATATGCAGCGAGAGGAGCGAATGCTTTTCCCGTACATCTCGCTAATGGAGAGTTCGTTCAATTTCGGAATGCCGAGGCCGCCCGCACCGTTTGGCACCACACGGAATCCGATAGCGGTTATGGTCAGCGATCACGATAAGGCGGCGGAAATGCTTCAGGCGATCCGCGATCTAACGAACGATCTTGAGATTCCGCCTGATGCTTGCTTTAAGTACAAGACGGTTTTCGCCGCAATCGAAGGACTTGAGAAAGATCTTCATCAACACATTCATCTCGAGAACAATATTCTCTTCCCGAAAGCGATCGAGATGGAAGATAGCGGTATGGTTTCGGATGCCCGAGCTCTCCAAGAACAGGCTTGCGGTGTCCACGAGCATGGCCAAGAATTCTCCCACTCGCACGAGCAAACGCACGTGCACTCCCACGGCCATGCTCAAATTCATTCTTGCGGCTGCGGCTGCGAGCATTAAGTCATAGATTCTCCCCTCTGCCAATGAAGCCTTGGCGTCTTTCATTCTGCTCCACAGAGTGAAAGACGCCATTTTTCATTCACTCTTGATGCTCCGCCCTACCTCTGTTCCGACGTGAAATTCCGCACAAGGGAGTATATCAATCCAATAAATGCGGCGCTCCACGCAAACAATGCCGCGTACACGAAAATTTGCGGGATCAGCATCAGTGAAGGAAAATCGATGGCCTTTGAAAGCTGGAAGGTGCAGACAGTGTACATTCCCAGCGGGAAGACCATACTCCAATACTGCGGATCGTACCTTATAGGAAGCTTCTTATATACGTGTCTCCAGAGGCCGAGGATGACAAGAAGCGGAACCCACCAGCTGCCTGCAGCCCAAAAGAAGAGTGTAAATCCCTTTAGGAACGGCACCAACTCTCCGATCAAGTGGAACTCGTTGCCCGCCAGGATCAGTCGTGAGGCAGCAAGGGTCGTGATAGCGACGGCACCCATATTGATCCAATATGGAGGCCCAAGGTTTTCGCGCGTGATCTCAAGAAAGGTAAAGCGATAGAAGATCAGAGTGATCAGGATCAGGTAGAGCATACAGCCGGTAAAAAACATACAGAGTGTGAAGAACAGAAACTCATGGCTGTAAGTACGGTAGTGAGCTGCTAGCAGGGTGCCTAGCACGGAAACTGATTGAGTGGCGACCGTGGCGATCAACCAAGTTCCGCTTATTCCCTTCTCGAGCGGCGGCTTCCCTTCCCGGATGGTCATCGCGGTGAAAAAGGCGTACGTAATGATGATCCACAGAACAAAGCCGATCACCCAAAGGTACACTGCAGGAGCGTAACTTTCGGCAACAAGGATGAGTTGGCTGCCGAGAACGCAGCAGCCGGCAACGACGGTCAAAAAACCCGGCCCGCGAAGATGATCAATAAGATCAGTTTCGATCCTATCGAAAAAGAAAATGATTCGAGTGACAAAAAGGACCGCCAATACGGCGAAGGCGATGATATTTACGTAAAGCAGACCCCAGGCAATGCCCGAATATCCCATCAAGTTCGCGGCCACTGAGGTTATTCCAGTGGCCATCACCATCGAAAAGTATCCGGGAAAAAGGTCGGCCGCGGCGCGCATAAAACGACCGTGGCGCGGGGCCGGTGCTTCTTTGTCAGAAGTCGCGGGGTTCTTTGTTGTCACACTTTATACAATTAAGCTCTTGACCGACTCGGCTGAGGCGGCCCTCGCTTGTAAGTACCCATTCTCGCACACGCAGCGGCGGATCGTGCCTAACATGCTGATAGTGACCGCAGGAGAGTTTGGCCATCCAATGGCCTTCATCGTCCATTTCAAAATCGCAAACCTTTTGTTTCATTGATGCTTCGCTTGGTGATTCCTACCGGCTTCCACCAAAAGAATATTGTGAGAGAGATCACGAAACATACCGCCGAAGCGAGACAGAGCGGCAGAAGATGACCAACCTCGTGTGCGAGGCCGGCTTCAACCGCGGCAGCCAAAACCCACATTTGAGCTATATTGATCATGACCAAAAGGGCGAGTCGGGCTTGAGCGACCGATCTCCTGCCCCTTGATACCGGTCGATTCGGAGTACCAAAGCCAACAGATCTCGCGGGTCTAAACTTCATTTCCGCGTACCTCCCGGTTGAACGCGACCACTTTACCGTCGCGAAATTCGACTTCGATCTTATCAAGCGGTCTTGGCGGCGGCCCATAGAGCACTTCACCGGTTGTCTCGCTAAAACCGCCTTCATGGCAGGGGCATTCCAGCCGCTTGTGCTCTTTCGAATAATAGACGGGGCAGGACAAGTGGGTGCATTTCTGACCGTAGGCCCGAAAATCGCCGGACGAAGTGCGGACTAGGATGGCCGTGTCTTCAGGACGAGGATACGAAAAATTAAGCGACGACCCCGGTGTAAGATTCTCCGCCCCTTCGATGGCGGCCGGTGCCAGAACTCGTTCTTTGGCCGCATCAAACGCCGATTTTGCCGAAAACCCAACGGTACCGACAAAGAATGTTCCCGATGCCAACACAAGGAAGTTGCAAAATTCCCGACGGGTAACTTCAGACTCCGCGTCCCTGTTATAAGGAAATTCTGCCTGATGTGAATCTGTTGCCCGACGTACGTCCAGCTCGTCAGAGGTCGGACAGGTTGTTGCTTCTGAAGCCACCATAGATCTGCATTCTCCTTAGGATCGGAACTCGTTCGAGTTATCCGTTTCGCCAATTTCGTTCTCTAACCACGATGCCTCATCGCCCGCTTTCGCCGAGAGGTGTTCTTCGAACTCCGAATCTCCTTCGATACGGATCGCATCTCCCTGATTCGTTGGCATCATCAAATACACCTTGGTTTCAACCTTTTGATTGCCAAAGTAGTGAATATTCACCGGTTTTGTACGGCGCAGCGGCACAACATCCTCATACTTGCCGAATGTAAGGGCACCGGTCGGACATACGCTTGCGCACATAGGTTTAAGGCCTTCCGACGAACGGTCGTAACACATGTCGCACTTCATCTGCAGGTGCATGGCCGAATTATATTTCGGCACACCAAAAGGACACGCATTGACACAATTGCGACAGTCGAGACAACGCGGCTTCAGCGCGGTCATCACAACGCCGTCTTCGTTCTGCTTAATGGCGTCGGCCGGACAAACTTGGGCACAAGTCGGTTCGGCGCAATGCATACAGATCGTAGGCATCGTTGCCGTGGATTCTCCGCGATCGAAGAAATCAACGAAGATCATCGAGTAGCCTTTGTGGGTTGAGCATTCTCGGCAGGCAGCCACACAAGATCGGCAGCCGATACACCGCTGCGGATCGACAAACATCGTTTCCTGCATTTATTTCCCCCTTTGCGCTTCGCTTAAACTCGATCCCTTACGGGCTTGTCCTAGTATAGGAAGTTCCCGCGACGCGATCTTTTCGATCTTGGCGGCACACGCCTTGAATTCCGGTATCTTTGACACCGGATCAAGCTTTGCGTTGGTCAAAAGATTCGCAGCCTTTGCATCTCCCCAATGGTAAGGAATAAAGATCGTGTCCTTTCGGATCGTCTTTACGACGAGAGCCGGAAAGATCCCTTCACCACGCCTAGAAATAACTTTTACGTTCTCGCCGTCCACAATGCCCATCTTCGCGGCGGTCTCCGGGTGGATTTCTACGTACGGTTCCGGACATTGCTGAACAAGGAATCCGATGCGCCTTGTCTGATTCCCGGATAGATACTGGTAGACAACACGTCCGGTCGTAAGAGCAAGCGGGTACTCGTCATCAGGCACTTCGGCCGGGCCTTTGTATTCGATCGCAAAAAACTTCGCCCTTCCGTCCGGGTGATAGAATTTCTTGTCCTCGAACATTCGCGGCGTACCTTTACTTTCTTCTGTGGGACAAGGCCACATCACACCGTTCTGTGCGTCGATCTTTTCGTATGTGATGCCATAGTAGTCAGCCTTACCGCCTTTGGAAGCTTCACGAAGTTCGTCGAATATCTCCCTCGGTGAATCGAACTGAAAATACTTTTCACGTCCCATCCGGTGTGCTATCTCTTTGGCTATCCACCAGTCCGGTCGCGCTTCACCGATCGGGTCTATCGCTTTATTGATCTTTACGACCCGTGCTTCGGCGCTCGCCGTTACGCCTTCATCTTCCGCCCACGTCGTTGTTGGCAGAACGACATCCGCGAACCTGGATGACTCGGACATAAAGAAATCGATATTGACGTAAAATTCCAACCCCTCAAGTGATCGTTGGATCGCATTAACGTCGGGCAGCGAGACCATACCGTTATTACAGGTGGAAATAAGGCCTTTGATCTCGCCTTCCCGCATCTTTTCGTACATCTCGACGACCGAGACGCCTGCCTCCGGCAGTTCGTCCTCCGGCAATCCCCAGAACTCGCACATATGTTTGCGGTCTTCCGGGTTTGTCATCGAACGCTGACCCGGTAGTTGGTCCGCTTTTTGACCATGTTCGCGACCGCCTTGGCCATTTCCTTGGCCGGTGATTGTTCCGTAGCCTCGACCGGGCTCGCCTATCTTGCCTGTTGCAAGAACAATGTTTATGTAGCTCAGGACGTTGTCAACGCCGTTCGAATGGTGCTCGATACCGCGGGCGTGGAGGATCATTCCCGTTCGAGCTTGGCCATAAAGGATAGCGGCCTTTTCAATTTTGGCGGGATCGATACCAGAGAGTTCACCAGCCCTAGAAGGTGGATATTTGTCGATGACAGCCTTCACAGCATCCCAGTCATTGGTGTGCTTTGAGATGAATTCCTCATCGATAAGGCCTTCGCGAATAATGACGTTCAAGAGGCCGTTCGCCACAGCGACATCGGTCCCCGGCTTGAGCTGCAAATGTATGTCGCCTTGGCGCGCAGTTGCGGTCGCTCGCGGGTCGATCACGATCCAGCTGCCTCCATTGTCGCGTTGCTGCCAAAGGTATTTGTTGAGTATCGGGAAGGTCTCTGCGCAGTTCGAGCCCGCTATCATCAAGACCTCGGCGAGCGGAATGTCGTCCCATGAGTTTGCAACGCGGTCAACGCCGAATGCTTTATTGTTTCCGGCGGCGGCGCTGACCATACACAGACGGCCGTTGTAATCGACATAGCGCGTGCCGAGTCCGAGTCGTGCGAACTTGCCCATCACGTACGTCTTTTCGGTCGTCAAGGAAGAACCCGAATAAACACCGATAGCATTCTTGCCGTGTTTTGCCTGAATCTCTTTAATACGCGAAACAACGAGGTCGAGAGCATCATCCCAAGTCGCACGCTCGAAGACACCATTTTTCTTGACGAGCGGGTAAAGCAGGCGGTCCGGATGATGTATCTGAAGATAGGCTGTTACACCCTTTGGGCAAAGCTTGCCCTCGTTGACCGGAAAGTCATATCGCGGTTCAAAACCAATGACCTCCTCATTAGACACCAACAGATTCATCCCGCACTGGACGCCGCAGTACGGGCAATGGGTCGGCACCGCACGATCGATCTTTCGGTCAGCAAGCCAACCATCGATCGGCGCGTCATAGAGATGCGGGCCGTATTTCTCGATTATTTCGCCAAGATTCTCAACTTTAGACATTCGGTCCTCCGACTCTGGAGCCAAAAAAGACAGGTTCAGCCTTGTCAGGGGCCTTTGCATATGCGAGTCCTCGCATCACACGCTTGCAACGCGGGCAGTAATCCTGCAGGGTGTGGCCATTCTTCAAGCGATAATCATATCCAAGTTCGTTGACAAGAAGCTTGAGATCGTCCATCCACATCTTTCCGACAAAGCTCGATCTGCACCGTGGGCAGACCGCCTGTTCCATTTCCGCCGATCGATTTTGATAGAGTTCCACGCCAACCGACGCCGGTCTTTGAACGATGTGGAACAGTTTTCCGAACGGCAGGAAAAACAGCGTCATCACGACAAGGGCTTGGTGCGATAGCGATATGAAGGAATACATATAGCCTTGGAACCAGAGACTCGAGGCCGTCAACATCAACCCCGAGACCGAGATAGCGATAAGAAGCAGATGCGGAACGAAATCCAGCAGGAATTGCTGAAGGGCGATCGCACCGCGGTCATTCAAACGCCGATGGATAGCGATAGCACACCCGATCATTACCATAACGGCGGAGATGTCGAGCCCATGGAAGGTTATCCATGCGATCAGACTTCGGCCGTTCATCATTATCAGCGGAAATCCAAATAAGTGGGCCCGATAGCCCATATCGCCTTCGAGGGTGAAATGCACCCAGCCAAATACGAGCGGGAAGGTTATCGCCGCAGCAAGGATACAGCCCCACATGATAAAAAAGTGCATTATCCAACGCTGACGTGCACGCTTAAAGATAAAGCGTTGCTCGACAAGGTTAGTGGCGATGCTCCCGACCGCGCTCTTCGCACTCTTACCGAATTTTCTGCGATTGAAAAAAAGCTGGAGTCCCCGTTTGAAATAGATCCGGGTTGCGGGTCGTTGAAGCCAAACGGCGTATCGAAACGCGATCGCCCCAAAGGCAACGACACTTGCGATCGTATATCCAAAAAGAGCCGAATCGAAATTCTCAAGATTTCGCGAGCCGATAATGACAAGGGCGGTAAGGACGATTGACGAGACCAAACCGATAATGGTCGGGTTCTTATAACTAAGCTTCTGCGGAATTGGCCGTGCCTCCATTTCGCTCTCCCTCCTGCGGATTGGCAGGACAAACCTTGTAAATGACCGATCCGCTCTTGTCGGATCGCCCCGGGACTAACAGCTTCCAAACAACAGATTCTACACTTTAGTTATATATCACTCTGGACAAAGAGCAAAATATGACAAAAGTCATAAATTTATACTAAATACCCACAAGGAAGTGCTTATTTCTCAAACGCTTACGGGTAGGAGAGTCCGTCGGAAACCTTACAAAAATATCAGCCTTCGAGATGAGATGACAATCCATCGATCGAGTCGATCATGATCTTGCCGCGTACGATCCTAATGTCGCCAATGGCGGCAAGATGCCGGATCGTCCTAATTGCCGTTTCTGTGGTCAGGCCCGCCATTCTGGCAATGTCTTCCCGTCGAAGTTTGACCTTGTGCGGAGGTTCGTCGCTTGATGCAGTAAACAATCGGATCAGCACGCCTGCTATCCTTTGTTCGGCAGAACCACCCGCAAGGGTCCTGATCAACGCCGTCTTTTGGCGGAGCATCGACGACATCCAACGCAGCAGCGTCAGGGTGAATTCAGGCGACTTCTCGAGAAGCTCAAATACATCGTTGCGGTGAAGCAGTAGGATCTCGGATTCTTCGAGCGCATATGCCGACGCGGGGTAAACGTCGCCATCGACGACCGGCGGGACCGCGAACATCTCACCCGCACCGAAGATCCCGATTATCACTTCCTTTCCCGGTTCCGGAAACTGCACCATCTTCACGCGGCCGCTTAAGATGATCGGCAGATATTCGGCTTCTTCCCCGACGGCAAAAAGCTCTTCGTTCGGAAAATAATGACGGTGGTTGCCGTGGGTTGTCAGGTTCTCCCGAAGTTCTTGACTCGCCGTAGCGAGTATCGGCGTGACCCGACGAGGATTGTTAGACTTTGTCATTTGCACAGCGGCCACTTAGTTGATCGGCGCGATCAGACCTATATGACCTTAGTCATATATTGCACCTCGCAAAGCTGATATCGTAATTTAAAAATGCAGATTCTTCGCGAAGGGAGGCTACGCCAAGCTTTCGAGTCCGTCGGTTGATCGCCTTATGCTGACTATAATTTCTTTGTTTTGGGCCGGAATGATCGCGGCGATCTCTTTCCTTGAGGCACCGCTCAAGTTTCGCGCTCCTGGAATAACCCCGGCTCTCGGCTTGGGCATCGGCAAACGTGTTTTCACGGCGCTCAATCGCATCGAGATCGTCTTTGCCATCATTGTTGTCGCAACTGCCGCGTTGACACGGCGTTCATTCGATTGGCCGATCGGCATGCTCTCTATTGTGATCGTGATGCTGGTCGCGCAGACGATCTGGCTGCTCCCTAAGCTAGTTCGCCGGGCAGACGCGGTCATTGCGGGCGAAAATCCACCCAAAGGCCGTCTTCACGTCGCCTTCATCGCTGTCGAATCAGCAAAACTCATCCTTCTTATTGCTGCCGGCGTCGGGCAAACGATAAAAGGTTAGGCTTCCAAAATTTTGCCGCCTACTTCTTCTGCGGCTCTGCGTTGAGAAAATCCCCAATCATTGGAATGATGATGGCCATGCGGTTCATCAGCGTTACGTGGGTAGTGTTGGGGATGATGGCAAGCCGCGATTCCGATCGCGGCATCATATCGCCGTGAATATGGCCGCCGCCTTTGAGGCTGTACATTTCCGCGATGTGCTCGATCCGCACTCCGTCGGCATCGCCGAAGATGAAGAACATTGGAGCTTTGGTGACTTTGAATTTATCGGCGCCGAAATCCCACGGACGCATGGCCGCCGCCTTGATGTGATTGAAAAAAGCCGGGAAGCTGCCGTGCACCGGATTAAGCTTCTCCCGCTCGGTTTCGGCAGGCGTGCCTTTCATCATCTCCACATTGAAGTTCGTCCAAAAGTCGTTCGCTTCCTTGACCCAACCGTCGCGGCGGATCGGGTGCGAGATGCTTACGACTTTCCGTACCTTTTCCGGATGGCGGATCGCACACATCATCGCCGTGCCCGCACCCAAACTGTAACCGACAATATCCGCCCGTTCGATCTTCAGATAATCGAGCAGCCCCGCCACATCGTCCGACAAATTCTCATAAGTAATATCGCGTTTGATATCCGCCGTCCGCCCGTGCCCCTGCATCTCAACCGCGATCACCTTCCGCGTCTTCGCAAGCTCATTGATCAACACACTCCAGTTGTCGTCCGAGATCGCCATAAACGCCCCATGCAACAACACCACCGGCTCGCCCTCGCCGTGTATCTCGTAATAAATCTTCAATCCATTAACCGGCGCATAACCCGTTACAGGTTTCTGCTGCGCGAACGCCGAACCGGACAGATGTATTGTAAGAAGCAAATACAACGTCAGAACCGGGAGCGATAGCGACTGGGTTTTTCGGGTTTCGGCATTGTGTGAGTTAGAAAAGATCCGATGGTTTTTCATATCAGTGTCCTCTTAGTTGTCTATCGATCATCATTCAAGAACCCAGTCGCTATCGCTCCCGGTTCTGGCCCGCTACTCGTCCTCGTCTATCTGAGGCGTGCCGGTCTTTATCTCGCCGTCGCGTTCGTAGGAGGCGATGATGATTCCTTTTGGGGCGACTTGGGCCTGGGTTACTTTGAAGGCCGCGGGGATCGTGCCGTCCTGGAATAGGCGTTTGCCCTGGCCGAGGGTGACGGGGATTATCATTAGCTCGAGGCCATCGACGAGATCGTTTTTGAACAGCGTCTGGAGCATATCGGCGCTTCCCATTACGTGCAGATCGGGGCCGTCGGTTTGTTTTAGCTCGCGGACCTTTTCCGCAAGGTCTCCGCTCAAAAAGACGCTTGGCTGCCATTCGCTCGAATCGCGCGTGTTCGACGCAACGTACTTCGTCGCGGGCATGCAGTTCGGCCAGAAGTTCGAGTGCGTCGGCCAATATGTTTCCCACGAGGCAAAGGTCTTGCGCCCCAATAGCAGATCCACCGATTTGCCCAACCGCTCCTGCATCACCGCCCCCGTCACCTCATCCGCAAACGGAAAAAACCACCCGCCCCACCTAAACCCATCGCCCTCATCCTCGTTCTGAATCACACCATCAAGCGTCATAAATTCACATGCAATTATTTTTCTCATATCTCTCCTCTCGCCCTCAGATAATATCGCGATCAACCGATCACAATCCACATTATGCAATCAAACGGTTGCATATGCAAGTCGGCAAATCGTTTTTTACGTCGCAGATTGGTTTTTGATGTTTTGATGCGGATTTTACGACCGATGCTGGGTCAGTTGTCGGTTACAGAGTGAATCCGGGGACGTTGTTTAATTCCTCGACCGCGTAGCGGGCTAATGACTTTAGCCGTGGACGTTTGTCCACGGAACGAGGGAACAGAAACATCACCGTCGCGTAGCGACGAATGAATACCGTGCCAAAACGTACATTCGTCATTAGGGCATATCCCCCGAGCGAATCAATCAAATACATATCGTACATCGTAATCGATACCGTTCAACTTTAGCATCGAGATATATTCGTCCTCGAAGCATTGCTTTTGATGGTGTTCGTGTTGGTTCGTGATGTATTCAACGACATCCGGGACATTTGATCTACTCACGCTGAATACACCGTAACCGTCTTGCCACTCGAACTTTGCAAGCTCGGGAAATGTCTTGCGTATCCATCGCGATGATTCGCCCTTGATCCATTGCACGATCTGGCTGGGCGCTACCTTCGGCTTCGCTAAGATCAGAATATGAATGTGATTCTCAATACCGCCAACTTGAACGGCAATGATCTCATGGTTTCTTGCGATGCCACCGATATATGCCCAGACACGCTCTTCGATCTCAGGGCTGATGAGATCGTTGCGGCCCTTGGTGCTGAAGACCATGTGGTAGAAGAGATTTGAATATGTATTCGCCATAGAATCAAATGTCGCTACGCGACGAGGGTTAATTATAACCGAGCCACCGTGGACAAACGTCCACGGCTAAATTCGATCCGTCGCTATGCGACGCAGGACTCAGGCATCATTCTTATTCTCAAAGCCAAATCGGATCGCGGCTTCGAGGGTGTTGGGGTTTATGTCTTTTAGGGATTTGAATCTGATGCAATAGCCGGTGACGGTGGCTTTGCCGAGGGTTTTGGCGTAGGTGTCGCTCAGGTATTTCTTGTCTTCGATACCGAGGATATAGACGGAGATGCCGGTTTTGTTCGCGCTCAGGCCGATCTGATAGAACTCTTTCGTAATTCCATCAGCATATTTATGGGGCCGCGAGCCGTAGCCGATGTTCGGATTTGAAACGACCTTGCCCTCGCTGTTCGTGCCGTCCAGGAACCATAGTTTGCATTTCGGCTCTACCCGCAGGATCATCCGGTGCAACGCCTCAACGTCAGCACGTTTTGGTTCTGGCAGACTGGAAATGTAGTTGTTGATCTGGTCTTTGACTTTCATAGAAATTTCTCGTGAGGCTGCTTTAGCAGTCTCCCGCGTTTTGCGGCAATTAGCCACGTCGTTTACGGCGTGGTGTGAATACGAGTGATCTAACGAGAACGTTTCTGGCGTCATAGAACCGCCAGTGCTGCGGAAACCCGCAACCGTAACGTCCTTACAGCCACTGGCTTAAGCCGCCGGAATTAAGCCCGTTGAAACGGGCTGGAAAATCTGTTGCCGCATCTACCACGCCGTAAACGACGTGGCTATGTGCCCTTCGGGAAAGCCTCGTGAACGAGGCTTCGTGGCAATGCGATTGTCGCCCGTTGGCTCGTGATAGAGTTCCGAGTAGTAATTCCAGCTTGTTCAAGGCCCCAGCGGTTTCTGAATGAAATCAATCTCAATCACTGTTTCCCGACCGGCAATACGCCAAGCTGCCTCATAACCGTCACAAAATCGTAGTATTCCTGGTACCTCGAAATCTTTCCTCTACGAACGTCGATGACGCTGACGCCGCGGACAGAAAACGTTTTGCCCGTTCTAAACAAGCCTTTATCGGTCCCGGTCCAAACCCATTCCACAAGTCCACCCCCTTTGTAGTAAGTGCTGCGAACGACGGTGAGCCTAAAGTTCTCAATGTCTCGAAATGCGCTCGTGACCCATTTCCGGACCTGGTCTCTTCCGCTGTGGACCTCGCCCGCCGCGACGTCCTCATACACTGCGAAATTGCCAAAAGCCGCGACAACCTTTTCAGCGTCATGCGAATTCCATGCAGCGAACAGACGCTCAATGGCTTTCCTGTCATCTGAGAATTGGGCCTTAGAACGAGACTGTGCTGCAATGGTGACCGGGAGTACCAAGAATACCGCTATCGAAATAGCACCGACGATGCTGTTCATCCGTCTATGCATCGTTACTGGTTTTCTCATTGTTTAGCCTCCTATCCTCTCCGATAACTTTGCGAGCAGTTCTTCCAGATTGTCGATCTGTGCCATCATGCCTTCTTGGAAGCCCATCTCGATCATTCGTTCGAGGCGTTCGAGGGATTCGTTGTAGATGGAGATGTGAACGGTTGTCGAGCCGTTTTGGTCGATAAAATCAAAGTTCCAATCGGAGCCCGGCAGATCGGGATTCTCGTCCGCGTCGGCGAAGGTGTTGAAGAGTTTGAAATTGGTTTTTGGCGTAATGGAAGAATATTTTTGAAGCACCCAACGCTCGACGCCCTCGGGGCTGACCATTGCGTAGAATCTTCGGCCGCCTACACGAAAATCCATAACCTTTGTTCGTGAACTATAAGGTTTTGGCGCCCACCATTGGTCGAGCAATTCGGCCTTCGTATAAGCATCCCAAACCAACTCCGGCTCGGCCGCAAATTCTTTGGTGATCGTGACCGTTTTGGTTTCTTTGTTGACGATAAATTCCATATTCATATCCCCAATTATAATGCTCAAGCCAGTTCCGAATCCGCCAACGGCGGCGCATAGCCCCGTCCAATAGAGGCTGTGTCAAAACTCGCTTCAACCGAGGCTTCGCCGCTCTATTTGCGGAAAAGCTATGCTTTTCCGAAGCTCGTTGAATCTCGACGCGGCTTTGCCGCCGATGCCGCAAACCATTGATGTCATTGGCGTTATCGGGCAACCACAGGCGGCAAAGCCGCAGGCTGACTGATAGGGCCGGAACGGAAAAGCACAGCTTTTCCGCAAATAGACGGGCATAGCCCGGTGAAAAATCCAGTTCTGACACAGCCTCTGAACGACGGGGCTATATGCCGCTTCGCGGACGACCGACCGCTAGATCTCATTCGTTTACGGCTTCATAGCCGCCAGCACCTCGTCGAGCTGCTTGTAGTTCATCTCCATGCCTTCTGTCATGCCGGTTGCGAACGCTTCGTCGCGGTCGGCCTTTGAGGCGTATTTGATAGACGTTGACACATTCGTAACGCCGTTGACCTCGTCGAACGTCACGGTGATGATCGACGGTTCACCGCCCATCGTGATACCCATGTTGCCCGGATCGAAAGCTTGCGTATGCACGATCTTCGAGTGCGGAACGACTTCCATGACCTCGCCGGTGAACCCGAACTCCATGCCGTCCTCGTCATTGCGCCAACGCCATTGATACCGGCCGCCGACGCGCATATCCATCTCGCAAACGGGCATCGACCAACCGGCGTGGCCGCCGCACCAGCGACGCAGCAGTTCCGGTTCCATATACGCGCGCCACACCAGTTCGGCGGGAGCATCAAAGCTCCGTTTTACGAGAACCTCGGTATCTGACGGCAGGCTTGCTTCGGCTGGTTTCATTTTTTTCGACCCTGTTTCTTTTGTTGCTTTAACTCGGCAAGCAGCACATCAAGCTGTTCGAACCGGCTTTCCCAGATCTTGCGATATTGCTCTAACCATTCGTCGATCTGTTTCATCTTATCGATCTCCAGCCGGTAATAGATCTCACGGCCCTGTTGGTCCTGCGTAACAAGTTCGCACTCGGTCAATATCTTCAAATGCTTCGACACCGCCTGCCGCGACGTATCAAAATGCGCCGCGATCGCATTCGGCGTCATCGCCTGCAACGCGATCAAAGCAATGATCGCCCGCCTGGTCGGATCAGCAATGGCTTGGAAAATGTCTCTTCTCATGGTCTGGAAAGTGATTATGCAACAATACGGTTGCATATGCAAGCGCAAACTAGCGGAATAGTAAATTTAGCGAGCGAGGACTTACCTGACTGGGTTTTATGGGATCACGCCACCTCAAAAAACGGCGGCTCGCTTGTCATTTTGCGTTTCGCGGAGTTCTAAGAAGTAACTTGAAACGCTCCGGAAACGCTCCGTCTTGATTATTTAGGAGCAACAACTGGTTTGAGCGGAGTCTTGAAGTCCCATGTCTGCTTCCGGATGAGCGTGACAACGGGCGGTTCAAGAGTTCCTTCGTTATTGGTGACAGTAATAAAAAATCCGCGAGAGTCTATTGTGGCGAAAGTTTCCTTGAACTCTTTTTTTCCGCTAACCTCGGTAGGTTTATAGATCAAATATTCCCGGTAAATATTAACCTTCTCACCGTCGAGTGTTTTATCTTCAACGCTGTACTCAGCACTCTCTGTCTCCCTTCGTCCATATAGTCTGGTAGGGCCGCCACATTCATACTTCTGCGGCCCTTGCCAAGAGGTGCCGTCAAAGCTGCAATAGACCTTTCCGAATCCGACACTCACCTGAAAACTAGTGGATTTCTTCCCATCCTTGAGAATCGTTCGAGTTATGCGTTGGACACCCGCGGCCTGACGCTCATTGGCGATCGATTCGGACGAGATCTTCTTGCCGTTCGCATACTCATCTACAATGACGGTAAAGATAAATGGAAATGCCGCGTTGGTTTCGGACACGGCATACTGGAAAGCGCCCTGGTAATCCGCGGCCGAAGTCGGCTTGGGCTGAGCAGCCGAGTTCACGGCGAATAAGACGATGCTGGCGATCAACAGGAGTAATTTCATTTCATTATTCTAGCTCATATTGAACTCGTACTACTTTTCGGAGTGTCCATTCGTCGGCTCATAGTAATGAATAACTACGCCGGAGCCAAATGTTTTGGTTGTTAGGAGTTTGAGATCAATTCTATCCGTGATGTTCTTGAACAGCGGCAGGCCGCTGCCGACTATTGTGGGTTGAATGCCGAGTTGATATTCATCGACAAGTCCGAGGTTTGCTAGCTGGACGATCATACTCGGGCTGCCGACGAAGATGTCTTTGCCGGCTTGCTGTTTGAGATCCAGAAGTTCTTCTTTGTCGATCTCCCTTTTAAGTTCGGTATTTTTCCAATCGACGCTTTCAAGCGTACGGGAATAAACGATCTTTTGAACATCATCTATCGCCGCCGCAAAATCATCCGTCGCCTTATTGCCTGTCGGATTCTCGACGACAGTCCGCCAATATTCCATTAACTGAAATGTTGTCCGCCCGTAAATAACCGCGCCCGCATCAAGCAATAGTTCGCAATAATGCTGATGTATCTCGTCATCCGCGCCCATCGCCGTGTGATCGCAAAACCCGTCAAGCGTCATATTCATCGCGGCGATCAGTTTTCTCATACGTGTGGAACGCGTTCTCGGCCGCGTAGCGGGTTCCTTTTTTCTCCGCGTCACCAAATAGCCCGGTCGCTACCGCTCCCGGTTCTGACTTGCACCATTCTTTTCGATCTGGACGAGATTGCCGACAACGGTTGGGCCGTATTTGTGTCCGTCGGCTTTGGTTACGTTGTACCAGAAGGCCTGCATGTCCCAAGCGGCTGTTGGGCAGCGTTCGGCGCAAAGGCCGCAGTGTAGGCAGACATCCTCGTCTTTGACCATAACTCGGCCGGTCTTGAGGCCGTCTTGCACGTAGATCGCCTGAGCGCGATTCTCGGCCGGGACCTTCGTGCGTGAGCGAAGATCTTCTTCGTCGCCGTCGCGAATGAAAGAAATACAGTTCGTCGGGCAAATGTCCACGCACGCGTCGCACTCGATGCACTTAGGAGCCTCGAAAACCGTTTGGACGTCGCAGTTAAGACACCGCATCGCCTCTTCATAACCGGCGAGCCGATCGAAACCAAGTTCGACCTCCTGCTTGCGGTTCGCGAGAGTCTTTGTTTTCGGAGCTTGAGGGACGACGAGGCGATCGTATTCGTCGATCTTGCTGTCGTAGGCCCATTCGTGTATGCCCATCTTCATCGAGTGAAGATTGACGAACGGCGAAGGGCGATTTGTTAGTATATTCTCGCCGTTGCAAAAAAGGTCCATTGATATCGCGGCCTGGTGGCCGTGTGCGACGGCGGTGATAACGTTCTCCGGTCCAAAAGCGGCATCACCGCCGAAAAAGACCTTAGGGTTCGTCGATTGGAAGGTCGTCCGATCGACGATCGGCATATCCCATTTGTCGAAATCGAGGCCGAGATTGCGTTCGATCCACGGAAAGGCGTTCTCTTGTCCGATCGCGACAAGAACATCGTCCGCAGGATAAAAGACCTCAGCTTCGCCTGTCGGAACGAGAGAACGCTTTCCATTCTCGTCATACACAGCCTTGACCTTCTCGAACATAACGCCGGTAAGTTTGCAAGTCGGTTTTGTTGGCTCGACCGGTGCAGGAATGTCATCGGCCTGACCGCGGCCTGCGCTCGGATCGGGAATTCCGGGATCAGTTCCCTTTCCGCGCGTCTCTCTTTCGACCGAGCAGCTGCCGTCGCAATCCGCTGTATGTTCGATCACAAAGGATTTTGGAACATGATTGTCGATGATCGGGATATCCTCGTGCATCGCGTCCTCTTTTTCCCATGGGCTCGCCTTCATCGTCTCGAAAGGTGAGCGGACGATCACCTTCACGTCCTCGCCGCCGAGACGACGCGCCGTTCGGCAGCAGTCCATTGCAGTGTTGCCGCCGCCGAGGACGATCACGGTCCTGCCGATCTTGCTCGTGTGCTCGAAAGCGACGCTTGCCAGCCAGTTTATGCCGATGTGAATATTATCGTCGCCTTCTTGGCGTCCCGGGATCTTCAACTCGCGTCCGTGCGGTGCTCCGGTTCCGACAAAGACCGCGTCGTATCCGGCATCGAGAACATCTTTTAGCGAAGAGACGTAGTGCTTGAAATGAGTGTGAATGCCAAGGTCGAGGATGTAGTTGACCTCTTCGTCGAGAACGGTTTCCGGCAGGCGGAAAGAAGGTATCTGCGACAGCATAAAGCCGCCGCCTTTGAATTGTTCGTCGAAGAGATGGATCTCATAGCCGAGCGGCGCAAGATCGCGCGCTACTGTCAGCGAGGCCGGTCCGGCGCCGATCAAGGCGATCTTCTTGCCGTTCGGCGTAAACGGTGCCTGCGGCATCAAGTGTTTGACCTCGTCGCGATTATCCGCGGCGACGCGCTTCAAGCGGCAGATAGCGACCGGTTCTTCGTCGATCCGTCCGCGTCGGCACGCCGGTTCGCACGGGCGATCGCACGTTCTGCCCAAGATGCCCGGAAAGACATTCGAGTCCCAATTGATCATATAGGCCTCGGTGTATCGGCCTTCCGCGATCAGGCGGATATATTGGGGCACTGGCGTATGCGCAGGACACGCGTATTGGCAGTCAACGACTTTGTGGAAGTATTCAGGGTCGGCGATGTTCGTGGGCTTCAAGGTAAAAGTTTCCTCGCGTCAGGATGATTGCTAGCGCTTGTATTCTAAGGCACAAGGCGAAGGCCCCGCAAGGATTTTGAGAATAAATCTCCATTCCGGAGAGAATTGAAGTAAACTGAGAACGGTAATGCCGGACTGCCGGCTCGGAGCATTTCTTGCTTTAGCGGCGAATTCTTCTTTAAATGACACACGTACTCTTTGCGGCCACGCTCGATGCGAACGGCCTCGCGATCTACACCCTTGTCTTCATCATCGGCGCCTGTATCGGCAGTTTCCTGAACGTCGTCATCTACCGCGTACCGGCGGAAAAGTCGCTATTGACGGCGTCGGCATGCCCAAAGTGCGGTAACTCGATCCCTTTTTACTACAACGTCCCGATCCTTGGTTGGATCATCCTTGGCGGCAAATGCGCTAGTTGCAAGGCTCCTATCTCGTGGCGGTATCCGGCGATCGAGTTGCTTACGGCACTGCTTTTTGTCTGCGTTCTATGGAAGGTTGGCCTCACCGCATACTTGCCGGTCGCACTCGCGTTTACGGCGACGATGATCGCACTGATCTTTATTGATGCGGACAATATGATCCTGCCGAACGTGATCACCTATCCGCTCTTTGTTATCGCTGTGATCATTCGCGTTGCTTATCCGCTTGCGTTCGGCGACAGCTATTTTCCCGACACCAAAGTTACTCCGATCAGCGGTCTCGAGTTCGCAGGACTTTCACCTTGGATGATCAGCTTGGCAGGAGCGCTGTTTGGAGCGGCTATCGGCGGTGGTTCTCTTTGGCTGATCGGTGTCGTTTGGAAGGTCCTCAGAAAGGTCGATGCAATGGGGCTTGGCGATGTAAAGCTTCTGCTCGGTATCGGAGCCCTGCTCGGTTGGAGATCGACTCTCCTGACGATCTTCTTAGGTGCGTTCTCAGGTGCGCTCGCGGGAATCGGGCTTCTCCTAAAGAGCAAAGACAAAGATCTGCAGACTCAGATACCGTTCGGAATCTTCTTAGGTATCGGTGCGATATTTTCGCTCCTGTTCGGTGAACAGCTTATCGGTTGGTATCTTGGACAGTTCTACTAAGCCGAGGCCATCGAGCGCTGAACGCATTCTTTTGAACAATAGAAAGTATTCCGGTCGAACCTGATCGCCGCGGAGGTGTCGATCCAAGTTCCGCAGCCAGCGCACGACCGTAGCTCGCGCGATGCTTGATCCTTTATTTGCTCGCCTGGTTGGCCGCCCTGCGAATTCCCTTTCATTTCCTTCAGTGCTCGGCCAAGAGCGAGTATGCCTGCGATCTGCTTACGATATCTTAGGGCCGTCAGGCCGAACAGCAGGAAAAGGACAAAAAGGATAAAGGCAGCTTCTCTCATTGGATCGGCTGGGCCGCTTTCTTTTCGATCTGCGAATCGAGCAGCGGAAGAGCTTCGTTATTGCCGTTAATACCGCGAAGCTCATCGGTGATCTTCTTTGCTTTCTCAAAATCGCCCTGACGAATGTAAGTCTGGGCGAGATACTGCAACGCTCTTTCCTGTTTAGGATTTGTTTTCAGGGCCTTTTGGAATTCCGTTACCGCGCGAGCGAGGTCCGGCGGATCATCCAAAAAGAAGGTCAACGCGTAGTCGGCATGCACGTCGGCATCGTCTGGTTTCTCCGCGATGGCCTTTTCGTAGGTTGCCCGGGCCTTTTTCATCACGGCAGGATCCTTCTTGAAAAAGCCGGAGTCGAAATAGGCGTTGCCGAGATCGACGATCACGGCATAGTCTTTTGGCTTAAGATTGCTTGCACGTTCAAGTATCCGAGCCGCGTCGTCAAGGAGTGCCGTATCCTTTTTCATCGTTGCGTAACGATAAAGAGCGCCGCCGAGGCTCTTCTGAAAATCAAAATCATCCGGTGCCGCATCTGCTTGGGCGATCTTGGCTTTTAGTTCTTCAGGGTCGAGCGTAAAGTCACCGGGCTTTTGGGGTGTTCCATTCGCGGCCGGCGCGGCCTGTGCCTGCATTCTGAGCGAATTCATCTCGCTTCGGTTGATGCTGTTCGCCGTAACGAACCCGATCACCAGACCAAGGATCCCAACCACGATCGCAACTGTTATAGCCTTCGAATTCATTAGCTAAATCTTACTAAAGCGGCAACTGTAAAGCGAAAGTGTCGAGCAAAATACTCCGCGGGAATGGAGCAGTTCACCCGACACCGCTGGTTCGGTTCTGATCTGAGCTATTTTGATCTGCGATTGTCGCCGTCGATGTACGGCAGATCTTCAGCACGACGCCGAGTCGGCGGATCTGTCGCTCTCCGACGCGGAATCGTGGTTCCAGTTCGGCGATCGACGCTTCCCGTGGGCAAGCCTTTGCCGTGAACGGCTTCGATCAGAATGCGCGTGATCTCCTGCGAAAGAGTGCGATGTTCGCCCGCGGCGCGACGGCGTAGTGACTCCTTTAGTTCATTGGGAACATAAGCCCCAATAAAGACTCCCTTTCTATTTGCCATAAGTTTGTGTGAGCTGCTCCTAGTTCTGGCCGCGATCTCGGTGCGAAACCGGATCCGCCTTTTTATTGCTATGAGGCATACCTGTAAGCCGAATTTTGTACCGTCAATGCTCTCTTTCGAGATCGATCAACGATGACGATCATTCATCTAGGCCGTGCGTTACCGAACGGCTCAAGCGACCTACCCGAAAACGCTGCCGGCTTACGCCGACGCTCGGACGGGCAGCCCGATCGCGTTTCCCTATTTGGTCTTGCACCACGAGGAGTTTGCCTGGCCATCGTGTGTTGCCACCGATGCCGGTGAGCTCTTACCTCACCGTTTCACCCTTTACCCTTGCGGGCCGGTCTATTCTCTGTTGCACTTGTCGTCACTCGCCATAGACGAGTGCCCGGACGTTATCCGGCTCGCTGCCCTTTGGTGTTCGGACTTTCCTCTGAAGCCGAAGCCCCAGCGACCGTCCGGTATGCCTCATAGCTAAAAGGCAAACTGAGTATAACAAAAATCAACCCTTGATTGAATCTTGTCAAACACGTTTAGCGTCTATCTGACCTTGCAACGCCAGTGTTTGCCATAAATCTTACCGCGTCACCGGAGCGGATCAATACCTTCTGCTTCTCGCACTCATCAAAATGACAAGCGATGCTTGAGCCGTCGGCACGCTGGATCTCAACGCCCTCGGCAGCGGGATCCGGTATCGAAACCGCTCTAAATACGTAAACCGGCACCGCGTCCCGCGTTAGGTACTTGATTCCGGGTTCACGTACGCTCCCGGTTGCTGCCACAGGATGACTGGCATAGCGAAGTACAAAGACGGATACTCGGTAATCCCCAAGATTGGCCGCAAGGGCCTTGACCTTCGCGGCTATTTCGTCTGCGGTCGAGCCTGCGACCAAAAGGCGTCCTCCGGCAATTGAAAGTTCAATCGTTCCGTCCCGACGGACCGATTTGTCTTGCGGCGCTCCAAACAAGCCGGGCACATTGATGCGGAGCGTATCGCCGACGCCGAGCGTGTACTTTTCCGTTTCGTCCTGAGCCCGTCCGGCTACGGACAGCGACAGCAAAATCAGAAAAAGCACCGAGAACCTGCTCATTTAACCAAAATAAAGGGATCGAGGCCCGCTCCTGGTCAAACTAAATACCGAAAGGGTGGAAATTTCTAAAATTACGTTCGCGTAAGGTGCAGATCCGGCCAATACGTGCGATACGCGGCGGCTAGGGCCTCTTCAACCGCTTGTGCCGTATCGAGTCCTTTTACGACACGCACTATCTCCTCGACCTGTGCTTTGTCAATGCTCCCTAGAATACGGCGGACGGACCGCAGAGACGACAGCTTGACGCTGAATTCCTCGGCGCCGAGCCCGACCAATAGCGGCAGATAGAACGGTGATCCAGACATCTCACCGCATAAAGAGACCGTCTTATCTGCCGATCTTGCGGCTTCGACAAGACGTTCGATTGACCTCAGGATCGCAGGATGAAGCGACTGATACCAGTCCGAGACCATCTCATCGTCGCGATCGACACCCAGCGTGTACTGGACAAGATCGTTGGTTCCGACAGACAGGAAATCTACGTATTTGAGTATTTGATCGACCACGAGCACGGCGGATGGCAGTTCGATCATGGCTCCGATCTTCGGAAACTTAACCCCTTCCAGGCGGCTGAACTCGTCGTCGATAAGGCTGCGGACCTGCTTCAGATCCTGCACGCCGGCGATCATCGGCAGGATGATCGAAACATTTCCAGCCGTATTTGCACGCAAGATCGCCCGCAGCTGCGTCCTGAAGTTGCGTTCACGGGCGAGGCCGAGGCGAACGGCACGCATTCCAAGGGCAGGATTCTTTTCGGGTTCCCGTCCGCCAAAAGAAACCTGGTCGAGATCGAAATCAAAGGTCCGGATCCGAACCTCTAGACCATCGGCCGCCTCAGCAGCGGCCTTATAGGCTTCGAATTGACGTTCTTCGTCAGGCCAGCCCTTGATCCCGGGAAAAAGATACTCCGAGCGGAGAAGACCGATGCCCACCGCGCCTTTCTCGACAGCGCGCGATACTTTGGCCGTACTATCGACATTGACGTACACACGAAAGGCCGGGTCAGGCGAAGCGTCCGCATCCAAAGAGCCGACCGACGCGGCTCCGACGTCGTGTCCGCTGCCAAGCGAAAGATCGAGATCTTCTTCCGAAGCAAACGTAACGGTCCCGTGGTCGCCATCGACGACAACTATATCGCCGTCATCGAACCGCCGATTCACGCGCTTGATGCCGGAAACCGCCGGGATTCCGCTTTCGCGGGCTAGGATGAACGTGTGCGACGTCCAACCTCCTCGTTCCGTAATGATCGCCGCCGGCGGTGAGTCCGCGAACTCCATCAACGTTGACGGGAACAGCTCGGTCGCGACGACGATCGTATTCGGCGGGAGCAGAGGGAGCGGCGATTTTCCGCCCGCCAGAGCATTAGCGACGCGTTCAGAAACATCTTCGATATCGACCGCCTTCTGCCGTAGGTGCACGTCCGCGGAAGCTCGCTGCGAAGAGACAAGCTTCTCAGTAACGGTCTTAATAGCCCACTCAGCGGTTACAAGGTCCAGCTTGATGACGTCCTCGACGGCGTCGAGGAAAGAAGAACTTTCCAGGATCAAAAGATGGGCGTCAAAAATATCCCCCGCATTTTGGGTTGGCGGCTTCGCGACGAGAGCCTCTAACTGCCTAGAGGCGTAAGCAACTGCGGCCCGGAATCTAGCTATTTCGCTCTCTACGGCCCCTTCGGCGATCTCTGCCCGGAAGTACTGGCGTTTTCGCCCAACGACGAGGAGCGATCTGCCAACCGCCCGGCCGCGAGAGACCGAGCGTCCGGCGTAGCTTGCCCGCATTTCGTTCTTGAGAGGTGATACCAACTTTCCCTATGCCAATTGACTGAAAATAGATGATCGAAGCCTAGCTTCCGAAGCTAAAGCCGCCCCCGCTGCCTTGGGACGGGAAAAAAGGCTTCAAGAGCCCGGCAAACGCGGCCAGATTGCGTGTCTGGATCAATATCTCGCCCGGACCGACAAACTCCGCGACCATTCCTTCCCCACTTAAGAAACTCCTAAAATAGCCGCTTTTTGATGCTTTTCTGAGCTGATACTGCATTTGTGCCTCCCAAGCGACCAAATGCCCGGTATCTACTACATATTGCTCGCCGGGACGAAGTACTCGCCGATGGATCGCTCCAAAGGAAGAGACGAGCAAGAGACCGGTACCGGAGACCTGCAGAACGAATAGCCCTTCGCCCCCGAAAAAACTCTTTGCACCGCCGAATTTCGTATCAACGGTCAGCGACGTGTCGCCTGCCAGATAGGAACTCGACTGTACGGCAAAAGCTTGTCCTCTCATCTCGATACCGGCAACGTCGCCCGGCGCTCCCGGTGCGAACGTTACTTCGCCCGGCCCGCCTCTTGCCGTAAACGTCGAGACAAACGCAGATTCACCGCCTACCGCACGTTTTAAGGCGCCGAATACGCCGCCTTTCATTTCAGAATATAGATCCACATTCGCGGACATCGAGACCATTGCACCCGCCTCGGCAGAAATAGCCTGCTCAGGCGCAAGATTGATCACCGCAAGAGCAAACGCCCCTTGATGCTCGATCGTCCAGCTGTAGCCGGATCCTTGACCCCGGCCGTCCGAATCAAAATGAAATGATCCGCCCGCAGGAATGGACGCCTGTTGTACGGGCGGCGGAGGCGGCTGGATCGGCTGAGTTGGTGCGGCAGCCACGGGTTCTGCAGTCACGATCGTAAAGCCGCATGAGCCGCAGAATTTCGCATCATCTCGAACATCCATCGTGCACTTGGGACATTTCATAAACATTCCTCCGAAATATAGATAATAGACTTTTCCGGCGTCCGCATCGAGCAGAGCCGATCAATTCGGCCGTTCGGATCCCGCGGCTTCTGCCGAAGTGAGATTGCCGGCCTCGTGTATCGCACGTTTCGTATCGGTCAGCAGTAACAAGACGCCGCCGACGAGAAAGAAAACGATCAACGCCAGTATCGCGGGCCGATAGGAGTTTGTCATCTGAGCCACCAAGCCGAATGCGATGGGGCCGAGCCACGAGGTTCCGCGCTCGGAAATGGCATATATTCCGAAGAATGCGGATTCCCTTCCGTTCGGGATCATCCGCGAGAAGAGCGAGCGTGAAAGGGCTTGTGATCCGCCGAGCACAAAGCCGATGGCGGCGCTCATAATATAGGCCTCAGATACCGTTTCCAAGGAAAGATAGCCGTAAATGACGATCGCGGACCAGATCGCGAGTGAGATCAGGATAGCGGTCTTGGTCGAGGTTAGGCGTGATACACGCTCAAGTATAAGCGAGCCGAAGATCGCCACGATCTGAGCGATCAAAATTGCCGTGATCAGGACTGTTCGGTCGTCCGGCAAGCCTTTTGCGATGAAAAGCTCCTGGGTAATGAAGACACCGGCCATCGTGATCACGGTCTGGATACCGTCGTTATATATCAGGTACGCGATCAAGAATCTAAGCGTGTACTTCAGGCGAAAAAGCTCCCGGAACGTATCGACGACCTCGCCAAGGCCGGCGACAATGATCGATCTGCCTTCCGGCGGTGTTCGTACAGGCTGGCGATTTTTCAAAAGCACGAACGAGATCAAGGAGAACCCTGCCCACCAAAGGCCCGAAGCGAGCATGCATAGACGGACAGCGTACTCGGTCGATATTCCGAACCGCGGAGCATTCAACAGCAAGAGAAAGCTCAAAATGAGTGTCGTGGTCGCTCCGGCATAGCCGACAGCGAAGCTCCAACTCGAAACGCGGTCACGGCGGTCTTCCGTGGCGATGTCGTTCAGAAAGGAGTTGAAGAAGACGATCGACGCGCCTGCGCTCAAGTTAGCAAGGATGAATGCGACGCTCCCAAAAAGATAGAGATCGCCTTGTGCGAAATAGAGCAGGACACAGCCGAAAGCTCCCAAGTAGCAGAATGCGGCCATAAAGGCCTTTTTCAGATGCGTGTAATCCGCGATCGCACCGAGGACGGGAAGGAAGAATACCTGGAGGAATACCGAGATCCCGACCGAATACGAGAACAGCGATTTGGCCGTAACAAGCGGATAGCCGCCGACCGCGATCACGACCCCATTCTCCCCGACGCTTGTTTGTGCGAGTTCTGTGAGATACGGGCCTACGAGCACGCCGACCACGACGGCGAAAAAGGCATGGTTCGCCCAGTCATACATCACCCAGCCGAATATCTCGAGCGGTCGGTTCTTATCGGAGCTGAAGGTCCTCATTCAAAAAGCGGCCCGTACGGCCATGGGTGATTAAACTATACACTGTCGGTGTCACAATAAAAGCGACCCGTACATTTTCGAACCGTTCCGCGAATAAGATAAAATCACTTCCAACTAGACGAGAACTGGATGAAAGCGATGATCCTCGCCGCGGGCTTCGGCACACGGCTTTTTCCACTAACTATCGACCGAACAAAGCCGGCCGTTCCCTTTTTGGGTAAGCCGGTCGTTGGCTACGTTGCAGAATACCTTTCGCGATTCGGCATCAAGGATGTCGTCGTCAACCTTCACCACCAGCCTGATTCGGTGAAGAATGCTCTCGGTGACGGCTCGGCGTTCGGTGTGAAAATTCATTACTCCATCGAAGAGCCGGAGATCTTGGGGACAGCAGGTGCTCTCGACAACGCACGCGAAATGCTCGAGGGCGACACGTTCGTCGTTATCAACGGAAAGATCGTCACGGACATCGATATTGCCGCGGCGATCAAGTCTCACAAAGAAAGCGGCGCGGTCGCGACGATGGTGCTGCGGCCGAATGCGGCGAATGAGAAGTTTACGACGGTCGAAACAAGCGGAGGATGCGTTACCGGATTCAGCGAGATGGCAAGCGATCAGCCGAAGGCCGGCGAAATTCCGCTGATGTTCACCGGCATTCAAATACTCGAGCCGCGCGTTTTTAATTGGATACCTCGCGGCGTCTATTCCGACATCGTTCCGGTGTTCTACCGGCCGGCCCTGGAGCAAGGCGAGCGGATCAACGCGTTCGTAACTGACGCGCGTTGGTTCGAGATCTCGACGCTCCGCCGTTATCTCGATATCAGCCTTGCGATGTCCGGCGGCCAAGGCGGGATCGTCTCGGGCGAGGCCTGTGTTATAGCCGATGATGCCGAAGTTCGTGACTCGATTTTGTGGGACCGCGTCAGCGTCGAAGGCGGTGCGTTCGTTCGACGTTCGGTGCTTGGCGACGGCGTCCGGGTCGCGGCCGGCGCAAAGCTGGAGAATTCTGTTGTCGTACGGGCAGACCTCTTGCGTGGCTGTAAAGAGGAGCCGCCGAAAGCGCAGAAGGGATATTTTCTTGAAGACAACTACATTGTCCCGATCGATTAAATGACGAAACGCGCCGACAAACTCAACGCATTTCTCGCAAAGAACGAAATTCAGAGCGAGATCGAAGCACTCTCTGCCGACGCTTCGACGCGGGAATATTTCCGCATCACTTGGGGCGATGTGTCGGCGGTCGCGTGCGTTTACCCGGAAGGTTTCAACGAACAGGAGCATGCTTACGTCGATGTGACGGCGTTATTTTTGCGCGCAGACCTGCCTGTCGCCGAATTGTACGCGGTTGACGGCGAGTTGGGCGTTATCGTGCAGGAAGATCTCGGCGACGCGGTCCTTCGCGAGTATCTAAAAACTCAGGACACGGAACGCGCCGCTCGTCTCGTCGATGAAGCGATCGCGTTGATCGCACGCATCCAACTCGCGACCCCGCTCGCGTTCGAGATGGATTCGATCGCGTCGCGCCTCAGCTTCGACGAAGAGAAATTGCTCTGGGAACTTGATTTCTTCAAGACGCATTATTTCGAAACGTTCGCTCATCGTCCGCTTTCTGCGACGGAAGATCGCTGTCTGTCGGAGGAATTCACCGAACTCGCACGAGAGCTCGCGGCGCGTGCGGCCGTGCTTTGCCATCGAGACTTTCACGCCGCGAACTTGATGATCGACCGCGACGAAAAGATGCGGATCATCGATCATCAGGACGCACGCATCGGCTCGGTGGCCTACGATCTCGTGTCGTTCCTGCTCGATCGCATCACCGAACCGCCATCGACGGAATGGCTTGCCCAGAAGCGCCGATATTTTCTCGACCTTCGTGTTGCGCTTGGCCTTCCGCGGATCGACGAAGCCGAGTTCGCGGCGGAATTTCGCCTCCAGACGCTGCAGCGCTGCCTGAAAGCGGTCGGAACCTTCTCGTATCAATCGGCGGTTCGCGGCAAAACGCACTTCATCCCGTTCATCGTCCCGATGTTCAAGATCGTTCTCCGCTCGGCGGGAAACTTACGAACATTCCCGACCCTCTGCACGATCCTGAAACGCGAGATCGACCGTGATGCCGCGATAATTCAAAGTTAGTTAGCCACAATTCGCCGTAACCTCGCCCGTGCGAGCGAATCTTCTCCCCGAATTGCCACTAGGCGAAGAACCCAGGCGGCTTGCCGCGACGAGAACTCGGCGGCCTTTTTCTTTTTTACGCGGGAATCGCTAAACTTCTCCTTTATACGTTATGGCGCAAACCTACATCAACGAACTTAAAGGCCGCATCGGCGAAACTGTCACGCTCAAGGGCTGGCTCTACAACAAACGTTCGAGCGGCAAGCTCGTCTTTCTGCAGCTGCGAGACGGCACGGGCATCGTGCAGTGCGTCGTTTTTCGCCCGAACAGCGAAGAACTTTTCGAGGCGGCGAACTCCATCGGTCAGGAGTCGTCGATCATCGTTACGGGCACGGTCAAGGAAGATACGCGTTCAACCATCGGCGTCGAGATCGACGTAACTTCGCTCGAGATCGTTCAGAATTCGCACGATTACCCGATCACTCCGAAAGAGCACGGCACCGAATTCCTGATGGACAACCGCCATCTTTGGATACGCTCGAAGAAACAGCACGCGGTCCTCAAAGTTCGTCATACGGTGATCAAAGCGACGCGAGATTTCTTCGACGACAACGGATTCACGCTCGCCGACACGCCGATCTTCACGCCCGCCGCGTGCGAAGGCACGACAACGCTTTTCGAAGTGGACTATTTCGGCGACGACAAGGCGTATCTCACGCAGAGCGGCCAACTCTACAACGAAGCGACCGCCGCCGCGTTCGGAAAGTCGTACGCATTCGGCCCGACATTCCGCGCCGAGAAGTCGAAGACGCGGCGTCACTTGACGGAGTTCTGGATGGTCGAACCCGAGGTCGCTTACGCGGGCTACGAGGATATGATGGACCTCGGCGAAGGCCTCATCCTCGCGATCGTCGAGCGTGTTCTCGAAGACAGGCAGGAGGAATTGAAGGTCCTCGAACGCGACATCGCGAAACTCGAGGCGATAACTCCGCCATTCCCTCGACTGCACTACGACGACGCCGTCAAGATGCTGAACGAACGGAACGCGGACGCCCCCGTCCGCTCTTCCTCTGACGGAAACGCAGATGCGGACGAGGGCGTCCGCGTTCCACATTTCGAATGGGGCGGCGACTTCGGTGCGCCGGACGAGACGTATCTATCGAACCGCCACGGCAAACCCGTCTTTGTGCATCATTTCCCGACGGCGATCAAGGGATTTTATTTCGAAGTGGACAAAGATCGCCCCGAGACCGCCCTCGGCATCGATCTGCTCGCTCCTGAAGGTTACGGCGAGATCATCGGCGGCGGCGAACGTGCCGCTTCGCTCGAATATCTCGAAGCTCAGATCGAATCGCACGGCCTTCCACGCGAATCCTTCGAATGGTACCTCGATCTGCGGCGTTACGGCAGCGTGCCGCACGCAGGTTTCGGCATGGGCATCGAACGCTGCACCGCATGGATGGCCGGCATCGAACACGTCCGCGAAACAATTCCCTTCCCGAGGATGCTCTACCGCCTTAAGCCGTAAAGCATCGGAGGCGGAAACACGACCGGTAGGGAGTGTGTCGAACTTCTTGAGCCAACATGACCGTCAATTCCATTAGTTTCATCGTCGTAGCTTTCGTCGTGGGTATTGTCATGCTGATAATGGGAAAAGGAATGGCGACAGCAGATGAAGAGCAATGGAAGGGTGAGCATTGGTGGCGGGAATTTCTATTGAGGCCTCCAGGGTATAATCGAGCCGCGACAATGCTGGTCGGGATTGTTTTTGTCGCACTCGGTATTGTCACACTTGCTTACGATCTGCTTTTCGGTTAGGAGAATATGCCAAACGTCATCATCATTGCAGGGCCGAACGGAGCGGGCAAATCGACGCTTGCTCCGGCGCTGCTTCGTGACACGCTCGGCGTCTCGGAATATGTTAATGCCGATACGATCGCCGAAGGCCTGTCGGCATTTGCCCCCGAAGATGCTTCCTTTGACGCAGGCCGAGTTATGCTTGCACGGCTCGATGACCTGGCAATGGACGGCAAGGATTTCGCGTTCGAGACGACGCTTGCTTCTCGTTCCTATTCGGGATGGCTGACTACCCTGCGCGAAGCTCACGGATATCAGGTAAACCTCGTTTTTCTTTGGCTTGAGAATGTAGAGATCGCACTTCAAAGGGTTGCCGCTCGCGTGAGAGCAGGCGGCCACTCGATACCGGAAGAAACAATTCGTCGACGATATCAAAGAGGTCTGAAGAATCTTTTTGAACTCTACTTACCGGTCGCCAATTCTTGGCGGATCTTTCAGGCGTCGGGGACAATCCCAGTTGAAGTAGTGCGATTTGACCAGTCGACCGGAGAAAGGGTTTTTGACGAGGCTCTATGGAGAAAGATAAGAAGCTAAAAGAGAGCGAAAACCTATTCGTGATCCATAGCGAGGCGATCACGGAAGCTTACAGAAGAGCTGTCCGCGAGGCGTTGCTCAAGCATAAACAGGCCGGCAATAGCGTCGTCATCGCTCGCGATGGCAAGGTCGTCATACTAAAGCCTTCTGAGATCGATGTGTGAATCGCTGCACCGCCTGGATGGCCGGCATCGAACATGTCCGCGAAACAATTCGATCCCGCATATACCAAATTTCTGCTCCAATTGTATATCGCGACAAATCAAGTGCTGTGGGCTTGTCCATTATATTCTTGCAACCGTACTTTTTTTGGATGGTTCCTTCCTTGCTCTGCCAAGTATTGGTAGAACCTATTAAGGCTTTCGATAACTGCGTCATAAGATTTCCGATAGACGTCTGCAAGTTCGTCCGTCGTCAGACTTTGATCGAATTCGCCACGAAGGATACCATCGAGCTTGCTCCACGCCGTCAGAAAATCCTGAGCGATCTCTATATTCATCGATTCTTCGACCGACGAATACCTAAGTAGAATGGGATGTACCTCTGCAAGAAGTTCTAACCTTTGTCTAGATGATACGTACTGGCTTATGCTGAACCTAAACTCCTCTGGCGCGCGATTGAACGACGCGACTGCCTCAAGGTGACACTTAATTGCCTCCGGTGACAATGACCCGGTCAGCCTTCTGTAAACGACTAACAAACTCTCTCGGAGAGACCTGAGCTCGTCAAGCACGTATGGTGTCCGCGATGCTCGTCTGCTTGCGTAGAAAGAGACGACAATCGCAACAATGCTTAAAACAAATGCTAGTAATGCAACCAGCAACTGTAAATTCTCTACGTTTATTTCCATTTTGCAGAGTATAAACGATTTGCCCGGCCTCACTAGCTTCCTTGAATTGTATCTTCCAATTGCCGATGTGCGGCACTTCTATAACGCCGGGCCCCGACAGCTTCGGTTTTCGGTGTGATTCGGTTATCATTCTCTTGAATTTCAAACAATGAGGAATATTTCGATGAGATATTTGGTCTACCGCCCAAAGATCGCGGTGCTGCTGTTGGTGATTGGGGTGTTGGTTTCCGGTGCGTTCGCGCAAAAACGGATCCGCGACCTCAAGCCGACGGTGATCCTGATCTCGCTTGACGGTTTTCGCGCGGACTACGTTGATAAGTACGGTCCGCCGACCTTGAAGCATCTCGCACGAACCGGCGTGAGGGCGAAATGGATGATCCCGTCGTTCCCGACCAAGACGTTCCCGAACCATTACACGATCGTCACCGGCCTCTACCCCGCCCATCACGGCATCGTTGAAAATAATGTGTACGACTTCGGCACTGTCTTCTCGATGTCGAAGCTTGCGGAGGTCGAGAATCCGCGTTGGTGGCTCGGCGAGCCTGTATGGGTTACCGCAGAAAGGCAGGGCCAACACACCGGCGCGTACTTTTTCCCGGCAACCGCGACGCCGATCGAGGGAATTCTCCCCGAACACTACCGGCGATATAACGGTAGGGTGCCCAACGATCTGCGTGTTGACACGCTCCTTTCCTGGCTTGACCTGCCGCAAAAGGAACGCCCGACATTCTTGACTCTCTATTTTTCGGACACTGACGACGCTGGGCACGAGTTTGGTCCGGACTCAGAAGAAACGAAATATGCCGTGTGGAATGTTGACCGGAACATCGGAAGGCTTGTTGAGGGGCTAAGGAAACGCGGGATAGACCGCCAGGTCAACGTGATAATCGTCTCCGACCACGGGATGGCCGCTGTCGATCCGCGAAATGCGGTCTTCCTTGACGACCATTTCAACTTCGATCTCGCGGACAAGATCCTTTGGACGAATGAGATCGTCCAGATATTTCCGAAAGCGGGCAACCTCGACGCGATCTATTCGAAGATCAAGGACATCGATCACACAACGTGCTGGAAGAAGCAGGACATTCCGGCAAGGCTCCATTATAATGATGGACCGCGAGTCGCACCGATCGTTTGCTCTTCCGAGGAGGGATGGTTGACCACCAGCCACGCGCGTTATAAGTCATGGAACGACGGCCAGGACGAACCTTTCCGTACCCGAGGAGCACACGGCTACGACAATAAGTATGCTTCTATGAGGGCGACCTTCATCGCCAATGGGCCTGCGTTCAAACGCGGCTATGTTGCCGAGCCCTTTGCGAACGTCGAGGTTTATAACGTTATGTGCAAGATCCTCGGCCTAACGCCCGCAGCCAACGACGGTGATCTAAAACACGTCCGCGGAATGTTAAGATGAGTTTGGCAGCTATTGCTAAGAGGCAAAACCGTGAGGCTCGATCTCCCGATGAGATCGAGCCTCATCTATTTGCTTACTTCTTCTTTGCGACCTCTGTGCCGAAGCTTTTTGACGTTTGGCCGCCCCATTTTCCTTCAAGCGTGCCGTCAGCCTTGACCTCATAAGAGACGAAAGAACATTGCGGTCCGCCGATACCTACGCTCACGGTATCGCCCTGGTGAATGCCGAAGCCCTTAAGGACAGAACCCGTGTTCCATTCGAACTTGTATCCATCGCCGTCTTTCGCGACCTTCAACGTTCCATTGTAGGATTGGCCGTCGGTATTTTTCCCCGAAATGGCATATTCTCCTTCAAGGTTGGTTCCTTTTGTGCGCCTTGCCGTTTCGCCTTCGGACTCGTTCACGCCCCAATAACCGGCCTTTCCATCCAGATCGCCATTCGACAAGATCCTATAGAGCACAACTCCGCAGCCCGTGCCGTTCGTCCCTTCCGTAAAGGCGACCGCAACCTTATTGCCCGTCATGACGCCGACGCCATCTGAACTCTTGCCGCCGCTTAGCCAAGAGAATTGATAAACCTCATCGCGCGGTGTGATCGTTAGAGTGCCCTCGTATCGGCCTTGGCCATCGACGTTTGAGCCTGTGACCGAATAGTTGCCTCCGATCGATGTTTTGATGTCTTTGGCCGCTCCGTCCGGCGCCGTCGGTGCGCTGTTCCTATTCTCGGGAGCAGGTTTCGGCGTTGCGTTATCCGCAGTTTTCGATCCTAGAGTGCCACATGCCGCAAGGGCAAAGGTGATAAGTATCACCGTTGAAAAAAGTAAAAAGTTCTTCAGTTTGTTCACAAAGGTCCTCCAGTTTTTTGTAGTAGTAGAATCGAACAAATAGTAGGAAATCTTTGACTCACAAGCTAATTCCGAAATGCAATTTCTTTTGCTGGCTCTGATTACGCTACCTGTCCGCGGTCAGCGTGAGTTCGGCGATCTCCGGCGGAACACCAAATCTAAACGCCAGAATGCTCTCACCGATGCCCGAGGTCACGAACATTTGCACGCCATTCTGCTTGATCAGCCCTCGCGTGTACTTCTGACCGTAGCTCGACGAAACGATCGGTGCCCCGAGGATCGGGAAACGCACCTGCCCGCCGTGCGTATGTCCCGCGAGGATCAGCGAGAGATCCTTTGAGATAAGGTAATCGCCTGTGATCACCTCAAGAATATCGGGGCTGTGTTCGAGTGCGATCACAGGGCCTTGACCTTCTGTCGGTGCGAGCGCCCGTTTCGCGTTATCGGAAAAGACCTTCCAATAGGTCAGCTGCATATGATCCGGCAAACCGATAACGCGAAATCGCGCGCCGTTCGCGGTCGTGACGGGAACGACCGTATTATCCAAGACAGTTATCCCGACACGCGGAAATTCCTTCTTGATGCAGCTCGGACAGGTGAAACCATCGTGATTGCCTAGCACGGCGAGCACACCATCCGGGGCCGAAAAACCCGCCAGTCCATCCGCGATCTCAGAGATCGGCATCCGTAGTTCCGTTTCATTCTTCTCCGAAACGTAGTCACCCAAAAGAACGATCAGGTTCGGCTTCAGTGCATTGGTTTCTGCGACAATGCGTCGCAGCTTCGCGTCATCGACACCGTTCGAGCCTGCGTGAATGTCGCCGATGGCCACGATCTTGTAACCGTCGAGAGCTTTCGGCCAGCCTTTAGGCGCAATCGTTTGCGTCGTGATCACGAGCCGATGCGGTTCGACAAAATATCCATACGCGACGCACAACGCTGCCGACACCACAAGGAATGCTGCCAACAAGATGAGATTTTTAGGGGATAGTTTCAAGATGTAGTTAGGGGCGATTGGCGGAAACACGACCGGTAGGGAGTGTGTTAAGGCACCGAACGAAAATCACATCCGCGCTACCGCTTGGGTTTCCGCCTCCATCGCAAATCAGTTCAGAAATACTCGCTCCAACGCGCGTCAACCAGCTTCACCGTGTCGGGATGCGGCTCAACCTCTTTCGGATACCACGGCTTCATACGGGCGTCGATCACGCACGGCGCGGAATACGAGATGTGGTTGTTCTCTAGGCGTGTGTCCGCCGAATAGATGTCCCTTGCAGGATCAAATCGCGTCCACGTCGCCCAAAGGAATTTCTCGGCCGACCTCGCGTACTCTATCCGGTCGTGGAGAACGATCATCTGCCATTCGGCGAACCGCGGATCGACAGCGACCTTCTTTGCCAGATCCACATCATTCTCGAAGCTCTCGCCTTCGACGACGAGACATCCGCGGCAGAAAGGCTCGGCGGCACGGATGTTTGCAGGCAGCTCGCCGCGAAACTCGGCGGGCAGATCGCGCTTCTTTACGCCCAATCCCATCAGGATCGCTTTGCTGCCGTGGTTGATTTTCCCGCTCGCGTAATCGAGCGTGTCGAACGCCGTCTGCGAAAAGATGTGAAGGTCGCTATGCCAATCTACGCGTTCGAGGATGTGTTCGAACAAACTCTTGAAATCTCGCAGATCCCGAAGTGTGTCGGTCAACAGCAGGAACTTCGTGAGCGTCAGCTGCCCTTCGCCTAGAATCCGGAATCCGGCCGAGAGTGCCTCGCGTGAGTATCTGTCCTTTACGACCGCGGCCGCAAGAGAATGGAATCCCGTCTCGCCGTAGCTCCAAAGATCATTCACAGCTGGCATCACGAGCGGAAAGAGCGGCGACAGAAGGTCCTGCAGATAATCGCCGATGAAGAAGTCTTCCTGTCTCGGCTTACCGACCACCGTCGCGGTGGCGATCGCGTCTTTACGATGAAAGACCGCATCCGCGTGAAAGACCGGATAGTCGTGCGTCAGCGAATAATATCCGTAGTGGTCGCCGAAAGGTCCTTCCGGGCGTCGCTCTCGCGGCGGCACGTGCCCGATGATCGCAAAGTCTGCCTCGGCGATCAGTTTGCGATGAGCGTTACTGAGCGGATCCTTCACAGTTGCGATCTTTTCGCCGACAAGGAGCGATGCGAGCATCAGCTCCGATATGCCTTCGGGAAGCGGAGCGATCGCCGAAAGAATTAGTGCGGGCGGCCCGCCGTTGAAGACTGTTACAGGCAGCGACTCGCCGCGTTGCTCCGCCTCGTAGTAATGAAATCCGCCGCCCTTGCCGATCTGCCAATGCATACCGGTCGTCGTTGCGTCATAACGCTGCATCCTGTAGATGCCGAGATTCGGTTTGCCCGTCGTCGGGCTTTCGGTGTAAACGAGCGGAAGCGTGAAGAAATGTCCGCCGTCTTCAGGCCACAGCTGCAGCAACGGGATCGCGTTGAGATCTGTTGGATGTTGTCTGTTCTCAGTGACGGCACCGCTGTTCACTGACTTCGTGCCAAGCTTGAGCCCCGCGAGACCAAGATCGCGAAATCCCCAAAGCTTTGAAAGTGTGGGCGGAACGAGAGTCTCTGCCGCCTCGACCGCGCGCTTTACTACCTCGAGCGGACGCCGCCCGAACGTCAGTTCGATGCGGCGGACAGTTCCGAAAAGATTCGTCGCAAGCGGAAACTTCGAACCCTTGATGTTCGTGAAAAGCAATGCCTTTCCGCCTTCATCTATGACCCGTCGATGGATCTCCGCGATCTCAAGATACGAATCGACCTCCGCCGCAATTTCGACGATCTCGTTCTCGCGACGAAGAGTTTCAATGAAGGCCGAGAGATTTCGGTGCATACAAGGGAAATTCGCCCGCGACACTCCAAAAGACCATCGCTTCTGTCGTGGGCGTGGTGCGGTCTTCACCGGCGGCCTTATTGGGCGTAATCGTAAAAGCCCTTTCCGCTCTTGCGGCCGAGCCATCCGGCATCAACGTACTTCTTTAGAAGCGGGCAAGGGCGATATTTCGGGTCGCCAAGACCTTCATGTAATACATTAAGTATCGCAAGGCAAACATCTAAGCCAATGAAGTCTGCGAGCGTGAGCGGCCCCATCGGATGGTTCATTCCAAGTTTCATTATCTCGTCGATCGCCTCCTTGGTCGCGACGCCTTCGTGAAGGGCGAAAACGGCCTCGTTTATCATCGGCATCAGCACCCGATTGGAAACGAATCCGGGATAATCGTTGCATTCGACCGGCACCTTGCCGAGTTTCTCAGAGATCTCCTTGACCGCCGCATATGTAGCATCGCTGGTCGCGATGCCGCGGATCACCTCGACGAGTTTCATCAACGGAACCGGATTGAAAAAGTGCATTCCGATCACTTTGTCGGGCCGCTTTGTAACGGCGGCAATCTTCGTGATCGAGATCGACGAAGTGTTGCTCGAAAGGATCGTGTCAGGCCCGCAGATGGAATCGAGCTTCTCGAAGATCTGTTTCTTGATCTCGAAATTCTCCGTCGCGGCCTCGATGACCAGCGAACATTCTTTAAGGCCGTCAAGCTCGGTAGTTGTTCGGATCCGGCCGAGAACCTCCGCCTTTTGCTCCTCGGTCATCGTTTCCTTCTTGACAAAGCGATCGAGGCTCTTTGAGATATTCGCGAGCCCGCGTTCCACAAACTCCGCCTTCACATCACACATAACGACGTCGAAGCCTGCCGACGCCGCGGTCTGCGCGATACCGTTCCCCATTGTTCCGGCGCCGATAACGCCGATAAGTTTACTCATTATTTGAAAAGTCCTTTGGGTAAAAAATTAAAAGTTTACAGGATAAAAGACAGCAGCCGCTTCTTGGTTCGGGTTGTACAAACACACAGATCACTGCCAAGAATTCGGAGGCGGCGGTGGATGGTTTTGAAAAGCTATTTGGTTGCCGCCCTGAAGATAGAACCACTTTCCAAGATCGCCGAAAAGGAACCAAAGCCCGTAAACTCCGACGGCAGTACCAAGCGGAAACGACAAACACGCAATGATGCTGCCGATGATTCCCCACGTCCGCGCTGTCGGTTTTTCCCTCATCATCTTCAGCCCGCCAATGATCTGCGGCAGTGTAAAGAGCACCGCAATGCCTACCAGAAAGGCCACGACGAGAACAAAGACCAGCCCGACCGCGGCTCCCTGTCTCCCCGCACTTAGGAACATCGTTCCCCCCATAACCAGATAGATGAGAGCCATGAAGGCGAGGATCACGGCTTGGATCCCGCCGTGCACCATCAAGAAAATACCTGCCACCTTATTGTGTTCTTTTGGGCTCATAATTTTCTGTGCTCAAAATTTATCTACGATCTCGCGTTCGGTTTGTTCCTGGAAACGATCTCCAAAGAGACCGATCAATCGCGTTCGACGGCCATCGCGACCGAATTACCGCCGCCGAGGCAGAGAGCGGCGACACCGCGTTTAACGTCGCGTCGCTTCATTTCGTGAAGGAGTGTCGTCAGCACACGCGAACCCGAGTTTCCGATCGCATGGCCAAGAGCGACCGCACCGCCGTTCACGTTGACCTTTGCGATATCGAGTCCGAGTTCCTTCATCACGCCGAGGGCCTGCACGGAAAATGCTTCGTTGAGTTCGAAAAGATCGACATCCTTCATATCCCAACCGGCTTTTGCGAGAACCTTTTTAACGCCCTCAACAGGCGCCATCATGATGAGCTTCGGCTCGATACCCGAAGTTGCCGATGCAACGATGCGTGCAAGAGGTTCGCTGCCTGCTGCCTCTGCATTCGCGCTCGAGGTTACGACGACCGCCGAAGCTCCGTCATTCACGCCGGGAGCATTTCCCGCCGTAACCGTACCGCCGTCGCGTTTGAAGGCCGGCTTTAATTTGCCGAGCGTCTCGACGGTCGTTTCCGGCCTGACCGGCTCATCGTAGTCAAGCAAGATCGGATCGCCTTTCTTCTGCGGGATCTCGATCGGTGCGATCTCACCCTTGAAGCGGCCTGCTTCCTGAGCCTCGGCAGCCTTCCTGTGCGAGCCGAAGGCATATTCATCCTGCTCGCCACGCGTGATCTGATACTTCTCGGCGACTACCTCGCCCGTGTTGCCCATATGCCAATTCTCGAACGGGCACCAAAGACCGTCGTTTATCATCAGGTCAACGACCGTCTGATTCCCCATTCGATAGCCGTCGCGTGCACCGGGCATGGCATAGGGAATGTTCGACATCGATTCCATACCGCCTGCAACCACGTATTCCGCATCGCCCAACAGAACGGCCTGAGCCGCCAACGCAACCGCCCTTAGGCCCGAACCGCAAACCATATTGATCGTGAGTGCCGAAACTTCCGGTGGAAGGCCCGCCTTCAACGCCGCTTGCCGTGCCGGAGCCTGGCCGATGCCTGCCTGAACGACGCAGCCCAGGATGACCTCGTCTATCTTTTCCGGAGCGACATTCGCCCGATCAAGAGCGGCCTTGATCGCGTGAGCCGCAAGATCCGGAGCCGAAAAGCCTTGCAAAAGGCCTTGAAATTTACCTGTCGGCGTTCTCGCCGCACTTAGAATAACTGCCTCATTTTGTCCCATTATCTCAATAATTCCCGTTCTCTATTAAAATTTGAATACAACCTCGATTGTATCAAAACACCCTTCGTTTTGCCTCCCGCACCCACAGTCCTGCACGTCAGTCAGAACCGCCTTCGTCGGAACGGCGGACGCCCCCGTCCGCACATGTCAGAACCGCCTGCGTGAGCCGCTCGGTCAGTTCCGCTCGAAACCTTCTTGGCTCCGTAGGAGCCACACGTTTGTAGCACGCCGCTTCACAAACACACCGAAGGCGGCTTGCTGCCGACAATGGCCTCGCATAGCCACGTCGATTACGGCGTGTTGAGGACGGAAAATGAATCCTCGGAGGCGGCTCGGCCGCCGACAAGCCTCTGTCGCTCCTAACGGAGCTCAGCCCGAACGCACTGCGCTGCGGGAAGCCGCACGAACCACTGATCATCCGCGAATGCACGGATCGAAAGCCTATCTGAAATCTCAGATCTGAAATTTAAAATTCGAAATATGGATCCCAAACCTGAAGCCTAAACTTAGATTGTCAATGAACGAACGGCCGTCTCGACCGTGTTGTAATCATAGCGAAACGGCGCTCCCGTTTTGAAGCACAAACCGCACAGAACGTATCAAACCGCACAGAATGTATCAAAGTGCACGATTTGCACGATTTGCACAGAATGCACATGATTCGGATCGGCACCCTGTTCCCATCTGCTGAAGCTGCTTCTTGTGTTAAGTTTGAAAGGTATGTCACAGACGTTCAAGGCCGGAGATTTTTTGGTGTATCAACTTGAGTCAGCGTTTGCATTGCTCAGATTATTGGCTGTCGATGAGACGGAGGATGGCCGCATTTGGCATTTGGCGGGCTACAACGAATTCTTTCCCGATATCGAATCGGCCGAAGCCTCGCTTGCTTCTCCGACCGGCTTCACAAAGGCTCTCAAACACGCAGCTCTCACCGACCGCGCATTTCAGAGCACACAGACCGCGCCGCTCGCGAATCATCCGCTTTCTGAAGACGACCTCGAACCGCTCAACAGATGGCGTGAAAGTTCGGATCAGGCAGTTTCGAATATATCGATACGATTATTGCTTGGGTTTCGTTGAAATCGACGCCGGGTCGAGCTGCCGCGTCGTGGCATCGATCACGCTCGGCGGGACCATTTCTGCAAAGTTTGCGGGCGGTAATTCCACAGCAGGCTCATTTTGTAGAGAGCGGTCTTGATCAACCGCCTGATCAGAAGGTGTTGGACGTTTTAGCTGGCGACGAAGGAGCATCGTTCGCCAAAAGGTTTGGATGTTCCAGCCGGTGATCGCGATAAGGAAGCCTGCTGTAATATAGATCAGGGGATGTGTATTCTCGCGAAACCCTAATATCACGTAAAGCAAGATCGCAAGCGTGGCCGAAGCAAGCACGGTCAATGCACTAAGAACGGCGTTCACATTGAGATTCTGAACCGGCGTCGTAGGCTTTTTCCTTGGGTTGTTGAGATCAGGTAAGAAGACGCCGCAGCGTCGGCAGTAGGTTTCAGGGGTTTGGTCGGCACCGCCGCATTTTGGACAGAACATAGCAGCGTGTTGGAGCTAAAGGCCGCGGCGCTTCATCTCATCGGAGAGGAGTTCGAGTTCGCGACTCATATGGCCGGCCGCCGATGAATTCTCCTCGGCCCGACGCACCAGATATGGAACGGTCTCGTTGACCGGACCATAAGGCACGTACTTTGAGACATTAAAACCGTTCTTTGCGAGCACATACGAAATATTATCGCCCATCCCGTAAAGCTGCGAGAAGAAGATGTGCGGATGATCAGGTTGAATGTTCGCATCTAGCATCGCTTCCGCGACCCTTCGCGTGCTCTTCACATTATGAGTTGCCGTCACGAAAGCCATATCCTCGTGATGCTTCATACAGTACTCGAGGGCGGCATTGTAATCAGCATCGGTCTCTTTCTTCGTAGCATGTATCGGTGAGGGATAGCCCATTTCCTCGGCCCGTTCGCGCTCTTTTTCCATATATGCACCGCGTACGAGTTTTACGGCGTAAACATAGCCGGCGTTCTGAGCAGTTCGTCGGGCCTCTTTTAGGTGCTGCAAGCGGTCCGTCCGATACATCTGAAGGGTGTTGAAGACGATCGGCTTCGTTCGGTTGAAGCGCTCCATCATCTCAGTCGCGAGCCGGTCGATCGCATCTTGGATCCACGAGTCCTCGGCGTCGATAAATATCCTTTGTCCCGCATTGTGAGCCGCCTCGCAGATCTCTGAGACCCGCGTATAGATCCGCTCGCATTTGGCGCCGGCCTTCGCGTCGAGCTTCTTCTTCGCACTCATCTTCTCGAGAGTGCCGATGGGCGCAATGCCGGTAACTTTGAATACGGAGAATGGAATGTTCGGATCGCCCTTTGCACGCTCGATCGTTCGAATGATCTCGTTCTTTGTGGCCTCGAAGTCGTCCTCGGTCGATTTCCCTTCTATCGCGTAGTCGAGGATCGTACCGATATTTGACTGTCCGAGTTTCTCGATCACCGGGTCGCATTCGGGAATGGATTCGCCGCCGCAGAACTGTTTATAGATCGTCGATCTGATTAGTCCCTTGATCGGGAGGCCCATAGAAAGTCCTAGCTTTGTCGCATACGTACCGAGAGAATTGAGGAACGGAGAATTCAGTATCTTGAAGATGCGATACTTTTCCTTTAACTCGGAATTCGACTTGTCAGCGAACGCCGTTTCACTATCGCGAAAATCCAGACGAAATTCGGTCATAAAGCAAGGATTCTAACATAACCGTACAGAAGGCAAAGCCCGGAAAGGGCGTTTCGGGCAACCTGTTGCAGAGAATTGTCGTCTTGCCGCGATTCGCTTATCATTAAGGTTTTCGCCGAAGCGGCACCCTTTTATGAGCAAAGCACTTCCAAAGCGTTCGGAGAACTACTCCGAATGGTACAACGAGATCGTAAAGCGGGCGGATCTAGCTGAGAATTCCGCGGTCCGAGGTTGTATGGTGATCAAGCCTTACGGCTTCGCGATCTGGGAAAAGATGCAGCGTGGCCTTGACGATATGTTCAAGGCAACAGGACATCAGAATGCGTACTTCCCTCTTTTCGTGCCGAAATCCTTTCTCGAAAAGGAAGAGGAACACGCCGAGGGATTCGCAAAAGAATGCGCGGTCGTTACACATTATCGTCTGAAGAAGAACCCTGACGGCCCCGGCCTGATCGTCGATCCGGCGGCGAAGCTCGAAGAGGAATTGATCGTTCGCCCGACTTCCGAAGCGATAATATGGAACGCCTATCGCGGCTGGATACAATCGTGGCGCGATCTGCCGATCCTCGTGAATCAGTGGGCAAATATCGTTCGCTGGGAGATGCGCACGCGAATATTCCTGCGTACGGCGGAATTCCTTTGGCAGGAAGGGCACACGGCGCACGCTACGAAGGAAGAGGCCGTCGAGGAGACCGAGCGAATGCTCGGCGTATATGCCGATTTCGCCGAGAATTGGATCGCGCTGCCTGTCATTAGGGGCTACAAGTCGCCTGCCGAACGTTTCGCGGGAGCCGAAGAAACATATTGCATCGAGGCGATGATGCAGGACGGCAAGGCCCTGCAGTGCGGAACCTCGCATTTCCTCGGTCAGAATTTCGCTAAGGCGTTCGATGTGAAGTTTGTCAATAAAGAGAACGAACTTGAACATCCGTGGGCGACGAGCTGGGGCGTTTCGACGCGCCTTATGGGCGCGTTGATAATGGCGCATTCCGACGACAACGGCCTTGTGCTGCCGCCGAAACTCGCTCCGATCCAGGTCGTGATCGTGCCCATCCACAGATCGCCCGAAGACCTCGCCGAGATCACTGCCGTTGTCGATCCGATCGTCGAGAAACTTAAGGCCGCGGGCGTTTCGGTCAAATACGACGATAGCGACAATCAGCGTTCGGGATGGAAGTTCGCGGAATACGAACTCAAAGGCGTGCCCGTGAGGCTTGCTCTCGGCAAACGTGATCTAGAAGCCGGAACGATCGAGGTCGCTCGCCGCGACACGCTCACAAAGGAATCCCGGCCGCTCGAAGGCATCGTCGAGCACGTACAGGAACTAATGTCCGAGATCCAGGCGAATATTTACGCAAAAGCGGCGAAATTCCGCGAAGAGCATACGTTCCGCGTTGATACATGGGATGAATTCGTCGAAAGAATTGAGGAAGGCGCCTTTCTCCTCGCACACTGGGACGGAACCGCCGAGACCGAGGAAAACATCAAAGAGCAGACAAAGGCGACCATCCGCTGCATCCCGCTCGACGCCCCGCACGAGGAAGGCAAATGCATCCTCACCGGCAACCCGTCGCACCGCCGCGTGGTCTTTGCAAGAGCGTATTGAGAAACGGGAGTTAGTGTTGCCAATGTTTCCACGAATTGTTGCTAAGCCTAAGTCCGGTCAAGAGCGACTGGTTTCTGAAGGGAAAGAGCTTGGGTTTAGCGTATTGGACTTTTGGCGTTGGAGTTCGTCAGATCTTCTCAGTAATGCCACCCGCGGTGTGCTCGCAGAGTTCATCGTTGCCGTGGCTCTCGAAATTCAACTCGAGCGTGTGAGGGAGGAATGGGGAGCTTACGATCTGACGACCCCTGAAGGTATCAAGGTCGAGGTAAAATCGGCAGCATTCATCCAAAGTTGGCGGCAAGATCGCCTCTCGAAGGTTAGTTTTAGGGTACCGAAAACTCGTGCTTGGGATTCCGAGAGCAATAGACAGGCAAACGAGATCCAACGTCAGGCGGACGTTTACGTCTTTTGCTTGCTTGCTCATACCGAGCAAGAGGTAATTGATCCGCTTGACTTAGATCAATGGCAGTTCTTCGTTTTGCCGACAGCATTTCTTGACGGCCGTAAACGAAGCCAGCATTCGATTACCCTCAAAAGCCTAGCTGACCTTTCACACGGCCACGTCGATTTTCATCAGCTCCGAGCGAGGGTTCTGGCTTCGGCGGACATCCGCCGTGAATCAATCGAATTGAGCTAACATCCGACCAATTTTTAGCTATTATTAAGACTATTCGGCAAGTTTTGTCGTCTTAATGGTTGTGTGCGAAAGCGATTCGCACTCTGTCGGTCAACGCGACCGCAACTTATGGCGATAGGAACTCGCTGTTACTACGAGTTTGATGTATACAGAGCTTGCGGATGAGCAGCTTGTTGAATTGGCGGTACGAGACGACCCCGAAGCTTTTGGGGAGATCGTACGGCGTTGGGAGCGAAAGATCTTCGCTCTGTGCTTCGGTATGCTTGGCCGCGAGGATGAAGCGAGAGATGCGGCGCAAGAAGCCTTTATCAGTGCTTACCGCAATATCTCGCGGTTCCGAGGTGACGCAAAGGTGTCGTCGTGGCTTCATCGGATCGCCGTGAACCAGTGTTTGACAGTAAAGAGGCGTCAGAAGTCACGTTCGGAAGAGTATTTGGGCGATGAGGATGAAGCGGAATCGCGGGTATTCGTGGCGTCGCCGGCAGTTTCGCCTAAGAATATCGCTGAGAAAGGCGAGCGTTTGAAACTGGTAAGGCAGGCCGTAGGTGCCCTGCCGTCGGAGTTGCGGGAAGTGATCGTGATGAAGGAATTTGAAGAAATGACGTTCCAAGAGATCGCGGACACGCTCGAGCTGCCGCTGAGCACCGTAAAAAGCCGGCTCTATACGGCATTGAAACAGTTGAAACTGCGACTCGAGCGTATTTCGGTCGAGGTCGTTTAACGAAGGAAATGAGTGAAATGACTCATAACGAAGCAAAAAACCAAGAGTGCGGCCATACGGGCCAGATACTGGACTTTGTATATGACGAACTGCCGGTAAGCGTCAAGGGTGCGTTCGAAAGCCATCTTGCGACGTGCGAAGCCTGTTCGGGTGAGGTTTCTTCCTTGGTGTCCACGAGCATGGCGGTCAAGGAATGGCGCGCTGAGGCCTTCGAACCGCTTGCGAAACTGCGATTTTCAATCCCGACCGAACGGCGGCCAAAGATCGGCGCTTTTGCGATCATTCTCAGTATTTTCCGACAGCCCATCTATGCAGCTGCCGCCGCAACATTGCTGCTCGGTTCAGCGATCGGCCTCTATTTCCTACTTGGCTCCAGTAGTTCGCAGCCGCAGGTTGCGAGATCCGTAGATATGCCTGCAGTTCCGGCAGCGGTAACGCCGACGGTATCGGTAGTGGAGCAGGTGACGGCTCCAGAAGCACACCCAATGATCGCAAAGGATGATCGACCGGCTGAGAAGACTGCACAAACCCGCTCCGAACGGCCACAAGGTGCCCGACAGGCCCGCATGGTGCGAAAATCAAGTGGCTCCGGTCAGAATCGTGCCGTTGCGACGAACGCATCGCTTCAGAAGGCTGTCCCTGAGGATCTTTTTGGCGAGGTTCCCGAAACGCGAGACCGTTCGCTTCGTCTTACCGATCTTTTCACCGAGGGCGACGAAGACTGATCTACCAAATCTTATGAAATTCAAGATCTCAGCATTCTTTTTTATCGGAGCTCTCTCCCTCGCGGTCATTGTCGGCCAAGTTGAGAGCCAAGTCGTTCCTCAGCCTCTGGCCGGTCAACCCTTACCTGCCAAGGCGGTGGACAAGGGCCAGGCGATAATGCAGGCTCTCGGCCTTACGGACGAGCAAAAGACGCAGCTTCGCGAAATGAACAAAGCTCGCAAGCCATTGATGCAAGCCGCGCAAAAGAGCTTTCGCGACGCAATGAAGGCTCTCGACTCTGCGATCTACGCAGATGTTTTCGATGAATACACCTACAGTCTGCGGCTCGCCGATCTTCAGAAAGCCCAAGCGGAAATGCAGCGACTTCGTTTCGAGAACGAAGTGAATATTCGAAAGATCCTTACACCGACTCAGCTTGACAGCTTCCGGAACCTCCGAAAGCGGTTTGCAGCGGAAAAGAAGCTGCGTGAAGCAAACGGTGATACCCCCGCGGATCGGCCGCTAATGCAGCGGCTGCAACGCCGCCAGGAACGTCGCCTCCAGCGGCCCGTTGCACGCCCGACCAAACCTCAGTAGGTACCAATCGCTTCAATTGACCCTTCGGCTGCTCGGACGTGATTGTTCGGGCGGCCGCTTTTTTATTCGCAGAGGAGGCTACCGCTGACAAAGCCTTACAGGCTATAATGCTTTGAACCATAGGTCGGGCATCATGCCCTTGGCATCAGCACGGTAGATGAATTCACTTTCACGCTTTCTTGTCGAACTTCAGGATATTTCATTCCTGTTCTGGCGAATGCTGCGAGGGCTTCGAAAGCAGCCGCGCTACTTCGACGAAATGATCCGGCAAATGGACTCGATCGGCGTGGGCTCCCTTGCGATCGTGAGTCTTACAGGATTCTTTACCGGCTCGGTATTGATCCTGCAGGCCTACCCGACGCTCGAATACTATGGTGCTCAGAGCAGCGCCGGCCAGAGTGTCGCGATCACGCTGATCCGTGAACTCGGCCCTGTGCTGTGTGCCTTGATGGTCGCAGGCCGCGTCGGTTCCGCGATCTCCGCGGAACTTGGGTCTATGGTCGTCTCGCAGCAGATCGATGCGATGCGGGCACTTGGCACGTCGCCTGCGCGAAAGCTTGTTACGCCCCGCGTCATCGCCCTCGTTGTGACGCTCCCGCTGCTCACAGTGGCCGCAGACGTCTTTGGCCTGATCGGCGGCGGCATCATCGCGAGGTACCTTTACGCGTTGGACGCGAATACTTATATTACGAGTTTGCGGGCTGGGATCACGATCCAGGATATTATTGGCGGCATCATAAAACCGATCGTTTTTGGTTTCATCATAGGCTTGATCTCGTGTCATAAAGGGTTGACCACTCAGGGCGGCACAGTCGGCGTCGGCAAGTCGACGACCGATGCGGTAGTACTTTCGTCCATCACGGTGATCATTGCAGACTTCTTTCTCTCAAAGGTCCTACAGGGATTTTTTGGCAACACCTTGTTCTAGATGCTAGAGACCGAGGCCATAATTCAGCCACGAACGGCGATCTCACCGGTGATCCCGGCGATCGAATTTCGCGACGTTGAACTCGCGTTCGACGACCGTGTGATCCTGGATGGCATCAATTTCACGGTTCGCCGGGGCGAGACGAAGATCGTTCTTGGTGGTTCGGGCAGCGGCAAGTCCACGATAATCAAACTCATCCTCGGTCTTCTCCGAGCAGATGCGGGCACGATCCTCGTCGATGGAGAAGACATCACCAACGCCGACGAACAGGAATTGACCGAGATGCGGAAAAAGATCGGAATGGTCTTCCAGGAAGGCGCTCTCTTTGATTCCCTGTCGGTTTACGACAACGTCGCCTATCGGCTGGCCGAGGAAGGTATCGACGATGACGAGATCGAGCATGAGGTGATAAGAATGCTCCGGTTCGTGGATCTTGAAGATGCGATCGACAAGATGCCGATCGAGCTCTCGGGCGGAATGAGGCGCCGCGTCGGCATTGCTCGCGCGCTCGTCGGCAGCCCATCGATGGTCCTTTTCGACGAACCGACCGCCGGCCTTGATCCGCCGACTGCTCGAACGATCTGCGAACTCGCGATAAAGCTCCGTGACCTGGAAGGGGTCTCGTCTATTTTTGTCACACACGAGATGAATAACCTAAGATATCTTTCGTCCGAATATGCTATCGTTGACGGCGAAGGACGTGTATTCTTCGAGGAAGAAGGCGACAAACTTTGCCTCATCAATACGAAAGTGATGATGATAAAGCAGGGCAACATCATCTTTGACGGAACGGACGAAGAGCTGAAGCTTTCGAACGACCCGTATATTCACCGATTTATCACCGGTAGGTAGACCGAACCCGAACGTATGCCAAGAACGAGACAAAGGATCAAATTCAGTGAGCTTCGCGTCGGCATCTTTGTGCTCGTCGCCCTTCTCGTCCTCGGCTATTTGGTCCTGAATTCAAGCGGAGATTTCAATCCGTTCGAAAAGAAATTCGCGCTAAAAGCCCGCTTCGTCTCTGCCGATGGCCTGCACCCTGCGGCGGACGTTCAGCTTGCGGGAGTATCGATAGGCAAGGTCGTCGATGTTAAATTCCTTCCGTCCGATACGCCCGACGGCAATCGGATCGAGGCGACGCTCTCCGTTTCCCGTCAGATCCAGGGACAGCCGATCGACGAGATGATCCGGACCGATTCGACCGCACAGCTCATTGCTACTTCAGTGCTTGGCAACGAGAAGATGATCAACATCACGCCCGGCACCGAAAAGGGCAATTCCGTAAGTGAGAACTTTGTGCTCGAATCTTCGGCCGCGATCTCCATGAACCAACTGACCGCAACCGGCAACGATCTGTTGAAACAGATCAACAAGCTCGCCATCCCGGCGAACGAGATCCTCAACAAGGCGAACACCGGCGACGGCACCCTTGGGAAGATCGTTAACGATGACGACCTCTACAACAATCTCGACGGAGCTGTCGCAGAGACCAAAGAGACGATGAAACGCCTGCAGGCGACGATCGACAAGATAAATTCAGGCCAAGGCAGTGCCGGAAAGCTCGTCAACGATCCAAAGCTCTATGACAGTCTTGCCAAGACCGCGGCGAGCCTCGAAGCGATCTCAAGCGATATCCGTGCAGGAAAGGGCTCGGCAGGTAAGATCGTGAATGACGACGCTCTCTATAATGAAACGCGAGCCGCGGTTGCAGACCTCAGAAAGATCACAGAGGATTTTCGCGCGATCACCGCTGACCTTCGGGCAGGCAAGGGTACGCTCGGTAAACTTCTAACTGATGACAAGATGTACGAGGACACTCGAACAGCACTTGACCGATTCAATTCGACGGCCGGCCGGATCGATGCGATCCTGAGCGACGCTCAGGCCGGAAAAGGCACTCTTGGCAAATTGATCACCGACGAAACACTCTACAATAGCGTTAATCAAACGGCTAATAACGTTGCAACCTTCACCGGAGAAGGAACTCAGCTTCTCAAGGACTTTCGTGCAAATCCTAAAAAATACCTGCGCATAAAACTCGCAATTTTCTAAGTAGCCCCGACAGCACCACGCGCCATTCGAAAATCACAGCAATCTGAGTTGCATATTATGCAGTAGATATGTATAGTATGCAGTAATGATTTCGAAGGAAGCACGGCGTAACTTCATTTTGGATACGATCACGGAGACGGAGGTCGCGAATCAGGCCGAATTGGTCGAGAGGCTGACTGCCGCCGGATTTTCCGTCACACAGGCGAGCGTCTCGCGCGATCTCCAGGAACTCGGTGTGGCAAAGCGTGACGGTCGGTACACGATCGATGGAAGGGCCGCCCGCAACTTCGGGCCGATAAGTTTGGTTACTTCGGGAGATTCCCTTCTTATCCTTCGATGTCTCCCCGGCATAGCATCCGCGATCGCGGTCGAGATCGACAAGATGGATCTCAATGAGATCGCGGGTACGCTTGCCGGTGACGATACGATCTTTATTGCCGCACGAACTTCCGACGACCGCAGCGGCATTGTAACGCGTATCAAGGGCTTGTATGGAGGGATAGAGGAACTATGAGCTTGGGTCACGTCGAATTTGATCTATTGGCGTCCGTTACTTGCCGATCGGGCGTCGGGCATTCCGCTTTGGTCGATCCGAGCCCGCGAAAGGCGAAGGTCGGAGATCTGGTTGCCGTTCGAGCGCTGAATGACAGCCGGTCCTACGGAATGCTGGAAACGCCGAGCGGACGTCTGGCTCGGATCAAGAAGAACAGCGTGATCTGCGGAGTTCTTGGGGAGAGACGCGCCCTCAAGGGTATTGTCGGAGAAGTTCCCGAGGCGGTGGCCGGCGGCGAAAAACTCTCGATCCTCAATTTGGGAGGCGTGATCGGAAAACGTACTGGCGTCCACTCATCGCTCGGTACGGTGGTGGATGTCGAAGTTCTTGGTGCGGTTTGCGGTGAGGACGGACGAGGATTCGACCTGGCAGCAACCGCATTACCCAAGGCTTCCCGAATGACGAACTCCGCACCGATAATTCTCGTTGCAGGAACTTGTATGAACTCAGGCAAAACGGTCGCCGTGGCAGAGATCATACGCGAGGCGTCTCAAAGCGGCTTAAAGGTCGCTGGTGTAAAGCTCACGGGCGTTGCCTGTCTTCGAGACACGCTTGAGATGCAGGACAATGGTGCATTTGCGACGGTCAGTTTTCTCGATTTCGGGCTGCCATCGACCGTCGGCCGTGAGGACCTCGAAGGTGTTGCGATGGGCTCTTTCAATTACGTCAACTCATTTTCGCCCGATCTGATAGTCGCAGAGTTGGGCGACGGAGTGATGGGAGGCTACTCGGTTGAGAGATTACTTGGTTCTTCAAAAGTGATGTCTGCGGTCAAGAAGATCGTTTTTTGTGCTTCGGATTTCGTCGGCGTTGTCGGCGGCATTGTGGTCTTAAAGGATTTCGGGCTTCAGCCCGACATCATTTCAGGATCTGTAACCGATTCGTCAATGGGCGAAGTTTCGATCCGTGAGCGGTTCGGGCTCGATGCTGCAAACGCCCGCAACGATGGGGCACGGCTTTTTGCTCTCGCTTCGGATTTTGGTAAACCGGAGGCCGCCGTATGCTAAACAAGATAAAGATCGGCATCCTTGGCGGCTCGGGATACGGCGGGAGCGAACTCCTTAGGCTGCTGCTCTTCCATTCGAGCGCAGAGATCTCGTACGTGACCGCAAACGAACACGCCGGAAAAAAGGTCTCCGCAGTGCATAAGAATCTTCTCGGCTTTACCGACCTTAGCTTCTCGGCGACTCCGGAAAACCTCTCTGATCTCCCTCACGTTGACGTCGCTTTCTTTGCAATGCCCCATGGAGCGGCAATGTCGATTGTCGGCACCCTATCAGAAGGCACGAAGGTGATCGACCTTTCAGGTGATTTTAGGCTTGATGATACAGCGGTCTTTGAATCGGCCTATGGACGTAAGCAGACGGCTCCCGGGCTCCAAAAACAATTCACCTATGGCGTGCCGGAGTTATTTTGCGATGAGATCGCGAAGGCCCGGTTCATCGCGAATCCCGGCTGTTTTGCGACGGCGACGATCCTCGCCCTTGCTCCTTTGATAAAGGGCGGACTATCTTCGGGAAAGATCATTGTCGACGCGAAGACAGGATCTTCGGGCTCGGGAGCGAAAGCCGCAGCGAACACGCATCATCCTCAGCGATCGAACTCCTTCTATGCGTATAAGCCCTTTACACATCAGCACTTTCCGGAGATCGAACAATGCCTGTCGCGCGTCGGGACGCTCGACTCTTCCCTTGTCTTTATGACACATAGCATGCCGGTCTCGCGAGGGATCTTCGCTTCCTGCTATGCAGAGACGGAAAAGGAGATCTCGACAAAAGAACTGAACGAGATCTTCTGTGAATACTACGCCGGGCGGCGATTTGTCCGTATCGTCGAAGGTTCACCTGATATCAATTGGGTGAAAATGACAAACTTTTGCGATATCGCGGTCCACTCGTCCGGCAGGATGATCGCTGTCTTCTCGGCCCTCGACAACCTCGTGAAAGGAGCGGCCGGTCAAGCTGTTCAGAACATGAATTTGATGTTCGGTCTGGAGGAGACGACCGGACTTCTTTTCCCCGGCACGAATCCATAAATGACGACCGAAGAGATCTTCAGAACAGAGCGGGAGTTTCAGCTTGCGACCTACTCAAAACTCGACCTTGCTATAGTGCGTGGGCGAGGGCCGTGGGTCTGGACCTCCGAAAACGAAAAATATCTTGACCTCTACGGCGGGCATGCCGTTTGTGCGGTCGGCCATTCACATCCTGATGTTGTCAAGGCGATCACGGAACAGGCTCAAAAGCTGATGTTCTATTCGAATGTCGTCTATTCCGACATTAGGGCCGAGGCCGCTGAGAAACTCGTTTCGGTAGCTCCTGCGTCCCTTTCAAAGGCATTTTTTTGCAATTCCGGAACAGAAGCGAATGAGAATGCGATGCGGATCGCCCGCCTCGCAACAGGCAGATCGAAGATCGTGTCGTTCGCGAAAGGCTTTCACGGGCGGACCGCAGATTCGATCTCGGCAACGTTCCTCGGCAAATATCGCGCACTTGGTGAGCCGAACGTTCCGTACCACGTCGAAGCGGAATTCGGCGATAAAACGTCGATCAATTCGATCATCGACCGCGATACTGCGGGCGTACTTATAGAGCCGATACAGTCGATGGCTGGCGTCCGAGAGGCGACCGCCGACTTTTTTTTGGAACTCCGAAAGAAATGTGACGAGGTCGGCGCGGTACTTATCTTCGACGAGGTCCAAACAGGCGTGGGCAGAACCGGCGAATGGTTCTTTGCCGGCAGCACGGCGGCGGGTGACGTCGTTCCGGATGTTGTTTCGGTTGCTAAGGCTCTTGGGAGCGGCGTCCCCGTCGGTGCGTGCATTGTTTCAGAGTTTCTCGCCTCGTGCATCAAAGAAAATGACCTCGGAACGACGTTTGGGGGCGGAATGGTCGCAATGGCAGCTGTGAAATCCACACTCGAGGTGATCGAGCGTGAAGGCCTGATCGACAACGCGCGGCGGATCGAGCGCCGTATCCGAGAGGTCTGCCTTAAGAACCCGGACGTAAACGCAGTTCACGGCAAAGGGTGTTTATTGGGGATCGAGTTCGAGGGCGGAGCACGTCCATTTTACGAAAAGCTGCTTGAAGCGAAGGTCATTACCGGTATGAGCAGCGATCCTAAGGTGCTGCGCCTCTTGCCGCCATTGAATGTTTCAGAGAGCGAGATCGACCTTTTCGAGGGGGCGATCAGCAAATGAAGCACTTTCTTTCTACAAACGACATTGCAGCCGGCGAGTTCGAACACCTTTTGGAGAAGGCACTCGCATACAAAGCGGAACGGCACGTCACCAATGAATTGGCGGGTCGTTCCATTGCACTTGTGTTCCTGAACCCGTCGCTCCGAACGCGTGCATCGATGCAGGTCGCAGTTTTCGAACTTGGCGGAAACCCCGTGCTGATCGAGCCGGGCTCAACGTCATGGTCGATCGAGTACAGCGACAACGTTGTGATGGACGGGAATAGGACCGAACATATCGCCGAGTTCGTGAGAGTGCTGAGCCGATATGTCTCTGCGATCGGTGTTCGAACTTTTGCCGGTCTAAAGGACTGGGAACTCGAGCGGACGGACCCGGTCTTGCAAGCTTTCGTGAAATATTCGAGCGTGCCGGTGATCAATCTTGAGTCTGCGATGCATCATCCGTGTCAGGCGATGGCAGATATGATGACGATCCGGGAGCGTTTCGGTGAGGCAAGGAAGAAAGTTCTCTTAACGTGGGCATGGCATCCAAAAGCACTCCCGATGGCGGTGCCCAATAGTTTTGCGCTTGCGGCCTCACAAATGGGACACGAGCTTACGATCGCTCATCCGAATGGCTACGATCTCGATTCGGAGTTGGTTGCGCAAGTATGCGATTCGGCGGCATCGAGTGGCGGAAGCGTACGGACGATCACCGATCCAGTCGCCGGATTTGAAGACGCAGACGTTGTTTATGCGAAGAGTTGGGCTCCGCCGTCCTTTTACGGCAAGGAGTCCGCCGTGCACGACGGTCAGCTACGCGACACTTGGATCGTCAACTCAGAGAAGATGGCCCGAACTGCGAACGGCATTTTTATGCACTGCCTTCCGGTGAGAAGAAATGTGATCGTTACGGACGAGGTCCTGGATTCGACGAACTCCTTTGTGATCGACGAGGCGGAGAATCGTCTCCACGTCCAAAAGGCGATACTTGCCACGTTGGTTAGATAGTTACTATGGAAATCGAATCACTAGATCTGCTTCGAGAGGCGTTGCCGTATATTCAGCGATTTGCAGGGACGACGTTTGTTATTAAGTTTTCGGGCAAAATAACAGAAGAGGCCGAAAATCTCGCCTCACTATCGGAGGAGATCGGCCTCTTGCACGAGGTTGGCATTCGCGTATGCGTTGTACATGGCGGGGGTAAACAGCTAACGGAAATGGCGGAAAAGTTGGGTGTGATCCAGAAAGTTGTCGGAGGACGGCGAGTTACTGATGATGAAACGCTCGAACTTGCAAAAATGGTCTTTCGCGGCAAGATCAACACGGAGATCCTTGCTCAATTCCGCCGCCGCGGGATCAATGCGGTCGGACTTTCCGGAGTGGACGGCGGTGTTCTGACGGCCGAAAAAAGACCCCCGAAAAGCATTCTTGACCGCACTACCGGCATTACGGACGTCGTGGACTTCGGCCACGTCGGCGACGTCGTGAAGATCGATGCTTCGCTGATCGAGGTGATGCTTAGCAATGGCTACTTGCCGGTCCTATCGTCGCTCGGAGCTGACGACCACGGCCAGGTCTTCAATATAAATGCGGATACGATCGCGACGGAGATAGCCGTCGCTCTTAAGGCCGAGAAGCTGATCCTGCTATCGGACGTGAACGGCATTTATCTGGACGCCGACGACCCGAACTCAAAGGTCTCACGGTTGCCGATCGCCGAAGCGCGCGGCTTGATCGAATCGGGCAAGGCGACCGGCGGAATGATACCAAAGCTCGAGAATCTGATCTCACTGATCGAACGCGGGGTGCATTCGGCACACGTGATCGACGGGCGAAAAGCGAATGCCGTCCTCGCCGAGGTCTTCACGGACGAAGGCACGGGAACGATGGTCGTCAAATAGGAAAAGCAGGCCGACAATTCGACCTGCTTTTGCAGAAATGGTGCTCAGGGCGAGACTCGAACTCGCACGGATCGCTCCACACGCCCCTCAAACGTGCGCGGCTACCAATTACGCCACCTGAGCTTAAATTTTCAAATCCGACCGAAACTACTTATTCGCCGCCGGTGCTTCGTTCGTGTTCGCTGCCGGACCAGCAGCATTTGCGTTCGCCTCAGGAGCCGCAGCATTCACGTTGGCATCCGCTGCAGGCGCCGAATTCGTATTCGAGTTCGCGGTTGATACGGGTGCTTCGGCCGGCGTTTCAGGGTTTGCTGAAAGTACCGACACATTGCCGTTGAACGCGGGCATTGATATGAGCAACGCCGAGATCATAAATACGACGGCGGCTGCGATCGTGATCTTGGAAAGGATCGTCGTCGTTCCTCGCGGTGTCAGAGCAGAGCTCGAAATATTGCTCGTGAAAAGCGCACCGGCATCCGTTTTACCCGGCTGCAGGAGCACAGCTCCGACGAGCACTACGCACGAAATGAAAAATAAAGTGTAAAGTACGTATAGCAACTTTCTATCAACTCCCGTCCCATCTACTTGTAGCTCACGATCTTTGCGAAACTTTCAGCATCGAGACTCGCACCACCGACCAAAGCCCCATCAAGATCCGGCTGATCCATCAACTCAGCAATATTCTCAGGTTTGACCGAACCGCCGTAGAGGATCCGAACTGAGGCCGCAACGTCGCTGCCGTGATCTTTTCCGACGACATCGCGGATGTGGCTGTGCATTTCTTGAGCCTGTGCAGGCGTCGCGGTCTTACCCGTGCCGATCGCCCAGACAGGCTCGTAAGCGATTATAATACGGCTCATCTCGTCCACTGTCAAACCGGAAAGCCCGGCAGAAAGCTGTCCGCGCACAACATTCTCGGCATTGCCCGATTCCCTCTCGCTCAGCGATTCGCCAACACAAACGATCGCTTTGAGGCCGGCTTCAAGGGCCGCCTTCGCCTTCAAATTCACCGTGGCATCACTCTCGCCAAAGAACTGTCTGCGTTCGGAATGTCCAATGATGCAATACTTGCAGCCCGCATCTTTCAACATGATCGGGGCGACCTCGCCCGTAAGGGCCCCGAACGCGTTCTGGGTCGCACAATCTTGAGCGGCAACACTGACGTTCGAGCCTTCGAGGCGATCGGAAACCGCCCGTAACGCCGTAAAGACCGGCGCAATGATCACCTCACAATGATTCGCGTTCGCGACCAAAGGCTTGAGGGCGAGAGCGGTATCGACCGCCTCCCCATACAGCTTGTACATCTTCCAGTTTCCGGCAATGATCGGTTTTCTCATACGTCACTCTCCGCATTAAAAAAAATAGAACGCTTAAGCATCTTTCGCGAGCCGCTGTACAATTTCACTTTGTCGTTTCAGCGGCGGAATCCGTTCCCGCCAACGTCCTTCGAGCCATATCCGTGCTCTCTTGGGAGCCGATCATTCCGATGACATCATCCTTCTTAAGAACGGTCTTTGGCTGAGGGTTAGTGATCATCTTGTTCTGGCGTGAGATCGCAACAACGGATGCCCCAGTCGCCTCTCGTAGGTTTGAATCGGCAAGAGCCTTACCAACTACCTCGCTATTCTCACCCACCGGAACCCAGACCAGTTCAAGGTTGTCGCTTGCCCTCAATAACTCGTTCAGGAAATGGCGCTCGTCAACCGTGTTGATAGCGGAATCGTATCGGTCGCTTCGAACCGCGTCCGTATATTGCTGTACTTTGCGCAGCGAAAGGCCCAGTTCAAGCAGTGTGCGCCTGACCATCTGCAAGCCGCCTTCCAGTTCAGGCTGAATGACGTGGCGGGCTCCAAGCGAATAAAGCTGGGAAAGACTCGTGTCCGAACTCGCGCGCGCAACGATGTGGAGCTCTGGTGCCTCAGCTCGGGCCGAAGCAACGATGATGCTTGTCGAGGCGTCATCCGGCGTCGTTACAACAAGCAGACGGGCACTAGGTAAGTTTGCCTGACTGATCACTTCGGAATTTCCGGCATCGCCGTATAGAACCGGAATCCCAAGCTCTGCAAGTTCCTCGACGCGCTCAAGCTCGGAATCGATCACGACCAGAGAAATTCCAAGCTTTTGCAGGACGTCCAAAATGTGGTGCCCGACCCGTCCATATCCGATCACTACGACATGGTCGGCAAGACGATCTTTAAGGACAAAGGTCTCACCGTGTCGGTCAAGCAAACGCCAAAAGCCATTTCCGCTTCGGAGGAATCTTTCCACGGGGCCGATCGCCCTGTACATCAGAGGGTTCACCGCGATAGAGATTAGTGCTCCCGCGAGGATCATCGAATACTGCTCCTTTCCAAGCAGCCCTAAGGCAAGGCCGGCTTGGCCAAGGATAAAGGAAAATTCGCCAATCTGGCTCAGGCCGGCGGCAACGACGAGAAAAGTGCGCGCCGGGTGCCTGATGAACACGCCCATCAGCAGTGTGATGACGTACTTACCGGCAGTTATCATCAGGACGAGCACTATCAAAGCTGTAACATTACCGCCCAAATAGTTGATGTCGACCATCATTCCGATCGACACAAAGAACAACACGGAAAACGCATCCCTAAATGGGAGAATATCCGCACTCACCTGATGGCTTAACTTCGATTCGTGAACCACGACGCCGGCCGCAAAGGCTCCCAGTGCAATGGAGACTCCAAATATCTCGGTCGCAGCAAGGGCAATTCCGACCGACGTTGCAAGCACTGCGAGAATGAACAATTCACGCGAGCCTGAGCGAGCCGTTCCTAACAGTATCCAAGGGACAAGCTTTCGGCCGATGAATACAAGAGATGCACAGAACGCTGTCGCCTTAAGGAGCGTTAACGCGAGACCCGCCCAATCCATGCCGCCATCTCCGGATGCGAGAGTCGGCATCAGGAGCAGGATGAGGACCGTTGCAATATCTTCAAGAATCAGCCACCCGACCGCCGCTTGCCCGTGTTGGGTGTTCAAGAGGCCGTTGTCCATTAAGCCGCGCAGCAAAACTACGGTGCTGGCGATCGAGATGGCGAGGCCTAGAACTAGGCTTGCCGAGGGCGACCATCCCAAATAGGTAGCAAATCCATAGCCGAGGCACGTTGTGATCAGCATTTGACCGATCGCACCCGGGATAGCAATGTTGCGCACCTTCCAAAGGTCGTCAATAGAAAAATGAAGGCCGACGCCGAACATGAGGAAGATGACGCCGAGTTCGGCCAACTGGCTGATCGTATCTACATCTCCTGCATAGCCAGGGGTGAATGGGCCGATCGCAATTCCGGCGAGCATATACCCGACGATCGGCGAGAATCGCAAGAATTTTGCGATCGTGCCGCCGATAAAAGCGGCAACAAGAGCGACAGCTATATTTAGAAGTAGTGGCAGGTCGTGCATTTTTCTCCCGATCTGCCTGTATGTCAGGCGAAGGACATTAAATGAGATATTAGGTGCTACTAATTGTAGCGCATGGCGACGAGTGATCGAACGACCGTTCAGGTGATCACTCGGCGCGAACGCTTACGATCTTGGCTCAGAGCAGAACGATCTTCGCGGTAACAACCGAGCGGCTAACCTTCCGGTTTCGAATCAAGAGCTTCAACGCCGGGTAATGCATCGCCTGCCAGAAACTCAAGAGTTGCTCCCCCGCCGGTCGAGATGTGAGAAATGTGGCCTTCGAGTCCAGCCTGCTTGACGGCGGCAACGGAGTCTCCGCCTCCGACTATCGATATTGCACCGTTGTCCGTTGCATCCGCGACGGCCTGTGCGACCGCGATCGTGCCTTGGTCGAAAGGCTTCTCTTCGAACATCCCCATCGGGCCGTTCCAGACGATCGTGCTTGCCCCGCTCAATGCGTTGGCAAAGATGGCCGCGGTCTCGATTCCTATATCAAGCCCGACGTGACCGGCGTTCGTGAAATCGATCGGGATCGTCTTTTGCGAATTTAGCGGATCAGCACTGTCAACAACCTGATGATCGGTCGGAAGGATCAGCTCAACTCCTGCGGCTTTCGCCCGCTCCTCGATCTCTTTTGCGCGGTCAAGCATATCGTTCTCGACGAGGGACTTACCGACGGTGTAACCGTTCGCTTTGAAAAAGGTGTACGCCATCGCACCTCCTATCAGAAGCTTGTCCACCTTTCGCTCGATCAGCGAATCGATCACAGGGATCTTGTCAGAAACTTTTGCGCCGCCAAGGATCGCGACGAACGGTCTTTCAGGGTCCTCGAGGACGCGGCCGAGATATTCAAGCTCTTTCTCCATCAGAAGGCCCGCCACGCATGTGTCGACAAAGTGAGTGATACCTTCGGTCGAAGCGTGAGCACGATGGGCGGTTCCGAAGGCATCGTTGACATAGATGTCGGCGAGCGAGGCGAGCTGCCTTGCGAACTCGGCGTCGTTCTTCTCCTCTTCAGCGTGAAGCCTCAGGTTCTCGAGCAGTAAAACATCGCCGCCGTTGAGGGCGGCGGCTGCCTTGGCGACCTCCTCGCCTATGCAGTCGCCCGCGAATGAAACTTCTCCGACCTCGGAGATCTCCGTTGCGAGTGCCTTGAACGCCGCAAAGACCGGAGCGAGCGAGAACTTGGCCGGATCGAACGCTTTTCCGGCCTCTTCGGCCTTCTTCTTCTCTTTGATCGGACGTCCGAGGTGCGATGCGAGAATTATCTTTGCCCCGCGGCCCGCAAGGTCACGGATCGTCGGGAGTGCGGCTCGAATTCGCGTATCGTCAGTAACAACGCCGTTCTTCACAGGAACGTTGAAATCGACCCTTACAAAAACACGCTTTCCCTCTACATTGATATCTTTTATCGTTTTCTTCTGCATTGATCGTTAATTTCTAATATCTCCATGGGTTCTTCGCATCGCACTCTATGGCCGATCGAAGCAGCTCTCGTGCTTTATGAAAACGGATCGGTCTATCTTTTCCCCGATCCGGATCGAAGAGATCAGTATCTCGACGATGCCGCCGGATTTGACCCTCCTCGGGAGCAGAAACGTGCCCTCGCGTCTGTAATCATCGAAAACGGAGAAAAGGGCACCATCTGAGATCCTGAAAGGAAGACCGGTTGCCATATCGAATGAAACGAAGAAGGTCCTATCGTCCTTAGTGCGGCCCTCGATGATCGACAATTTCTTGCCATCATCGTCGAACGTGCCGTCGAATTTGAGCGATTTGAAGAAATCCGGTGAGAGCACAAGCTTGATGGGCTCGAAAATATCTATGTAAGGATCGTCGCCGGCGGCGACCTTTCGATCGGGAAGGCCGACGCTGCTCTCAAAGAACGTCTCTTTGCCGATAGCCCCGGCTCTTGTCGTACCCGAAAGGTCAGACACCGAAACAAAGGCGTACTTGTCGGGAGCTTCGCGAAAGAACGAATATTTTAGCTTCTGAGAGGTATCCCGGGTCTGGATCAACATCGTGCCGTCAAGCGAATACGTTTGGATCTGAGATATACCGCCGGCGAGTTTCGCTGCCCTATCGATCAGGGCGAGGGCTCGCCAGTCCTTCGTAAGCGGTTCGACCCGCTTAGGCATGACCTTTACCAATGCATCGCCCATCGTCCCACTGCCGAAGACGGCTTTCGGCTTTGGATCTATGGGCGGCGGCTCAACGCTTTCTTCTGCCAATGCCTCCGTTTGCTTCTTCCGAGCGGTTTCGCGATCAGCAATGCGGGCCCGATACTCGTCGCTCATGGAAAGCTGCAATGCCTTCTCGATGACCTGGTCCTTACCGGAAAGCAAACCGGCGCGATCGATCGGCACGATGATGTCAGGTTGGACGCCAACCGCTTCGACCGAGGTCCCGTTCGGCCGCAAGAAATCCGCGATCGGATACTGCATCACGGAACCGTTCGCAAGCTTCGCGGCCATCGACGGTAAAGCCTCGCCGGCCGTATTTTGACCAACAACTACTGCTCTCGCATTATCCTGCAGCGCAGCTGACAAAAGCTCCGCGGCAGACATCGATTGGTCATCGACCAGGATGACGACGCGGCCATTGAACTTCTTGACCTTGTTGTCCGTCGGAATAACGGCGCTTTCGCCGCGAAACACGCTGATCCCGAACGGTGCTTCTCGAGGCTCCATCATTCCTGAGAGCCCGCGTGCGGACTGGAGCAGGCCGCCCATATTGCCACGCAGATCAAGGACTAGAGCTTTCTTTTTCGAGAATGCAGTGATCGAGTCACAGAATTTGCTCAATACCTGAAGCGAAAAGACATTGAATTTCACATATCCCACGTCGTCGCTCAGATGCGCCGAACTGTACTCAAGCAGAACTTGCGGCAATAGTCCGCCTAGAGACACCATTTCACCGTTCAGCGGCTGCCTCGGGAGATCGAACTCTTTCCGCTGATCGTGCTCATCGAGGCAGACGATCTTGACGTTCAGGGCATAGTCGCGATCAAGGAGCCACATCTTGATCGCCGTGGGCAGCATTCGGTCGAGGTGCCGAACATTGGGTGCCGCCTGAGTGATCGTTTCGCTGAGGACGTTGAGCGGGATTCCGCTGATCTCATCAAGGATATAGCCCGGCTTGACCCCTGCCGATGCGGCAGATGAACCGGGCAGCACAGATACGATCACGTATTTGCCGCCCATTGAGCGAAGTTCGATGCCGATACCAAAGCGGCCGGGTTTCGGATCGTCCTCTTCGCTAAGTTCGAATTCTATCGGCAAGCCGGTTCCCTTACCTTCTGACCTGAGAACGCCAGACCGATCTCCTGAATACCCTTCCCGTTCCGCGGAGATCTTTCGAGCGACGCTAAGGCTCCGATAAAAGCTGGCCGGTATCACTCCAAAGTGAGATTTGCCGAGCTTCCCCACCATCTCGAGAATAAGGTCATCGATCTCGGCCTCGGTCTTCGCGGCTTCGGCTCGCGGAAGATATTCGGCCTTGACCCGCTTCCAATCCAGCCCCCCGAAAGTTGCATCAAAATAGGACCTGTCTACGATCGACCAGGCCTCAAGGAAAGCCTTCACATTTGCAGAAACCGGTTTTTCTTCCGATGGATCACCCATCGGCGTGCCGAGAACATCATCGGTCCCGCTTATTGCCTTGACTATCGGGGCGCGCACGCCTTTGCGTGGTTTTTTCGGTTTCCTCTGACCCGAGACGTCGATGGCGGCCGACAAAAATGCCGCCGCCATCAAGCCGGAGATCATAAGCTTAAACAACTTCATCAAGATGTCCCTATTCTCAAAATAGTCAGCCTCAAATGCCTTTTGACGCGATATATCGGACAAGATCGCGAACGCGGCACGAATATCCCCATTCGTTGTCGTACCAGGAAAGGACCTTAATAGTGTTGCCGTCAAGGACGGTCGTGTACTCCGCATCAACTATCGAAGAGTGTGAATTCCCACGATAATCGATCGAAACAAGAGGCTCGTCGCTCACGGCCAGGATTCCCTTCAACCGACCGGCGGCTTCCTCACGAAATGCGTTGTTGACCTCATCTTTCGTAGTTGCCTTTTCAACGTTCATAACGACATCGACGATCGAGACGTTCGGTGTCGGAACGCGGATCGAAATGCCTTCAAAGCGGCCTTTCAACTCCGGGATCACGAGCGCGACCGCCTTTGCGGCACCCGTCGATGTAGGGATCATCGAGAGTGCTGCAGCTCTAGCTCTGCGAAGGTCCTTGTGCGGGAGGTCCAGCAGTTGTTGATCGTTCGTATAGCTGTGGATCGTATTCATCAGGGCATTCTTGATGCCGAATCGGTCGTGAATCACCTTTGCAAGCGGAGCAAGACAGTTCGTCGTGCAGGAAGCATTCGAGATGATGTGATGATTCGCCGCATCATAGGATTCTTCATTTACACCAAGTGCGATCGTAACGTCCTCACCCTTTGCCGGCGCGGACACGACTACCTTCTTGACCGAACCGCGAAGGTGTTTGGCCGCATCGGCGGCATTCGTAAAGCGGCCGGTCGATTCGATCACCAACTCCGCTCCGACCGATTCCCAGTCGATAGCGGCAGGATCCCTTTCACTAAAAACCTTAAAAGAATCGCCCTCGACAGTGATCGAACCTTCGCCGGCCGTGATCGTATGCTCAAGATTCCCCATAACGGAATCGTATTTGAGCAAATGTGCCAAGGTCTTCGTATCCGTAAGATCATTAACGGCGACAAGGTCGATGTCGTCGTCATTCAGCCAGGTTCTGACAACGGACCTTCCGATCCTGCCAAATCCGTTAATGCCAACTTTGATGCCCATTCTATAAAGTCTCCTTAAGGAAAAGTGCGTTATATTAAACGCCTAAGATACTAAATCACAGCTCGAAACTCAATTTGCAAAACTTTACGCACACGGGAAGATAGTTGAAACAAACAAAAATTTGCAGGCGTAATACCCGTTTAGATTTTTTACGGTAAACTTGTATCTCGCACTTCTACCGGAGCAATAACTAATGACTTTGCGTCGTCAAACTAGACTTTTCTTGATATCTGCTGTTGTCGGAGTGGTGGCTGTGTCCTCGATCGCCGGCCTGGCTCAGGATAGGCCGGCTCCGACCGCTGACGTTGCGGCAACTGCCCGCTCTATCTCTACGGACCGGTCGACAGACAATTATTCTCCCTCGACCACGTCTCGGATCGGCGTTCAAACGGCCTCGCCATTGCCGATGTCGCTCGATGAGGCGATAAAGCGAGCTCTTGCGAATAACAATGATATTGAGGTTTCGCGAACGGATGTTCGAATAGCGGACACCAATGTTCGCGGTCTTAGAGGCCTCTACGATCCGGTCTTTACGTTTCAGCCGACGTTTTCGCATTCATCCTCGACCGGACAGCAAGGCACGAATGATGTTCGGCTAAACGGCAATATCAACCAACGGATCAAGCCGGGCGGAGGTACGATCCAAGGATTCTTCAATAACACTCGAACCGAAAACGCCTTTGCGCAAGCTCAGGTCACATCGGGTGGACTTTCGTCGAGCAGCTCAGCGATATATTCATCGCAGCTCGGCTTTAACTTTACGCAGCCGCTTCTTCGGAACTTTAGTATCGACAGCACACGTCGGCAGATCAAGATCGCAAAGAAGCAGCTCCAACAGTCGGACTCGGACTTCCAGCTACAGGCTACGACCACGATCACAAGTGTTCAGCAGGCCTACTGGGATCTCGTCCTCGCCCTGCGGAATCAGCAAAATCAGAAGGCAAACGTGGAACTTGCCCGCGAGAACCTCCGTCAGATCACCGCAAAGATCGATGCAGGGGCCGCGGCTCCGCTCGAGAAAGCGGAAGTCGAAACGGAACTCGCGAATCGCGAGGGCGACCTGCTTCTCGCAACGCAGCAGGTCAGCGTCTCTGAGAACACCTTGAAAAAGCTGGTCATCCGTGATGCCCTTGCACCGGAATGGGCTCAGGCGATCGTACCGACGGATTCGCCAAAGGTCGTGCCGCTCCCGTCAGATCTCAATGCGGCCATAAATGACGCCTTCGACAACCGGTTCGAGCTCCGCCGTCTGAAGCTGCAGCGGGACATCAACGATCTTGACGTTCGATACTTCAAAAACCAGTCAAAACCACAGATCGATCTCAACACGACGTTTTCGCTGGACGGGATCGCGCGCGGCAACGTCTCTACGGCCAATAGCCTGATACCGCAGTTCACAGGAAATGATGAGATCCTTCGACAGAAGCTCAATACGCTTTTTGCGCCCGGTTCGCAGCTTCCGAATCCGCTCTTGACCGTACCGGGCTCACCCCCTTATTTCGTGGGCGGGTTCAATCGATCTATGGGCAATATGTTCCGAAGCGATGCTCCGAACTATTCGATCGGTGTAACCTTCTCTTTCCCGTTCTTCAACCGAACGGCAAAAGCGAATCTCGCCGGAGCAAAGATCGCCGGCGAGCGACTGGCCGCTCAAACGCGTGCCCAGGAGGAGACGGTGCTCACAGATGTTCGCAATGCCGTTCAAGCGGTCGAAACGGCCCGTCTTCGAGTCGACACGGCGCGAAGGGCGAGGCAGAGTGCCGAGACCCAGTTGGCCGGCGAGCGAAAGCTTTATGACGCCGGCCGCTCGACGACGTTTCTGCTCTTCCAAAGAGAGAATGCCCTCCTGGCGGCACAAAATGCGGAGATCCGTGCCGAGACGGACTATGCAAAGGCTGTTGCCGATCGAGAGCGAGCTACCGCTACTTCATTTCGGGAGCACAACATTACGATCGACCGACCTGTCGATATCAAATAGACCCGAGTTCTACTTTTTGGCACCGAAAGAAGTGTCGCCGGCCGTTTACAGGCTTGCGGCACTTTTCGCATTTTCGCCGAAGTTTGCGAAAATCCTCGCTGTGAAGATCTCTGCCGTCATCATTACCCTCAACGAAGAGAAAAATATTGCCCGAGCGATAAGGTCGGTCGACTGGGCGGATGAGATAGTGGTCGTCGATTCCGGAAGCACCGACGGGACGAAGGAGATCGCCGCCGAACTTGGGGCGCGTGTGATCGAACAGGAGTGGCTCGGTTTCGGACGGCAGAAGCAATTTGCAGTTGACGCCGCGGCCAACGATCTGATCTTCAGCCTCGATGCGGATGAAGAAGCCACAAAGGCTCTGGCAGAGGAGATCAGAACGACCATTGACAATGGCAAGGCCTCGGCAGGATACAAGATTCCGCGACTGGCAATTTATGCCGGGCGTGCGATCCGCCACGGCGGATGGTATCCCGACCGGCAGCTTAGGCTGTTCGACCGCAGGAAAGGCCATTGGTCACAGGACGTTATTCACGAATCGTTCAGGGTAGATGCCGGAATGGCAGTAGGCGATCTGAAGTCCGACCTGCTGCATTTTACTTGCGAAAACATTAACGACCACGCCCGTATGATCCAAGAACGGTATGCACCGCTTTCGGCGAGCGCAATGTACGCAAACGGCAAGAAAGCTTCCGTTCTCAAGATAGCGGCTGCTCCGGTTTTCTCCTTCGTCCGCGACTATATCCTTCGAGCGGGCTTTCTAGACGGACCTCAAGGGCTGATAATCGCGGGATTCGGGGCATATAACGTTTTTCTGAAGAATGCCCTTCTCTGGCAGATGCACCGAGGGCACGAGCGGTAATTTTCCTTTTGCGCCTACAACGTTCGTCGCCCGATGAACATCTAATCATTCAGTATTCCCGCGGTTTTGTGTCATATTAGAACCTGTGAACCGGTCAAGATCATTTTCGAAATTCGTTATCGCGTCCCTTGGGCTCTTTTGTTTCGCCCTGCCGCTAGTTGCGCAGAAAGGGATCGACTCACAGACGGAAAAGATAAAACAGGAAGGAAACCCGACAAGCCGTCCATCCGATGTGTCGCGTTCCTTCGACTGGGGAAAAGGAAAGACGAAGGTTCGTGCGATGCTGCCGAACCCGTACAAGATCGCTTCGCGACGTGACGCTCTGATCAATGCGATTCAGGAAGTGCTTCGCGACAGGAAGATCATTCTAGACGAGGCGTCATCCCGGCTCCCGGACGGATATATCGTTACGCAGCCTTTTGTCTTTGCAAAAGGTATCGTTCTGACACGCGGCGAACTGGCTCGGGTCGGAGAGGTTGCAGATCCTGACACAGCGTGGACCAGAGCACAATATACGCTTACCATCGACGTACAAACGATCGATGGCATCCAGAACAAGGTCTCAGTGAATGCAAAGATCGAAGGCCGCGCCGGAAACGGCCTTACCTCAGAATGGCTGACCGTGCCCAGTTCGGGCGTGATCGAGGACGAATTTCTATCAAAGTTGGTCGAGACGGTTACGGGAACCTCTCCCGATCCCGTCCAGGATGTACCAAAGGATGACGGGCCGTAGCATATTCATACTTATCTTCGCACTCAGCACACTCTTGCTCGTGGCCGGCAACAGTCATGCACAGGATCGGTCGGACGAGGAGACGCCGGCATTTCCTCGTCGAACCAGACAGCAGCAGGAATCTCCGAAAGGTGTCCGGGATATGTTGATCCGGATGCGGATCGAGAAAGCGAAGAAAGACTATGAAAAGATGCTCGACCAGGGCGATGCGGTTGCCAAACTTGCAGGCCAGATCAAAGCTTCTGTCGAAAAGGCATCAACACTTTCGAACGCCGACCGCGGCCGACTCCAAGAGCTCGACAAGCTGACAGGCGACGTGCTTGACGATCTAGGAGGTGATGAGGACGCCCTACTCGCGTTGTTGTCGGACAAGCGAGTCGGACCAACGCCGTTCGAGGCTGCAATGGAGTTAGACGCGGCGGTTAAACTAATGGTAGCCGAACTGAAGAAGACGACGCGATTCACGGTTTCAGCCTCGGCCATCGAATCGACGGCAGACGTACTCCGCATTGTTCGCAAGCTCAAGACCTATCAATGAACCTCTTTGCCAAGCTACGCGGTTTGCTCCGCTCTCAGCGACCGGCCGTCGGATGTTTTGCCGTCGCACTTGCGGTTGCGCCTCTAGTTCTTGGGGTCAATGCCCAATCCGAGGATGATGATGTTATCACCGTGGATTCGTCGGTCGTTGTGGCGAATGTCTATGTTGCTGACCGCAACGGACAAGCTGTTTCGGGTCTAGGGCAAGAACTCTTTACGATACTGGACAACGGCAAGCCTCAAAAGATCGAGTCATTTACAGTGGAATCCACGCCGTTCGCTGCCGTCATTCTGATCGACAGTTCGGGCAGCATGGAATATCGCGTCAGCAACGCGCGAAGTGCCGCGATCAAGTTCCTTGAAGGCTTACGAGGCCAAGACTTCGCCGCCGTCGCGAGTTTTGATAGCAAGGTCCAAGTGCTGCGTGATTTTCAGGCAAGCCGCGACCTTCCGGATCTCTTTTTTGACCTTAAAGCCGACGGTATGACCTCTCTGAACGATGCGGTCGTGGTCGCCGCTAAAATGCTTTCCGTCAGGCCTGAGAAGCGACGAGCGATCATCGTGATCTCCGACGGGGCAGATAACAGCAGCAAGTATTCACAGAAGAAGGCCCTGAAAGCTGCCTTTGATGTCGGTGCTTTGATCTACACCGTCGATATGTCTCCGAAGGATGCACCGCCGCAGGAAAAGGCACTAATGCAGGATGCATTGAAGAGTTTTGCCGGGAAAACCGGCGGAACCTTTGTCGCTACACCCGGCGGTACCGAGATGCGCCACGCTTTCGCCTCGATCGTTGAGGAACTCGGGAATCAATACACCCTGACATATCAGCCCGCTGACCTAAAAGAGGACGGCAAGTTTCACACGATCGAGGTCAGGGTCGCTCGCGGCGGCCTTAAGATCCGGACCCGCGAAGGGTATATCGCCCCAAAACGCAAAAACTGACCGGTTATCTGTCGGTACGGTTGCGCTTCTTGTCGTCGTAGCGCTCGATCGCTAGGTCAACAAGCCGATCGATCACTTGCCTGAACGACATTCCCGATGCTGCCCACATCTTCGGATACCCGGAAGCATCCGTAAGGCCGGGCATCGTGTTTATTTCGTTGACCAGAAGCGAACCTGAATCCTTTCGCAAGAAGAAATCGACGCGAGCAAGGCCCGAACCGTCGATCGCTTTGAATGCGAGGACCGCAAGCTGTCGGATCTTGTCTGAGAGTTCGGTCGAAAGCGGAGCCGGCGTGATGAACTCGTTATTCCCCGTTCCCGTATATTTTTCATTCCAATCAAGAAACGCCTTTGACTCATCGCGGATGATGTACTCGCCGGCCTCGCTTGCGCTTGGATCCTCATTTCCAAGCACAGCACACTCGATCTCGCGCACATCAAGGCCTTCTTCGACAATTATCTTGCGGTCGTACTCTGCAGCCAACTCGATCGCCTTTCGAAGGCCCGCTTCATCGTCTGCTCGCGTGATGCCGACCGAGGAACCCAAGTTTGCAGGCTTGACGAAGCAAGGATAACCTATCTTTGCTTCGACCGAACGAACGACGCTGTCCGGCTGCAGTTCCCATTCGCTCCGAAGGAACCATACATATTCGCAGATCGCAAGATCGGCCTCGCGGAAAAGCGTCTTCATGGTCACTTTGTCCATCCCGCAGGACGACGCAAGTACGCCGCATCCGATGTATGCCACGTCCGCCATTTCGAAAAGGCCCTGGATCGTGCCGTCTTCGCCATAGGTTCCGTGAAGTACGGGAAAGACACAATCCAAAGGCTGCGTTCCGCCGTTCGGGATCGTGAATCCTCCAACGCTTGCATCGCCCGTTAATATGTGAAGCCGGTCCGACGGCTCGCCATACTGCCTTTCAAATGCGGCCCTTACGTCCTCCGGGAACATCGCAAGCGACTCTGCAGGGCTAAGCCATTCGCCCGTCGGGGAGATCGCAACCGGAAAGAGATGGTAATTTGCCGGGTCTGCATGCTCGATAACGGTTCGGGCCGAGCGGACGGCAATTTCATGTTCGCCCGATCGGCCCCCAAAAATGATGGCGAGGTTCTTCTTCATATTCTTTACAAGATCGTTTTGCCAAGGGCAGAAAGGATCAGTTCGCAAGCCAGCTCGACCGTGATATTCGACTGATCGAGAAGCGGATTCACCTCGACGATCTCGAATGAACGCATTCTACCGCTCGCAGCTATCATTTCAAGGGTCAGATGTGCCTCGCGATATGTTGCACCGCCGCGAACAAGCGTACCGCTTCCCGGCGCAAAACGTGGATCGATGCCGTCAACATCGAAGGTTACGGCAAAACCACCCGGTGCAGCCGAAGCGATCTCGATCGCATCAGTAACACAGGCCGCCATTCCCCGCCTATCGATGTCGCTCATCGTAAAAAAGTGGTCGCGAAGCCCAAGTTTCTCGATCTGCGAACGTTCGCCCGGGTCTACGTCGCGTGCACCGACGTGCGCAAAGTATCTTTTATCGAGTTTTGGAGCAAAACCGCAAAGATCAACCAAATTCTTGTCGCCTTCGCCGAGCAAAACGGCGAGCGGCATTCCGTGTATATTTCCGGAAGGCGAGGTTTCGGGCGTATTGATGTCTGAATGGGCGTCAAACCAGATTAGCCCGATCTCTTGCTCCCTTTTCCGATAATGAGCTGAAATGGCTGAAAATGTTGCGATCGCTATCGCGTGGTCTCCGCCAAGGATGACAGGAAATTCTTCGCTCTCAAGTATCTGTGTCACGGCACCGACTATATTTTCGCTCGATGAGAGCATCTCCTTGAGGTGCTTTGGATTCTCATCTTCAGCCGGATCGATCGGCTGGACAATGGAGACATCCCCATGATCAGTGAAATCGTACCCGAGGCCGCGGATATGATCGGCAAGCCGCTCGCCCCGCACAATGGACAGGCGCATTGCGTTCACTCCGAGTTCACTGCCTGTCTTTCCCGCTCCAAAACCCAGCGGAACCCCTAAGAGCCCGATCTTTTTTTCTCTAGTCATAATCGCGAACCTAAATTTCCCCGAATCCGCTGGCGATCAAGTCAGCCACACTCGACACGGCCTCTGCTTCGTCGGGCCCGTCGGCAAGAATAAAGAGCTGCGACCCCATTCCCGCTGCTAAAGCCAATATGCTAAGCATCGATTTCGCATTCGCGGTCGCGTCCGCATCGCGGTGCTCGATCAAAATCCTCGACGAGAATTTGCGTGAAAGCCGAACGAGTTTGGCCGCCGCACGGGCATGCAGTCCCAGCGGATTGACGATGCGGATCTCCCGCTCAAGCATCCTTCTTAAGTTTCAATGGCTCCAGCAAATCGCCCGCGCGCATGATAGCCGATTTACCCTGCTCCTCGATCTCTTTCGCAAAGTCCGCTAGAGCGATCGCCTTTCCGATGGTCGCAACCTTTACGACCATCGGAAGGTTAACGCCCGAAACGATCTCGACCTCGTTCTCGCGAAGAAACATTGCGGAGATGTTCGTTGGCGTTCCGCCGAACATATCGGTCAGAAGAAGAACGCCCGCACCTTGCGAGACCCGTTCGATCGCTCGCTCGATCTCAGCTTTTGCCGCTTCTACGTCATCATGCCAACCGATGGAAACGGCAGCCACGTTATCCACCTCACCAACCACAGCCTCCGCCGCCGCAAGCAGCTCGTTCGCCACTTGTCCATGCGAAACAATGACCGCTCCGATCCTCTTTATTTCGTCCATAATCTTTACTTTTCCGCATCCCGATGCGATATCGTGACATTGAATTTCGCCTTCTTTAACGCACGTCCGATCGAGTTCGCGACCATCACCGAACGATGGCGCCCGCCCGTACAACCGATACCGACCGTAAGGTATGATTTACCTTCGCGCTGGTAGAGCGGAAGGAGATACATCAAAAGGTCGATCACTCTGTCGACCGTCTCGACAACTTCCTTTTCGCGTTCAAGGAACTCTACCACCGGCCTGTCACTGCCGGTCAACCCCTTCAGATCGCGATGGAAGTACGGATTCGGCAGATGTCTTACATCGAAAAGAAGGTCTAGTCCCCTTGGATTTCCATATTTGTGGCCAAAGCTGATGATCTCGACCTTGAGCGGCTGGCCGTCGGGATTGCCGCTGAACTTCTGTACGATCAGGTGTCTGAGCGTATGGACCGTGTGATCGCTTGTGTCGATGATGAGATCGGCCATCCTGCGAACGTCGATCATTTCCCGACGTTCCGCCTTTATCGAAGCTACCAAACCTTTTGCGTTCTTTGCCGGATGAGGACGGCGCGTTTCAGAGAACCTTCTCTGAAGAACTTCGTCTGCCGCCTCGAAAAACACAATGAACGGAACGATGCCGCGTTTCGCAAGCTTCTTCAGTTCGCTCGAAAACTCGGGCAGGAAATGCCGCTCCCTTATGTTTATTACGAGGACGGCCCGCTCGATACCCGGCGGCTTTCCGCCATCGCCTACCATGAGTCGCCCGAAGGTCGAGATCATCGTTACAGGCAAGTTATCTACGCAAAAATAGCCAAGGTCCTCGAAAGCATCTGTTGCCGAACTCATCCCCGAGCCGCTAAGACCTGTAATTATCACGAGCGAAGGAAGGTCCTGATCGCTTTTTCTCTTATTCTGCATTCATCGATCACCGAGAAAGCTTCCGCACAGTTTTCTCGCAACTCTCAGCCATAGAAGGCAAATCGGTCCGTTCCAAATAGACTCTCGGCGTCCCGCACAAAAGCTCGTGCGAAGTTCGGAACATATCCGCGTCCAACTCAACGCACAGTTCGAGGAGACATCCATCGGCCAGAACCGCTTCAGGAAGGTTCTCTTCCACGCTCGCAACGGCAAGCGGCGAAACACCGATCAATCCTTTGGTGGTTTTCGGCGCGGTGACCCACGTTCGTTGCTCTTTGACATAGAGGCTGACCGCATCATCCGCGACGAATTTCGCACCGCGGGTCACCAGTTCGACCAACAATGAGGTCTTCCCGGATCCCGACTCACCGCAGATCAAAACACCATGCCCTTCGACCTCGACACAAGATGCGTGGATGACCTTTGGCTCAAAGGTCATGCCTGCACGAGTCCATAATTGCCGTCAGGCCGTTTGTAGATCAACGCTACGCCACCGCCTTCCGAATCTCGAAAGAGCATAAAACCCTCTTTCGTTTCGTCGAGCGCCATTGCCGCTTCCTGAGCGGTGATGGGCTTTTGAGCTTTCATCTTGCTCACGATGATCTTTGGACGCCGAGTCGGCGCGACGGATTCTTGAGTCGGCTTAGAGGTTGACCGCCGGGCCCGATGCGATTTGTCTATGACCTTGTCCTTGAGCTTTCTCGCCTGCTTTTCGATCTTTGCGACACTTTTTGAAAGCGACTGGTACATATCCGCATCGATCGAAGTGGCGTTCAATGTCTCATTTCGCCAATGAACGATTATCTCCGAACGATGTCGTCCGCGCTCGACCTCGATCGTAACGTTCGCTTTTGGCGGCTTTGAATCGAATAGCGGCCCGAGCCGTTCGAACTGCCCTGCGGCATGCTTTTTCAAAGCCTCCGTAACCTCAATATGTCTGCCTGTGAAGTCGATCTTGATTCCCATAGTCTCAAATTATCGTTCTACGCTCGCGCGAACCGGCAATCTGCATCTGATCGCGATATTTTGCAACGGTCCGACGTGACAGTTTTACGCCCTCCTTTGTAAGGATCTTTGCGATCTCATCGTCAGTCAGCGGTTTTTTCGTATCCTCATCCTCGATCATCTTTTTGATCTTGGACTTCAGGATGCGGGTAGAAACCTCTTCACCCTCTTCATTTAGCATTCCTTCGCTAAAGAACTTTCTCAGCTCTATAACACCTTGCGGTGTGTGAGCGTACTTTCGATTTACGACGCGCGAGATTGTGGAAAGGTGCATTCCGATATCTTCGGCGATATCCTTCAGCATCATCGGCTTCAGGAAATTCGGCCCCTGATCGAGAAAGTCTTTCTGTCGAAGGACGATCGATTCGACGACTTTGAATATCGTCTGCCGTCGATGTTCGATATTCCGAAGGAGATCGACCGCAGAACGATTCTTCTCCCTGATAAAATCCTTTGTTTCCTTGCTAGCGTCGGGTTGATCGGCAAGCTGGTTGTAAACAGGTGATATCCTTAGCCGCGGACTGCTGTCATCGGTGAAGAACACCTGATAATCATCATCGACCTTCTCGATGTAAACTTCCGGAGCAACATACATCGTGCCCTCAGCGCTATAGCGGCGGCCGGGATACGGATCGAGTTCGCGAATACGCGCTATCTCGGAACTCAATGTCTCAAAATTCGCACCCGTGCCTTTTGCCAGATGCTGAAGCCTGTGCGGCTGACAATCTTCAAGGTGGTGGGCAACAAGCTCTGCCGCCAAAGTATCATCCTCGTCGTCGGCCTTCAGTTGTGCAAGAAGACATTCGACCACGTCGAACGCACCACATCCTACGGGATCGAGATACAGCACCTCTTGTCGCGCATTCTCAGCCTGCTCGACGCTGCAGCGGCTGCTCGCGGCGATCTCCTCAATAGTGCCCGTAAGCCGGCCGTCAGCATTCAGGTTCCCAATAACGGAAAGAGCCGCCCGCTCGATGATCGGGCTGAGCGACAGCATCGATAGCTGCCACTCTAGATGTTCCGACAAAGAGGGAGCATGAGTCAAAAATTGCTCGAAACTCGGTGCATCATCCTTGTATTCGATCTCCTGCGTCTTGTATCCGGGATCCAGATAGTCTTGGAATTCCCTACCGTAATCGATCTCATCAAAAGGATCGGAAGATTCCGTATGGCTGTCCTCACCGGCCTCAGCCTCAAGTTCATTTCCACGATCTGAGTCTGTACTCGATAGCGAACTCAAATCGCCGGCTGCCATTTGAGACTCAGCTTCCGGTCGATCGGAGCCATCGCTGTCGAAGGCTTCCGCAAAAGTATCTACCTCAGCACTATCCGAATTTTGGTCAAGAATGCTGCTCGATATCTCTTCGATCTCATCACCGGGCTGAACTTCTTCGAGCAGCGGATTGGTTGCCATCTCGGTTTCAATAAGTTCATTAAGTTCAAGAGCGGTCATCTGCAGCATCTCGATCCGCTGCCTAAGCTGCGGCGTGAGAACCATCTTTTGCTGGAGTTTTGCCTGGAGCCGAAGAGATGACATAAACGAAAGATCGCGTCAGCCAAACGTGCCGAAATGAAGCATTTACGGTCGAATCACGCAATTTGCGTACCGTTCTATAAATGATTATAGCGATTCAGAATTGAAAAGGGAAAATTTTCGTAAAAAACGAGCTAACTTTTTTCTCAGAGAGTGAATCTTTCGCCGAGATAGAGCCGCCGAACATCCGCGTCTGCAACAAGTTCCTCCGTCGTTCCTGAACGAAGGATGCGGCCGTCCGCCATTATGTAGGATCGGTCAGTTATGCCGAGCGTTTCGCGGACGTTATGATCTGTGATCAGAATGCCGATGTCCTGCCTTTTAAGATAGACGATGATCTCGCGAATATCGTCGATCGCAAGTGGGTCGATCCCCGCGAAAGGCTCATCGAGGAGAATGAAGCTCGGATTCGCCGCAAGGCATCTAGCGATCTCAACACGCCTGCGTTCGCCGCCTGAGAGTGCATCGCCGCGGGTCTCGCGAACATGTTCGATGCCGAATTCCGCAAGCAGTTCGTCAAGCCGCGTCATTCTCTCTTCTCGGGAAATTCCGAGAGTTTCGAGGACGGCGAGAATATTTTGCTCAGCGGTCATTTTCCGAAAGATCGAAGGCTCCTGCGGTAGATATCCGAGGCCTAGACGGGCACGCAGATACATCGGCAGCTTTGTTACATCGCGGCCGCCAAGCGTGATCGAGCCGGACTCGGTATTCTCAAGCCCGACGAGCATGTAGAACGTGGTCGTCTTTCCGGCACCGTTGGCCCCGAGAAGTCCAACCACCTCGCCTTTTGCCACGTTCAGGCTTACGCCGTCAACAACTCGTCGTCTGCCGTATGTCTTTTGGAGATCGGCACCTGAAAGCAGTACCTTATGCCCGTTTTCAACTGTGTCGAGGTCGTCTTGATGATGCATCTATTCTTGCGGAGAGGTGGTCTTGTAAACAGATTTTACACGGGTGTTCGGATTTTGTCGTTCGCGGCCGCTGCCGACGAAACGATTCTCGCGGAAATATACCGTTATCTGCGATCCCGAAGTGCTCCCGTTCTCTGCATCGTTGACGGTCGCGGGATCGCCCTGCAGGATCGCGATCTCCGTCTCTGCCGAGTATTCGACGTGCCCGCCCGTTGCTCTGCGGCCAGGCTGAGTGATGACGACCGAGCCGTCCGCGACCGTACGCGAGACCTCGTTCTTTGCCGAGAGGAATACATCCGCGGCCTCGGCCGTTATTCGATCCGTGCCTTGTCGAATATCCGCGTTGCCTCGATAGCTTAGAGTTCGACCGTCACGGTTGTAGGTCATTGCATTTGCCGAAGCGAATACCGGCACTTTTGATTCCTTCCCGCCGCGATTCACTTTTGCGTCGTAAAGGCCGCTTTGGACTGACCCTTCGGCAACGAGTTTTCCTTGTGCCTGCAAGACAGTGATCTTGTCCGCCCCCACGTAATTGTCATCCTGCCAGGCACGCGCGTTTCCGGTATATACGGCCGTGTCTGAATTCCGGTCAAAAACTGCGTCGCTCGCTGTGATAAAGACCGGCTTTTTGCCGTTCGCGAACGGCGACGCGCTGCCCATCGCTCCACCGTTATAGAACGTCGTGCTTACGCCGCCGCGGAGTTCCGATATCTGAGTTGCGGTATTCCAATCGATCTCCTGAGCCTTTGCTCTCGAACGGTCGTCCCAGATCGTTGGCTCGCCCCCGCGAAGCCGCAAGATCTTGTCATTCTGGGTAAAGAAAAATCTGTCGGCGACCCCGCGACGGTCGAGTTCTGCATACTTTCCGTTGCCTGACGCCTGCAGTTCTGCGAGATCCTTTGTCGCCGCGTCGAAGGTCGCGATAACACGGTCTGAGGTAAGTACTTGATCCCCGCGTCCGGCCGCCGCAATGGTCGGTCTTCGAACGGTCTTTGCACCGGTTCCGCCGGTACACTCGCGAGCATTGTTTCCGCTCGGGAAGAATTCACAATCGAACCGCGGAGCATTCACCGTTGTGTTGTAAATTTCCGCAGCCTTCTTGACCGGTTCGATCTCAAGGACGGCGTTCCCGACCGCCTCGGCCCTACTTATATCCTGCCCATTGTCGTGAAAATATGTCTTCACAGTATCCGCAGTAACGCGCTTGGTTGCCGCATCAGGTGCATTTCCGGGAGCATCGAGCTGAATTGTGGTCCGGCCGTCAGTATTCATCGCGGTCAATAGACCCGCTTCCTTGAAATCGATCGAAATGACTTTCGGCGTCGTCAAAGTAGCCTTTGAATAGTCGGAAACAGTGGTCGGGACGAGTTCCGCACGTGCATTTCCGACCGCACGTGCATTTCGAAGTTGACCCGGAGCCGCATAATCGATCGTCATTTCGTTGGCCGACGCCTGTGTGAGCCTTTCGGACGTAGTTTGTTTTAGAAAGGTATTTCCCGAAACGACAGCGTGTTTTACTTCCTCGGACGCAAAGAGATCGACGACCATCGTATCGCCCTTTAGATAGTCAGGGCCTTGGGCAACTTGTGCAGCCCCATTCAGGGTGGCCTTCAGCCCTTTTCTATCGTAAACGGCTGTTTGAGCTTGGATTTCCGTTTTTCGCGAATCTTGCTCGGTAACGATCCGCGCGGAACCGCCAAGCTCGAACCGATCGAGAGGCTTGTCGTAAACTGCGTTTCCCGCGTCGATCGTCGTGGTCTTCCCGTCATTGGAAACGATATGCACATTCTCGAATAGTTCGAGTTTCGTCAGGTCACGGGCCGCCGGATCAGTTTCACCGCCCGAAAGCAATGCGACGGCACGGCCGGCGGAGACATCGCTCGTGCGGCCGTCTGAGTCGACCTTCGCCTTGAATCCGCCGGTAAGTTCGATGCTGTTCGCAGTTTGGTCATAGATGGCATTCGCCGCATTCAATTTCGCGTACTCTACGCCCGCTGCCTTCTTGTCGGCGGACTCAAAGGTCCCGATCTCGACATCTTGTCGAAGTTCAAGCTTCTTGTCGGCCATCTTCACGGTCGCACCGACCGCAGTTCCGCGAATATTGTCGCGTTCGAACGCGATGCTATCGTCCGTTTCTGCCGTCTCGGATGCTCGGGTGTAGGTTATGCCGTCGGTCTCGACGTTCAGAGCATCGCGAGTAGTGATCTTTACGTTGCCGGCTAGATAAGCGGTGAAATTCTTATTTGCTTCCGGGACATAGACGGCCTTGTCCGCACGGATCTCGTCAAATGCCAAGCCATCCGTCGCAAAGACCTTGACGTATGCGTTCTCCAGCTCCTGATGATTGTCGGAGAAAGTTCGGGCTGTATCGGCCTTTATGTAATATTTCGGCCTGGAACCGTCGCTCTCAGTTCGTTCATAGCCGCTAACTTCTGCGATAACGTCCGTCGAGAGATGCGCGTGTTCGGGCTTGAATTTGAAAGCGGGCTTTGAACGCGTCGTATAGAAAGTTGCGGCGACAACGAGCACGATGATGCCGCCGGCGACAAGGGCCGCATAGCGAAGGATCTTCGGCAGTTTTGCACGAAAGTCGTAGCTTTGTATTCTTTCGACGGTTCTTTCAGCCACAGAAGGATTATGCTTCTCTAAAGTCTTCGACGACAAGCTGGATCTTTCGATTTCCCTGCCAATTGTTGACTTCAAGGACATAAGCTAATTCGATGCGCGAACCGCGGCGGAGCGTTCGCCCCTTTAATTGGTCGACGCCATCCCACCAAACCGCTTCGAGCTGGCGGCCTGAATCGGATTCAAGCTTCAGCTTCAAATGCTTTTCTTTCTTTACGAACGGATCTTCGCGGAGGATCAGGCCTTTGGTCACGAAGATCGGTTTCGGATTCCCTTGACCAAATGGTTCGAGAGCCGCGAGGGCGGCAAGCAGTTTGAGGTCAATGGTTTCGGGCAAAAGTACGGCATCGATGCTCAGTTCACGCACAAGGTCGTCGGGCACGAGAACATCATCGGCGTGACGTGACAGGCGTGTTCTTAGCTCAGAGATGCGTTCTGAGCGAATTTTCATCCCCGCTGCGGCTCGATGTCCGCCGAACTGCTCAAAAAGGTCCTGAGCGGCCTCCAACGCGTGCAGCAAGTGAAAGCCGGGAATGCTGCGGCCACTTCCCTGCGCAATGCCGTCCTCGATCGAGAGAACGATCGTCGGACGATAGAGCTTATCAGCGATACGCGACGCGGCAAGTCCGATGACTCCTCGATGCCAGCCTTCGCCCGCAACGACAATGAAATTCGAATCAGCTTGATCTGCAGCCTCTGCGAACGCGAGATCGGTGATCTTCTGCTGTGTCTGCTGCCGTTCGCGGTTTCGGGAATCAAGCAGCGAAGCGAGCTGCCGTGCCTTTACGAAATCCGTCTCTTCGAGCAGCTCAACGACGTGTTTTGCGACATCCATTCGCCCGGCGGCGTTTATTCTCGGACCGATCCGGAAACCGATGTGATAGCTCGTCATCTCGGACGTGCAGTCCGCAACCTCCATCAACGCACGCAGCCCGCAGTTGTCGGTCAAAAGCAGGTCTTTGAGGCCGATCGCGACGATCGCCCGATTCTCGCCCGTAAGATCCATTACGTCGGCAACCGTGCCGATGGCGGCGATCTTCAGAAAGCCCGGAATCTCGCTCTCAAGGCCGGCTTCACGAAGAAGTGCATCCGCGAGCTTGAACGCGACCCCAACGCCAGCGAGGTGTTTGTCGGGATACTGACAGCCGGTTTGATTCGGATTCACGACCGCTACGGCAGGCGGGTTTCCACGGGCTTCATCGGAAAGGTGGTGATCCGTTACGATCACATCCAGCGAATTCTCCATCGCCCATTCGAGCGGTTCAAAGCTGCGGATGCCGCAATCGACGGTGATGACGAGCGAGACGCCGCGTGCCTTTGCTTCCTCGAGAGCGGGAATATTGACGCCGTAGCCTTCGGTAAAACGGTTCGGTACGTGAAATTCCGACTCGACGCCGAGAAGCTTGAAAGCACGCCTCAGAAGAACTGTGCCCGTGGTGCCATCGACGTCGTAATCGCCCCAGACCATGATCTTCTCGCCGTTACGAGCCGCTTTTTGAATGCGGTCAACAGCCTCGCGCATTCCTTTGAGCAGAAAAGGGTCGTGAAGATGTTCCAAACTCGGCGAGAGAAATGCGTCGGCCTTGTCCTGCGTGTCGTAGCCGCGGGCGATGAGTAACGCCGCGATGAGCGGCTGTACGCCCAATTCGCGTGCGAACTGCTGTACACGTTCGTGGTCGTGCTTTCGAATTGTCCATTTCTTTGCGGTCACAAGAACATTTTACGGAACATTCGGTGCGATAACGCCTTTCCAAAGGAGGATCAGGATCACGGCGCCGAGGATAATGCGGTACGCAACAAAGATGAGCGTCGAATTGCGTTTGAGATACGCGAGCAGGCCCCAGATGGATACATACCCAACGATACCGGAAACGACCGTGCCGACAAGCAGCGGCATCCATGCGTCATTCGGCAGGATCTTGGTCGCTTGATGCAGTTCGAGAAGGCCGCTCGCGAAGATCGCGGGCATCGAGAGCAGGAAAGAGAATCGGGCGGCGGTCTCCCGCTTTTCGCCTGCAAGCAGACCGCCCATAATGGTCGAACCCGAACGGCTTGCTCCCGGCATCAACGCAAGCACCTGGCAAAATCCCTGTACGAGTGCGTCGATGAGCGTCAGATGCTTTACGTCCTTGCGGTGCGAGCCGACCTTTTCGGCGAGGAATAACAGAACCGCGATGACGATGAGCATCGTCGCGATGATCCAGAGGTTCTTGGTGCCTTGTCCCTCGATAAAGTCCTTGAAGAGGAAGCCGACGGTGCCGATCGGTATCGAACCGATAATTATCAGCCAGCCGAGCCACGATTCTTCGGAGAGAAAGATCGGGCGATTGCCGCCGGTGCCGGAGAACCGCATCTTGCGGCGGTTGAATACGAGATTCCAATGGTCGCGGACGAAAGCGGACGAGATGCTCCAGATATCGCCGATAAAATAAAGCAGCACGGCGCAGAGCGTCCCCAACTGAAGAACGGCGATCGTCGCCGTAACAAGTGCGGGGTCGCCGCCGTATATTCCTGTGAGGCGGCTGGCAAAGACGAGATGCGCCGTGGAACTGACGGGAATGAACTCGGTAAGGCCTTGGACGATGCCAAGAATGATCGCTTGTATTAGATCCATCGTGATGAGCCGCCGTTAATTTTGCGATATTGGCGAGTGAATGGCAAAGATACGAAAGAGAGAGCCTGAAGGTTCTACTCGCGATAGCGTCGTTTACCTGCGAAGCGGTCGTATAGCCACGCGGGCATAAATTTCGCAGAGCGGACGAACGTCGCGAGCTGCCAGGGGAATGCCGCGAACTTCTTCTTCTTCTCGACAGCGCTTATGAACAGCGGGATCGCGTCGTCGAGTTCCATCAAGTAAGGCATTTTGTGTGCACGGCCGTCGGTGAGAGGCGTTTTTATGAAGCCGGGCTGGATTATCGTTACGTCGATGCCGTGCCGTGCGACATCGAGCCGCACGCTCTCGAAGAAAGCGGTCATTCCGGCCTTGCTGGCACAATACGCGGCGGACTTCGGCAGCCCGCGAAAGCCTGCAAGGCTGGATATCGCGACGAGTTGGCCGTTCTTTCGCTCTTTCATCGACGGAAGCACGGCGTGGATCATATTGACTGCGCCGAGAAGGTTGATGTCGATGACCTTTTTGACCGCCGCCGGTTCGAAATCGCGCGTTTCGGCGTTGTTGCCGCCGATGCCTGCGTTCGCGATCGCAATGTCGATGTGCCCGAACTCGTTCCGGAAAGCCTCGGCCGCCTTCTCGAGTGCCGCAGGATCGGTTACGTCGCACGGCAGTGCGATCGCCTTGCCGCCGACTTCCTCGCACTTCGCCTTGAGTTCCTCAAGAAGTTCGGCGCGACGCGCGACGAGGCCCAAAACCGCACCCTTCCTCGCAAGTGCGACCGCCAACGCCTCGCCGATACCGCTCGACGCTCCTGTGAGAAGGATCTTTTTACCTGCGAAACTCATTCTTTGCGGCCTCACTTTCCTCTAGGATGCAATAGCGGCGTGGCAGTGTCGAGCGAAGTGCTTGATCTGTCACGCCGTGCGGAGATCTCACACCTCGACGATGGTTGTTACGATCACGGGTTTTGTTCCGAGCTTGGCTTGGAGGTATTTTTTGAGCGAGAGGCGAAGTTGCTCGCGGAAGATGACGCGATCGACGATGTGTTCGTGTTTCATTTCGTCGATGGCGGCGATTATCGCGTCGCGGGCATCTTTTACGAAGCCGTTTGTCGGATCGATTCCCGCCACGCCCTGAAAGTCCAGCAGCGGTTCGCCGACGAGATCGTGCGTCCGCTTGTCTATCGTAACGACGAGCGAAACTGCGCCGCCGTATGCGAGTTTCTTTCGTTCGCGGACGGTCTCGTACTCGATCTCCTCCATCGATTCTTCGTCGATAAAGGTCTTGAACAGGTCGATCTTTTCGACTATCTGCACCGAGCGTTCGTCGAGTTCGATCATATCGCCGTTCTCCACGAGCAGAATGTTGTCGTCGTTGTAGCCGGCGACGTGATTCTTGATGAATTCCTTCTGCCGGAAGAGCATTCGGTACTCGCCGTGGATCGGAATGACGAATCGCGGCCTCGAGGTCTCGACCATTATGCGAATATCTTCCTGTGACGCGTGCCCGGAGACGTGTACCAGGCGCCTTTTTTCTTCAATTATGTTGGCGCCGCGTTTGTACAGGTGGCCGATGAGGCGGCTTATGTTCTTTTCATTGCCCGGAATGATGCGGGCGGAGAGCACTACGGTGTCGCCCTTCTCGATCTGCATCCCGCGATAAACTTGCGTCGCAAGATTCCAAAGTGCCGCGCGCATTTCGCCTTGTGAACCGGTGACGAGGTAGCAAATTTCGTCGTCATCGACGGCACGTGCGTCCGAAAGTTCGATGAGCGTGTCGTGCGGGATCTTCAGCAGGCCCTGCGAAGCCGCGATCTCGACGTTCCTATGCATTGAACGCCCCAAAACGCAGACTCGCCGTCCGAATTCGTGGGCTACGTCGAACACGATCTGCAGTCTGTGCAGCGATGACGAGAATGTCGCGATGAAAAGACGGCCTTCCGTCTCCTCGAAGATCTCTTCGAACGCGGGGATCACGGCCTGTTCCGACGGCGTACGTCCCGGCACGGTCGCGTTCGTCGAATCGCAGAGCAGGGCGAGCACACCTGCGTCGCCGATCGCTTTCAGACGTGCGAGGTCGTAGGGTTTTCCGATGACGGGCGTGTCGTCTATCTTGTAATCGCCGGTGTGAATGATGGTGCCGACGGGTGTTGTGACCGCAAGCGAAAAGCACTCGACGAGCGAGTGCGATGCGTGAATGAATTCGACCTTGAACGGCCCGATCTCGACGGTTTGCCCGGCCTTGACGCGGTGCAGCAGCACGTCGTCGAGCATATCGAACTCCGCGAGACGCTTCTCCGCGAGCGAAAGCGTGAATCGCGACGAATAGACCGGCAGATTGAATTTCTTAAGGATCCATGCGAGTGCGCCGATGTGGTCTTCGTGGCCGTGCGTGAGGATTATCGCGGTCAGATCGTCGCGATACGCTTCGAGAAAGTCGAAGTTCGGTATCGAGATATCGACTCCGTAAGGCGTCTCTTCGGGAAAGCCCATCCCAGCGTCGATGATTATCATCTCGCCGTCGTAACGCAGCCCCATACAGTTCATTCCGAACTCGCCGATGCCGCCAAGCGGTATTATTTCAAGCTTCTGCACGTCGAATATTCTAGCACGCACCGCCGAGTTTGCGACTTTCGCGGTCTCAGAATCTTTTCGAGGCGTCTCAGAACCTTTTCGAGGCGTCTCAAAATGTTTTCGAGGCGTCTCAAAACCTTTTCGAGGCGTCTCAAAACCTTTTCGAGGCGTCTCAGAACCTTTTCGAGGCGTCTCAAAACCTTTTCGAGGCGTCTCAGAATCTTTTCGAGGCGTCTCAGAATCTTTTCGAGGCGTCTCAAAACCTTTTTGAGCGGTCTCACAAATCATTTTTCGGCCGGCTTTTGATACATTTTCGTCCGATTTTGATCAAAACGCGGTTTAGCTCCGTTAGGAGCGGAATGTTTGTAGCACCCATCGAGCCGAAATTTCGAGCTCCGTAGGAGCGGCACATTGTCGCAACGCGAGACGATCATGTCGCCCCTCGCGGGGCTCCGGCATCTTTATTACGCCTGCATGCTACAAACATTCCGCTCCTGACGGAGCTAAACCAAAGCCGCGTCCATTTTCGTCATACTTCGTCCGAGCGTGCTCAAAAGCGTTTGCCGCAGCCTTTTGTTGGCGAACGCAACTGATGCTACCCTTTTACCCGTTCTTTCGATTCCCAAAATCCACAAGGAGAAAATTAGTTCTATGCCAGCAGACTCGATAAATTCCCTTTCAGACAGCGCTTTGATCGACGTAGCGGTTCAGGTGATCGCGGCGATGACGCCGGACCCGACCGTATATTTTTCGACGGCGGCGGTAGTTACGGCGTTGACGGCGACGAAGAATGAGTTCAGCACAGACGTTGCGGCTCACGTCGCGGCACAGGCGGCGGCGAAAGCGGCGACCGCAACGAAGCAGTCGAGCCGCGATGCGCTCGAAGCGGCGATCCGTTCGATACGCAACATCGCGAAGGCCGGCGGCACGAAAGAGGCCGCGATGGCCGACCTCGGCATTCCGTCGGGCGGAAGCGCCGTTCCGACGAACGCGACGGTTCCCGCCGGCGCAGTAAATACGTCCGAACGGCTTCGACACACTTTGTCGTGGACGGACGCGGCCGCCCTCGACAATAAAAAGAAGCCTCGCGGCACGATGGGCTGCGAGATCTGGCTCAAACTCGGCGGCACGCCGCCCGTCGATGAACACGAGTGCATCTTCTTAACGCTCGACGCGTACACGCCTTATCTCGCCGAATACGCGGGAGCCGACGCGGGCAAGATGGCACATTATATGCTGCGTTGGCGAATGCGCGACGGCAGCGTTTCAGCTTGGGGCGAGACCATCAGCGCCACGATCACGGGCTAATTCAACGTCTCGGCGAGGCTCGACCATTCGTCGAGCGTCAGAGACTCCGCACGGCGTGACAGATCAAGCACTTCGCTCGACACTGCCACGCCTTTTAGCGTGTTCCGAAGCATCTTTCGACGCTGCGAGAAACCTTTCTGCACCAAGGAACGAACTTCCCCGCGGTCGAAAACATTCTCACGCCGCGGCGTAATTCTTACGACGGTGCTCCAAACTTTCGGCTGCGGACGAAACGCCTGCGGCCCGATGTCGAAGAGCCTCTCGATCGTGAACGCAGCCTGCGCAACGACCGAAAGATAACCGCGTTCGGCGCTGTTAGGCTCAGCGAGAATGCGCATCGCAACCTCACGTTGGAACATCAGCACCGCGTCGGTGAAAAGTTGACGTTCGTCGGCGAGGCGTTCGAGTATAGCGGTCGAAATGTTGTACGGGAGGTTGCCGACAACCTTGAAAGGCGGCGGCGCAACGTCCGCAAGCCGCGTCTGCAGAATGTCGTGCGGCACGAGAGAGAAGTTTTGCGTGCGGGAAAACATTTCGAGAAGCAAAACCTGAAGGTCGCGGTCGATCTCAACCGCACTGACGACGCCGCCGGCCGCAATGATCTCGCCTGTCAAAGCTCCGCGGCCCGGTCCGATCTCGATAACACGCTCGCCGGCCGTGATATTCGCCGCGGCAGCGATCTTTTCGATTATGTTTCTATCTACAAGGAAATTCTGACCGAAGCGCTTCTTCGCGGCAGGATGTTCGTGCAGTGTGCGGACGTTCGGCATGGTTGAAAATGCCCCGTTCTAGCGCGTCGGAGAAGTTTCGGGATAGCCCGTAACCTCGATGTCGCGGCCGAGCAGCGAGACCGAGACGCTCGAAAGCCGCAACGCGTCCGAAATAGCCGCCGCTCCGACGCCCGCGAACGCATTCGGCGCTTCGTCACCGCCGATCACGAGCGGCGCGAAGATGATCGAGAGTTTGTCGATCAGTCCCGCGTCGCGAAATGATCCCGCGACGGCGGAACCGCCTTCCACGAGCACGCTCTGAGTTTCTCTTTTTCGCAGTTCAGAAAGCACGAAGTCGAGATCGTGCCCGCCGTGCTCGCTAGAGATGACTTCGACGCCCGCGGAAACGAACTTTTCGATCGCATCACCATTCTCCGAGGTGAAAATGATCGTCGGCGTCTCCCTCGCAGTTTGCACGAGCTTGCTCTCGAACGGCGTCGCGAGATGGCCGTCGAGGACGACACGCACCAGAGGCCGACGACGCGGGCGTCCGCTGCGGTCAGTGAGGCTCGGATCGTCCACCGCGGCAGTCGTACCGCCGACCAGGATCGCGTCATATTCATGCCGAAGCGCCTGAACGCGTTCACGCGCCTCGTCACTCGAGAGATACGTCGAAACACTCGACGAGAGCGATATTCGGCCGTCGAGCGACGCCGCGAGCTTCAAGTGAACGAACGGCCGGCCTTTCTTGTGCCAGCAGAAAAACTTCTCGTTGAGCGCGGAAGCTTCTTTTTCGAGTATGCCGGTCACGACCTCGACACCCGCATCCCGCAATTCGTCAAAACCTTTGCCCGAAACAAGCGGATTCGGATCTTCGACGGGACAAACGACGCGCGCAATGCCCGCGTTGATCAAAGCTTCCGTGCAAGGAGCCGTCTTTCCGTGATGCGAATGCGGTTCGAGCGAGACGTATGCCGTCGCTCCGCGCGCCTTCTCGCCCGCGGCCTCGAGGGCAAGGACTTCGGCGTGCGTTACACCGTCGTAAGTGTAAGAACCTTCGCCGACGACATCGCCGTCGGCGACGATCACGCAGCCGACAAGCGGATTCGGGCTCACAAGACCAATGCCGCGAGCCGCGAGAGCCAACGCCTGCTGCGTGAATTCCATATCTTTGTTCTTTGCGGCTGAGTCCACTTATCCTATTCAAAAAGCCCGTTGACGTAGGCCTCCGGTTCGAACACCACGAGATCGTCCACCTGCTCGCCGATGCCGACATAGCGGATCGGAAGGTCGAGTTCCTTTGCGATCGCGACCGCAATGCCGCCGCGCGCAGTGCCATCGAGCTTCGTGATCACAAGCCCCGTTACATCCGCAGTTTTCATGAACTGCCGTGCCTGTTCAAGGCCGTTCTGCCCCGTTACCGCGTCGATGACGAGAAGCGTCTCGTGCGGAGCTCCGGAAACCTCGCGGCCGGCGATGCGCTTCATCTTCTCAAGCTCGGCCATCAGGTTCGATTTGTTGTGGAGCCTTCCCGCGGTATCGACGATAAGAACGTCCGAACCTCGTGCCTTACCTGCAGCGAGAGCATCAAAAAGTACGGCCGCAGGGTCAGTTCCCTGCTTCTGCTGAACGATCTCGACGCCGGCACGCTCCGCCCAGATCTCCAGCTGATCGCTCGCCGCCGCACGGAACGTATCAGCCGCGCAGATGAGAACGTCGTTGCCTTCGTTCTTGATCCGCTGCGCAAGTTTCCCGATCGTCGTGGTCTTGCCGACGCCGTTGACTCCGACGACCATTAGAACGTACGGCTTGATCCCAGCATCGACCGCCAGCTCGTCAGCAACACCGTGCTTTTCGGAATTCCTGAGGATCGCGAGAAGCTCGCCCTTGATCGCCTTCTTGAGCGCGTCGAGATCACGTATCTCGTCACGTGAAACTCCTTTGCGGACCGTATCGAGAATATGCATCGTCGTCGCAACGCCGATGTCGGTCGAGATGAGCATCTCTTCGAGTTCGTCAAGAAATGCATCATCGATCTGTTTGCGGCCTTCGAAGATAGTATCCAGCCGGTCGTTGATCGAATTTCGGGTCCTCTCGATGGCACGCGAAAAGCGCACCCCGAATTCGCGTTCGACAGCCTCTTCCTGGGCCTTTAGCTCTTCAAGAGACTTGTCGAGGCCAAGCACGGACGCACTTTGCCCGCTTTTTCTACGCCAAAACAACTTCATAGTCTGCAATGCCGAGGCAACCGCAAACTAAAGAGTATAAAAGAATAGAAAGAGCCGGACAAACGACGCGGCCGCTGCTTACGAAGGAAGCTTCAGCTTTGAACGCGACTTGAACAGTAGATATCCGATCGCACAGGCGAATACCGCCCAAAGATAGAAGCCGATGAAGCTGGTAACGAACTTTGCAGGAATATTGCCAAGCATCGGCAAGCTGAACGGAGATAGGATGACGGCTACGATCAGTGCGGCAAAACCTCCGACCACGACGAGGGCTAGGGCCATGAGCAGAAGCCGAACGTAATCAAGCCCGAGATTCCACATCGTGTCGAGCCCGACGAGCGGATTAATGGTCGCCCCGATGGAGTTCGTATAGCCGGCCACGATGCACGCTGCCGGAAAATAGATAAGCCCCCAAAGCATAAAGATGCCGGCGAGAAGCATATATTTCATCCCGCGGCGCACGAAACTCTCGATCAGGGCTGTTTCGGGACCCGCTTGCCCTGCGGCAGGCAGATTCCGTTGCGCCTGAGCCTGTTTCGCAAGATTCTCGAATTCCTTGTTGAGTTCCGCCTGCCGCTGGTCGAAGTCCTGCTGAGCGGCGGCTGAATTCCCGCTTTCGGCCGCCTCACTTGCGGCTGCAAGGCGGTCGCGTTGAACGCTTGCCTGCTTATTGAGAAGCTCTCGAACCTTCTCGGACTGCTCGGCTCCCCGTGCCGCATTCGGCAATTCCGTTGCAGCAGGGACGCTGCTCTCAGCCAACTGCTGGTCAGGCAGTACACCGTCCTTTACTGCGCCGAGAACGAAGAAAGCGAGCACGATCATCATCGCGATGAAAGGCCCGAACGAGACGACGTATGCGGCAACGCTCAGAAAGAATGGACGGAGCACGTCCTCCCAGATCGAGAAATCTTCGAAGGACGGCATAAAGTTCGCATTCGTTTCGCCCTTGGCGAATGCCTCTGCGGTATTCGACAGAACTCCGAAAGTGAGCATATTCGCGAACATAAAGCAGAACAGGGCCGCCACCCACATGAAAGGTCCGCCAAAACCGGCGACCGCTTGTCCGGTCGAAAGTGCCGCATACATCGCGCCGCCGACGAGAAGGCTGGTGCCGAAGCTGAACGGGTGGCTGATCGATGTCGAAAAGTCTGCGAAGCCAAAGCCGCTGCTTGAGCTGGCATTCTTGTGTTCTTCGCGCCGTTTCTTTGCCGCCTCTCCGACGGAATCGCACAGCGCTCCGCAAGCCGGACAGATCTTTACGCTCGCGTACGTCTTCGGACAGCCTTTACAAAAAAAGCCCCTGCACCCGGTACAGACGTATGCAGTCGGAGCGTCCTTGTGGGTCTGACAGAACGCGCGATCAGAATTTGCCGGCGAAGGCGTCTCGACTGAAGCGGCGACAGGCACGATGATGCTTTCAGGAAGGCCCTGAGACTCTTCCTCGCGTACGATGCTTTCTGGCTCATTTAGGCCTAACAGATCTTCCGCCTCGATCTCGGCAGCGGTACTCACGGTAAATTGCGTAGGATCGATCTTTTCAGTAACTCCCGCGGGAACGGGTATGGGCTCTCCGTTTTCCACGGCCCCAAACACCAACGCCAGTGACGGAACACGGCCTGCTTCGATCCAACGGAGATTCCCCTTTCGAACCTTGTCGGCACGGAGCAGACTGCCCTCTTGGATCCACGTTGAGAGCTCCGTAAAGCTCCCCTGATATATCTGGCCATTGGCCTCGACCTGCCAGATCTCTTGGTCGTGATGTCGTTCCATGATGTTCTCAGGTCGGGGTCAGCTAGCAAGCTCTAAGAGCTCTTCCTCCTCAGCCCCGACAGTTGGCGCCGTATCGTTGGGTACGGGAGGGATAAGTAATTCGCCGTCCGTTTGCGATGGACCGCCTTCGGGCTGCTCGTCCTTTCCAACCTCTTGTGCTGCTTGTTGTTCTCGGATCGGCGCCATCTGGCGTACGATACCGTTAGCGACCTCGCCAGCGTCACAAGCCGCGACCAGAGCCTCCACAACACTCGATTCGTACCTTGTTCCGACGAGTTCGCGGAGCCTCGCAAGGGCCGCTTGGAGCTGCATTCCACGCGAGTATGGCCGATCGATCGTCATTGCATCGAACGTGTCAGCGACGGATACGATCTTCGCCTGGAGCGGGATCTCGTCGCCTTTCAAGCCCTGCGGGTAGCCTTCACCATTCACCATCTCGTGGTGCATGTACATACCCGGCAAGAAGTCCTTCATCGCCGGGATCTGCGACATGATCTTGTAGCCCTTTTGCGGATGGGTCTTCATTATCTCGTACTCCTCATCCGTTAATGCCGCAGGCTTCTTTAAGATCGCGTCGTCGATGGCTATCTTCCCAATATCGTGAAGAAGGGCGCTCATTTTAAGCGTCTCTAGTTCACCCTCTGGCATCCCAAGGCGCTTGCCGATCGCAACTGAAATACGGGACACTCGCTCAGAGTGGCCTCTCGTATATTTGTCTTTGCCGTCAATGGCCGCCGCAAGAGCCTTTACGGTACCGTAGAACAATTCCTTGTTCTCCTCGGCCGCACGAGCAAGGTTTGCGATCTGCTCTTCGATCTTCTCGGACATCACGTTAAAGCTCTCGCCAAGTGTGCCGATCTCTGTGATGTTTCCTTCTTTTACACGCCTCGAAAAATCCCCGCCTGCGATCTGCTTTGCTGCAGCGGCCAGGTTCAAAAGGGGCGAGGTCATAAAGCGAGATAGAATCAGTCCGCCGCCTAGGGCGAAAACGGCAAATAGAAGGCTGATCATCCACGTTTGCCACTTCATCTCGCCGACGATCGCCAAGGCCCGCTTTGTATCCTGCATCGTGAAGACCCCGAAGCTCTGATTCGTGCCGACGCGTGCGGTCGAATACGCGCCGATCATGTCGTACGTTGATCCAGCTTCTTCGGCGGTGAATGGCACAAGGGCCGACTGCACCTGCGAGCCCGACTCAAGCCACTCCGAAACGATCTTAAGATCGGTCATCGGGCGCCCGGACTCAACAAAACTTTTGTCCGGATGAAAGATAGTGCGTCCGCTGCGGTCAACGACAAAGATGATCGGTAACCCTTGGCGCCAAAGATCCTCATTCCTAGCACCGGAAATGCCGACTACGCCCTGCGCAATTTCCTGCATCGATGCGATCGCAACGATCTCGGCGGCGACCGCGCCGTTTATCCGGACCTCGCGACTGAACGTCATTGCCAGAGTCCCGCTGCTGGAAATTCGCTGGGGCGGGCCGATCCAAACGCCGTCACCCTTCCGGTTATTCACCGCGGAGGCCGCAAGTTCTTCGACGTCGGCCTGGACAACACCGGGACGGAACACGGAGAGCGAATCAACACCTACCGGTTTGATCGAGAGTGCGAGAAGATCGGGGTTCTGACGAAGAACCTCTCCGATCTTGGCTTCGGTGGCTTCGGCGGCGATCACTTTCGGATCGTGCGAGAGCTCCAGAGCAACACCAAGTCCTTCAACAATGGAATCAAAGCGCCTGCCGAACATTTCGATCCGCCGGGCCTTCTCTTGTACCAGCTGGATCTGATATCGATTTTCAGCGGCGCGCAGCTCAGCGGCAGATTTATCAGAAAGCGTCCAGCCCGTAAGCAGCAGAGGTACGAGACCGACAACGAGAAGTGTTGCGATCACGAAAAATATAAGACTGACCTTTTTTCGGAATGAGGGCATACAGCGGACTTTGCAGGCGGAAGATGGGAAGAAGGAGCCGGAAAGTGGTTCCGAGCCCAGTTCAATTCTATGTTAACTGTCAAGAATGGTCAACAAGTTTCAACAGTCAAGAAACTATTGCTCTCATGGGCGCGAGAATGCGGAATGCGACGCACAAGGGACGCATTCCGCATAATTGATCAAAGTGCCGTCGCACCGAAGCGCCGGTAAATCACGCTATTTAAGGTGCTTATCAAACCAATCCATCACCTGGCCGTACCAGAATTCCGAATTTTGCGGCTTCAGGATCCAATGGCCCTCGTCAGGAAAGACGATCAGTTTCGAATCAACATTATGCAGCTGAAGGGCCGTGAATAACTGAAGGCTCTGATCGACAGGCACTCGATAATCCAACTCGCCGGCAGTTACAAGCGTTGGCGTATTGAAGTTCTTAGCAAACTTGTGCGGTGACCAGCGGTTATAGAGCGTAGGATTGTCCCAAGGCATTCCCTTGAACTCCCAACGGACAAACCAAAGTTCCTCCGTCGCGCCGGCCATGCTTTCGAGGTTATAAACTCCCGCGTGTGACACAAATACTTTGAATTTGAACCTCGGGTCATTGTTGTGGCCAAGTATCCAATCAACCATATAGCCGCCGTAGCTTGCACCAGCGGCGCCGATCTCATTCTTGTCGATATAACGGAGTTTCGACACGGCGGCGACACCGTTCATTATGTCGCGATAGGCCTTTCCGCCCCAGTCTCCTGAAACATCATTCACATAAGCTTGCCCATAGCCGGTAGAACCGCGAGGGTTAGGCATAAATACAACATATCCGCGATTCGCAAAGATCTGCGGATTCCATCGATATCCCCAGTTATCGCCCCAAGCTCCTTGCGGCCCGCCGTGAATAAGGACGATCAATGGGTATCGTTTCGACGAGTCGAAATTCGCCGGCTTTAGGAGAAAGCCGTGTGCTTTCTTGATCGCTCCCATCCATTCGAAGTCCTCAGCACCGCGAAGCTTGAACGCGGCCATGGCCGCATCGTTGACGTGCGTCAACTGGCGCACCTCGCCCTTATCCGTTGAAGCGGAGAAGATCTCGGCGGGCTGGGCATTAGAACTCGCCGTAAACACGATCTGCCGGCCATTTTCAGAAAGGCCAAGGTTCCCCGCATAGACATTATCTACGACCGGCTTGACGTGTGTTGCGATCCGAAGCCGAAAGTCCGGTTCCACAGGAACACTGAAGATCGGATTATGGCCCTTAAAATTGGCTGTAAAGTAGATGGTCTTGCCATCAGGAGCGACGGTCAAATTCGAAGCCTGTTGATCAAAGCCCTGCGTGAGTTCGACGATCTCGCCGTTCGAAGTGTTGTATCGCATGATCCGCCACCTATCGGACTCAAAACCGGGCGTCGCCTGCGATAGAAAGATCAGGTACTTGCCGTCGTGCGTGTATAGAGGCGAAGTGTCATACCCATTCATACCTGCTGTAATATTCTTAGGGTTGCCGCCATTCAAGTTGGCGATAAAGATATCGCTGTTGGTCGAGATCGCTTCGACCTTGTCCGGATTTCGCAGATAGACAATTGAGGAGCTATCGGGAGAAAATTCGAAATCGCGGCCTGTAGAGGCTGCGTACGGGGGCGAATCGAAATCTCCCGGCGTAACATCGCGAGCACTCCCGCCGTCAGAATCGACAACAAAGACGTGACTTCGCTTGCGGTCACGCCATTCCATCCAGTGGCGATAGAGCAACCGCGTCGAAACGTGGGCTTTCACCTTGCTGTTCTCTGCCTTTTCGTCCTCGACTCTATTACATTCGTCGGTGGCACATTCCGGATAGACCTCAGATGAAAAAGCGATCCACTTGCCATTCGGCGACCAGACCGGTCCGCTCGCTCCGGTAGAGATCTTCGTGATCTGATCCTTATCGTCGCCATCCGCCTTCATCGTCCAGATCTGACCGCCGGTAACGAAAGCGATCCGCTTTCCATTTGGCGACCAAACTGGCCCCGAACTCGAAGCCGGGCCGTTCGTGATCTGTTTCTGCTCAGACCCGTCCGCAGACATTACAAAAATCTGGGTGTTCGTCTTGTTCGTGGATTTATCAACAATGCCGACCGCATAAGCGATCTTCTTTCCGTCCGGCGAAACGGCGGGGCTTCCGACGCGTTTTACGTTTATAAGATCGTTGACAGTAAACTCGGGTTGGCCAAATGCGGCAAACACCGCTAATGCCATCACAAAGCAAAGTAGTAGACTGCGTTTCATAGGCTAAGGTCTTCCTTTCTAAATTTGTTACCGCTTTGGCAACATTATTGCACAAACTCGCGTAAACTGAAGAAGATAGCTAAGTGACAAGATATGAAAAGGGTACTTTTTGCGGCCGGGCTCGTTTGCATCGGCATCTCCATGGCACTTTCTCAGACGACCACAGCGACACCGCAGCTATATTCGCAGAAAACTCTCGATGAGCTTCATCGAATACGGGAAGCGGCTGCCTCAGGAACTTACGCCTTTGATCAAGCTCGGTTCATCTCAGCGACGATCGGCCCAAGACTGTCGGGATCAAATGAGGCGGCTTTCGCGGTCAAATATGTGGCGGAACAGATGCGGAAACTTGGTCTTGACGTAAAGCTCCAAAAGGTTATGGTCCCGCATTGGGTTCGCGGCGTTGAGACGGCTCAACTTACGGAATGGCAAGGAATGCCTCCGGGAGCGACACGGAACGTCGTAGTTACTGCCCTCGGACATAGCGTAGCCACGCCCGCATCCGGGATTACTGCTGACGTCGTGGTTGTAAATGATTTTGCTGAACTTGAACGCCTCGGACGAAGGAATATCGAGGGAAAGATCGTTCTCTTCAACTACAAGTTCAATATGCAGCTCCAGGAGAGTGGGTATGGGCTCGCCGCATATGGGCAATCCGTCGCTTATCGGACCAACGGTGCGGCCGCTGCAGCTAAATTTGGTGCGGTTGCGGCCATCGTGCGGTCTGCGGGCGGTTCTCAAAGCCGTCTCGCTCATACGGGCCTAATGCGTTATCAGGACGGCATCGCGAAGATTCCAAGCGGCGCCGTCAGTTATGAGGACGCGGAGACGATTGCTTACCTCGCAACGCTTGGGCCGGTGAAGATCCATTTGACGCTGACTCCGCAGACGCTCCCCGATGTCGAGAGCTATAACGTGATCGCTGACCTAAAAGGCTCTGAAAAGCCGAATGAATATGTGATCGTATCCGGTCATCTTGACTCATGGGATCTTGCGCAAGGCGCCATCGACGATGCAGCCGGAGTTGCGGCCGCGTATTCTGTTCCTGCGATATTGAAAGATCTTCGGCTCACACCCAAACGCTCGATCCGCTTCATCGCGTGGATGGACGAGGAGCAAGGCGGTTCGGGTTCGAAAGCGTATTTTGCTGGAGAAAAGGGTAACGTACCAAACCATTTTGCGACGATCGAAGCGGACCTTGGCGCCTCCCACCCTATCGGTTTCAAGTATGCGGGGAAGCCGGAATTGGGAAGGTACTTTGGACCGCTATTAGACGTTTTAACCCCGCAAGGCGCGACACTTGCGCAATATCAGCCCGGCGGCGTCGGAGCAGACATCGGACCGCTGACACAAGCCGGCGTTCCATCATTCGCGCCGTTCTTTAACGAGGAAACGTATTTCAAATATCACCACAACGCTGCCGATACGTTCGACAAGATCGACCGCCGCGAGATCGGTGAAGTCTCCGCCGTGGTCGCCGTATTGGCCTATGGAATGGCAAATCTTGAGCAGCCGCTTCCACGCTAGCTGATCTCGGCGGCAGCGACATGGCCATCCCGAATATAGATTCGGTTCGTACCGAGCCGTGCGGCCTCTGCCTCATTATGGGTTACATAGATGAAGGGGATCTTTGCCCTGTCTTGGGCACTTTCGATCTCGTCAAGCAGTTTACCGCGGGTTTCGATATCGACCGCTGACAACGGTTCATCGAGCAGGGCAATGCGCGGCTCGCAGCTCAACGCCCTTGCTAACGCGACCCGCTGCTGCTCGCCGCCCGACATCTCACGGGGCAATCGGTCGGCTATGTGCTCGATATGAAAGAGCGAGAGCATTTCTTCGGCCTTCGCTCGTCGGTCAGCGCTCGCGGCTGTCCTGACGCCGAATGCAATATTCTGTGTCGCGGTCATATGCGGGAAAAGCGCGTAGTCCTGAAACACAAAGCCAACGTTCCGTTGCTGGATCGGGAGATCTATTCGCCGCTCGCGATCAAAATAGACGGTTGAACCTAACTCTATAACACCGTCATCGGGCCTAATTATGCCTGCGATCATTCGAAGAAGACTGGTCTTCCCGGCACCTGACGGCCCGGTAAGCACGGTAAAGCCGGCGTTGACCGAGAAAGACAGATCCAGATGGAAGAGACGGCCTTGCTGCTTATGGAAGCTCTTTTTTACGTTAATGGCGAGCATCGCTATCCGTAGAATGAAGTTCGGCTAACCTTGTTGGTCAGGTAGATCGCCGCGATGGAAACCGCCGTAAGCACCAAAGCCAAGAGCTGGGCACGATGATCGTCGCCGGACGCGACCGCTTCATATATCGCAAGCGGCATTGTTTGGGTCTTTCCGGGGATATTGCCCGCGATCATAAGTGTCGCGCCGAATTCCCCTAACGCGCGCGCAAACGCAAGCACAAGGCCGGCGAAGATTCCGCGTCTTGCAAGCGGGAGCGTTATCCGCAGAAATGTTTCGAGCTTTCCTTTGCCGAGCGTGTAGGACGCTGTCTCAAAATCAGGATGGACGCTTTCAATGCTTGCCCGCGACGCCTTGATCATCAGCGGCAAAGACACGACAACTGCCGCTACGACAGCACCCTCCCAAGTAAACGCAAAGCTCCAGCCGGTCAGCTCGTAAATATGACTTCCTAGAATACCGCGGCGCCCGAGGAGAACGATCAAATAGTAGCCCGTTACGGTCGGCGGGAGAACGAGCGGCATCGTCAGCACGGCATCGAGAAATTCTTTGCCTCTAAAGGAAACCTTCGCGAGCAGATATGAGAAACCAACACCGACAACACCCACGATCGCCGTAGATACGCTGACGACGAGAAGAGAGAGTTTGAGTGCATCAAGGATCATTATTTGGCGTCAGGGCTAATAAAGCCATATTTTCGCAAGACCACTTGCCCTTCGCTGCTCAATACCAGATCAATAAACTCTTTGGCCGCTTCAGGATGCTTTCCTCCCACAATTCCGGCGATCGGATATTGGATCGGCGAATGGGACGTTTCATCAGCGGTCGCTGCAACATTCACCTCCGAGCCCGCCTGGCGGGCATCAGTAGAATAAACGATACCTGCATCGACCTCACCGCGAACGACGTAGTCGAGGACTTGACGAACATTCTCCGCAAGTATCAGTTTGTCATGGAGCTTTTCTTGAAGTCCGACCTTCGCCAATAACTCGGCCGCATATTGCCCGGCAGGTACTGTCTTCGGGTTGCCGACAGCGATCTTCTCAACAGCCGGATCAACGAGGTCCAAAAACGAGACGATCTTTTTTTCAGACCCCTTCGGTGTGATCAGCACAAGCGAATTCCTTGCAAAATCTTTTCTTGATCCGGCTACCAGCAGATCCTTCTCAGCAAGCGCCTCCATCTGCCTTTCGCCTGCACTGGCGAATACATCAACAGGTGCTCCGTTCTCGATCTGCTGCTGCAGTGTTCCGGAAGCTCCGAAATTGAAGTCGACCGACCTTCCGGTTCTTGCCTTGTAAAGTTCGCCGATCTCCGTAAACGCATCTTTTAACGACACTGCAGCGGAAACGGTGATCGATTCGCCCGATCGCTTCGGCGCGCCGTTCGTCCCAGGATCCTCGGCACCGCAACCGCCGAGTAGAAGGCAACAGATAATTATGAAGGCTGATCTTAGAGAGAGACTATTCATAGCGATACGATCCGTTATCCGCGTTACTCGCCGATCGTCTATAAGATACAAGATACCGAAATTCCGGTCGACGCGCGAAACTGCCCGCCTATTGAACTAGCCGAATGGATTTTTGTCGGACGGATTGATATCTTAATTTGTTAAGAGGACTTACAAGATGCTCAACAGGCCGCCACCTTATTTCCCACAGAATCAACTCTCGCCGCCCGATCCGAATCGGTATCGGAAATTCAAACTGATCATTGCAGGCGTCGCACTTGGCGGACTGCTCGTACTCGCAGGCTTGATCTACTTGGTTTATGTTGTTATTGGTTGGATCCGCGGTTGAAGATCATTCGAAAATGAAAAAGGCATCCGAATTTACCGGGTGCCTTTTTCTTTTTGCAGCGACAGTTATTTCTGTTCCGTAGGTGACGATATGACGCGGGCCTTCATGGCTTCGACCGAGAGCCGTTTCGCTTGCGGAAGCGAATCAAGAGCCTTTGCGATCTGGTTGTCGTACTCGTTGAAGACCTGATACGAGGTTTCAGCACCAAATGCGGCCTGAACAAGTTCCGTTCGAATCATTCTTTGGACGAATTCGCGCTCACTATCCGCGACCGTTGTCTTTACCTTGTACTTGGCGCCCGCGTATGTCTTGAACGCACTAAAGAGTTCATCGTTGACCGGGAAATCCCGAGCCTGCAGATCGTGTCCGAAAGTGATCGGCCGATCGATCTTGTAACTCTCGAGTCCCTTGACCTTTCCGGCTATCAGATCGAATGAAAAAGCCGAGATCGGGCTCAAAAGGCCACGCTGGACCCGGTCACGCGCAACGGTGATCATATTCGGCTTAACCGTAATGTCCGGCGTGATGCCGCCGCCGCTGTAAACCGCACGCCCCGTATCAGTGTGGCTCTCCGCTCCCTGCGGCTTCGCCGGTTCGTCGTCGTTTCGGAAACTGCCGCCGTCCGTGTAGTAGCTGTATAGATCGCCGTTCGAATAGTCGCGTTGAATAAGCCGTCCGGAAGGAGTGGTATACTTAGCGATCGTCAGCAGAAGCATCCCGCCGTAATCCACCATGAACGGGTTCTGAACGAGGCCTTTTCCAAAGGTGGCTTCGCCGACGATCAATGCACGATCGTGATCCTGCATCGCACCAGCAAGGATCTCGGAGGCTGAGGCAGTATTTCGGTTCACCAATATCACTACGGGTGAACGATCCGGTGTCGGATTTTCGGCATCATAACGCTGCGTCGGGGTTCCGACACGGCCCTTTTGGGTTAGGATGGTCTGGCCGTCAGAAAGGAATGCTTCGGCGACACGCGCCGCCTGTCCGACCAGGCCGCCGCCGTTATCACGAAGATCGATGATCAGCTGCTGCATTCCCTGAGCCTTCAGCGAGCGCATATCCGCGACGAACTCCATAAAGGTAGTCTGCGTAAATCCGCCGTCCATTTTCAGGTAACCAACGCCCGGCTTGAGCATATATGATTCCCTGATCGAAGGCTGCCGTACGGCGTCCCGAACGATCTCTACGGTTTCGCGCCTACCTGTCCCAAGGCGTTCTATTACAAGTTTAGCGACAGTTCCCTTCTTTCCCCTCAGCAAATTACGCACGTCGGTGTAGGGCTTGCCGAGGGTGCTCTCACCGTTTACCGAGACTATCTTATCTCCGTACCGCAGACCGGCGCGATTTGCCGGTGCACCGTCGAACGTCGCCTTGATATACGTCGCTATGACCTTTCCGTTCGGATCTGACATATCGCCGATCGTCGCGCCGATACCGTAATACCGTGAACTTTGGTCCGTTTTGAACTCCTCGAACTCTTTAGCGTCGAAGTAGTTCGAGTGAGGGTCGAGCGTATGCAGCATCGAATCGATCGAAACCTTAAAGAGTTGGTTGTAATCGAGAGCCTTTTGGCCGCCGTAATTCTGTTGAATGATCGAGATCGCCTCGCGAAGATCGCTATTGATGACTTCGGGCGTAACCGCCGAAGCCGGCTGTTCGACAGGCGGACGAGCGGGAATCTCCACTTTGGTCGCTACGCTCGAGGATTGGCCAAATGCCGCCGACGCAAATAGGATCAATGCCGCAGCACTTGAAACGAATGATCTAGTTCTCACTAATTTAAAAACCTCCGCGATTCGAACGCGCCCAGAAGAATTGCCTCATCAAAGTCCGAGAATATCACCATTTTGAGTAAAAAGCGAAGATTTTAGTTGCCTGACAACTGCGAAAAGTTATGAATGGCCGCATTTAAAAATATTGCTATTTACGGTAAACTCATTCCCGTCCGACGTTCTTGCAAATGGCCCCTCTTTTAGAGATCACCGACCTGAAGACACAGTTCTCCACCCGTGCTGGATTAGTACGGGCGGTCGACGGCGTTAGTTTCTCGATCGACCGCGGCGAACTGCTCGGACTGGTCGGTGAATCCGGCTGCGGAAAATCGATCACGGCACTTTCGATCATGCGTCTCATCTCGCCGCCCGGACAGATCGTGGGTGGCTCGATAAGCTTCAAGGGTGAGGAATTGCTCTCGGCACCGCTGACAAGGCTGCGGGAACTTCGCGGCAATGATATCGCGATGATATTTCAGGACCCGATGACCTCCTTGAATCCGGTCTATTCGGTCGGCGACCAGATCGCCGAGGCTTTGCGATTGCATCGCGGCCTAAGCCGGAAGGACGCCCGCGTTGCTGCGATCGAGGCGATGCGTGAGGTTGCGATCCCGGCGCCGGAAACTCGAGTCGATGACTATCCTCATCAATTGTCCGGCGGAATGCGGCAGCGAATAATGATAGCGATGGCTCTCGCTTGTGATCCTGAACTCCTGATCGCGGACGAGCCAACCACCGCTCTCGACGTTACGATCCAGGCTCAGATCCTCGAACTCTTGAATGAACTTCGCCGGACACGGGATCTCGCGGTCCTGCTGATCACTCATGACCTTGGCGTCGTTGCCGAAGTTGCTGACCGTGTCTGTGTCATGTACACCGGTAAGATCGTCGAGGAAGCCGGAGTCGATGAGATATTTGCCGCACCGAAACACCCCTACACACAAGGCCTTTTGAAGAGCGTTCCGAAGCTCTCGAGCGGCGGACAGCGCGCGGAAAAGCTTTCGACTATCGAGGGAACCGTGCCGACGCCGACCGAACTCCCGCCAGGCTGCCATTTCGCACCTCGTTGTCCTTTTAAAATGGCAGAGTGCGAAGAAGGCACGATCCCATTCTTCACCGTCGGCGACGCCAAGGTCCGGTGCCTGCTTTATGATGAACAACTGAATCGAGCGAAAGGAGCCGTCTTATGACATCAACTCAGACAGCGCCGACCGCACTCGTTAGAATAAGCGGCCTCACCAAGCACTTCCCTATCACCGGCTCTGATAACGTCGTCCGAGCGGTTGACGATGTTTCGTTTGATATTCGCACGGGCGAGACCCTCGGCCTCGTTGGTGAATCCGGCTGCGGGAAGACCACTGTCGGCCGATGCATCGTAAGGCTTATTGACGCTACGTCCGGGACAATTGAGTTTGGCGGCCGCAATATTACCGAGCTTCGCGGCGATGACCTTCGATCGCGGCGTCGGGAAATGCAGATCATTTTTCAGGATCCTTATTTATCACTGAATCCGAGACTGAATATTCGGGCGATCGTCGCGGAACCACTCGAGATCCACAATATCGGCACCAGATCTGAGCGAAGTGAAATGGTCGCCGATCTTTTGCGGCGTGTTGGGCTCGATCCGAAATATGCGGATCGCTATCCTCATGAGTTCTCCGGAGGTCAACGCCAACGCATTGGCATTGCCCGTGCATTGGCTCTGAAGCCGAAGTTTATCGTCTGTGATGAACCTGTCTCAGCTCTTGACGTTTCCGTTCAGGCGCAGGTCATCAACCTTCTCGAAGAACTTCAAGATGAATTTGGCCTTACCTATCTCTTCATCTCCCACGGGCTTTCCGTCGTTGAGCATATATCAGACCGTGTCGCCGTGATGTACCTCGGAAAGATCGTCGAGATCTGCAAGTCCGAAGAGCTTTACCGCGACCCGCTGCATCCTTACACGCAGGCATTGCTGTCAGCTATCCCGATCCCCGATCCAAAGCAGAAACGGGAGCGGATCGTCCTGCACGGAGACGTCCCGACACCGGTGAACCCGCCGTCCGGCTGCCGATTTCGGACGCGATGTCAGATCGCGATAGAGGAATGCGCCGCCGTTGTTCCTGAGCTACGGGAACTTCGCCCAGGCCATTTCGCGGCCTGCATACGAGCCGAAGGGTACAAGGATGGCCGTATTTCCTCCGCCTAGAACAATTTCGGAACGTTTGTCCAGGCTTTTACGTATTGACGATGAAGCATTACACAATTTCACACTGATCCATCCAAAACGGGAGTAAGAATCATATCTATGACTGAAAACGAACCGCAGGAATTTCAACCGCCGCCGCCAGAGAAGATCGACGAACCGCCTACGGCTCAGATGTCCGAGATCGGCACGGTGACGAGCATCTTTATCGAGCCGGGCAAAACTTTCGAGGATCTGAATCGGAAACCGAGGTTCATCATCGCAGGTTTCCTTTCTATTCTTTGCATAATGATCTTCCAGGTCGCTTTTATCCAAAAGGTTGGCTTTGAAAAGATCGCCCGTGCTCGAATAGAGGCCAACAAGGGCATGGCCGACATGCCGAAAGAACAGAAGGAGGCGATAATCGCCCAGCAGACGGGGCCTGTCGCGAAGTACATCGGCTACGCGGTCGTGCCGGTCTTTATGGTCATCTTTTTCGTCGTTGGCGGACTGTTGTACTGGCTTGGCGCGATGGCTCTAGGCGGCAGATCGACGTTCGGGCGCGGCCTGGCCGTTTGGATCTACTCGGGCTGGCCACCGGCCTTACTCTTTCTGATCTCGAATCTCCTCGTATTGTTTCTCAAAGACCCAGCGGAGATCGAGATCGGGACAAACCAACAGGGCTTGGTACAGGCAGGGCCGGCAATGCTCGTAAGTGCGAAGGCGCAGCCTGTGCTCCACGCTCTCTTGAGCGCTCTGGACCTATTTCAAATTATCGGTTGGATACTTGCGGCCATCGGCCTGCAAAAGGTCGCTAAACTCAAGGCCGGCAGTGCTTGGACCGTTGTAATCTTGATCGCCTTGATCGGCGTCTCTCTTCGCGTTGTTAGCGCATTGATCTTTGGCTGATCTAAGGCAGCAAGCCTTATTGGGCGGCACCGCGATGCCGCCTTTTTTACTCGTATCTAAGAGATTCGATCGGATCGAGCCTTGCTGCCTTCCATGCCGGGAAGAGACCAAAGACCACTCCAATGCCGACACTTGCGCAGAATCCCACGATCGGGGCCCACATGGGCACGTAAGAGGGCATAACAAGCTTTACAAGCAAGGTCAGCAGCCATCCGACAAGCAGGCCGATCATTCCGCCCAACCCGGTCAGCGTGGCCGCCTCAATGAGAAACTGAAGCAAAATATCAGATTGGCGTGCGCCAAGGGCTTTGCGGATGCCGATCTCGCGCGTTCGTTCCGTTACAGAAACGAGCATAATATTCATCACGCCGATCCCGCCGATCATCAGTCCGACAGACGAAATAACGATCATCGCCAAAAAGACACCGCCCGTAATGGCCTTGAACTGATCGATAATGCTGTCGGCGGTCGCCAGGGCAAAATTGTTCTTTTCACCGAATGGAACATGACGTCGAACACGAAGCAGATCTTCTACCTGGTCTTTTGCCTGCGAAAGTTGGCCTTCTTTTGCAACTGCCAAGATGAACAGGTCATCCGCCGTCGGCTTGACCCGCTCTGCCGTACTCATCGGCATATAGATAGTATTCGACTGGTCGTTATTCCCCCCGCCGCCGCCAAAAAGTTGCTCGCGTTTCTGCAAAAGGCCCACGACTCTGAACTCTTCCCCACCGATCTCCAAGGTCTGGCCGATAGGCGATTCATAAGGAAAATAGCTTGCTTTAACGCTGTCGCCTATGACACACACATTGGCCCTGGCCTGTGCCTCACCTTCCGCAAACCATCTGCCCTCGATCAGCGTCTCTCCCGGAGCCTTCTCGGCCTGAGCCGTGGTACCGTGAAGTTGTATGGAAGCGCTCGTCTTGCCATTTTTTCCGGTAACGTTGATCTTGTTCCCAAAGAAATTGCTTGAGATGTCAAGATACGGCACAGCCAGGTCGATCGTCGGTAGTTTTCCGATCGCGGCGGCATCGTCCATCGTCAGCGGCTTCCGCATCCGCTCCTCTCGCGTGGGCCGATCAGTTCGGATGCCGATGTCCATCTTGTAGAGAAAAATGGAGCTCGTCCCAAACGATTGGATCTCTTTCTCAACGGAAACATTGATGCCGCTGATGATCGAAGATATCAGCATGACGACGATAACGCCGATCACCACGCCCACGATCGTCAACGAACTGCGCAGTTTATTGCTGCGAACCGTATCGATCGCCATCTTGAAATTCTCGTAAAATGGACCAGTAACTGCTCGCATCGTTTACTAATCTGCTCTTAGCGCCTCGATCGGATCGAGCATAGCGGCCTTCCAGGCCGGATATATTCCTGCTACAACACCGACGCCGCCCGCAACCACAATTGCCAGTCCTGCCGCCCAAAGCGGAATAACGGTCTGAAAAACGAACGCTGAAATGACCAGCCCCAATATCTTCGCAATTATGAGGCCGATAACGCCTCCGGTTAGCGCCAAGAGCGTAGATTCAAAAAGAAATTGCCTAAGCACGTCTGATTTTCGCGCGCCCAAACTCATTCGAATGCCGATCTCTTTGGTTCGTTCGGTAACAGAGACGAGCATGATGTTCATTACGACGATCGCGCCGACGATCAAGGCTATGGCCGGAACTGCAAGGACGACGATGAATATCGACCCGAAGATACGGTCGCGCAAGCCCGAGATCGCATCCGGCGTCATAATGCCAAAATTATCCTTTTCGCCGAAAGGGATCTTTCGCTTGATCCTCATCAGTGTACGCACTTCTTCGACCGCATCATCGAACCGGTCCGGGTACTTCGCAGTAACCGAGAAACTTGGAGCACGTGAATTGGTCAACCCTCCAAATGCTGCACCAAAGGTCTTGATCGGCATCATCACGAAATTATCCATCGGCCGGCCAAAGACCGTGCCCTTGGCAACTTGAGTACCGATCACGCGATAAGGAATACCGGAAATGCTGATCTCCTGCCCAATGGCACCGCCCCTCGGAAAGAACTTGTTCGCTACATCCATCCCGATATAGATAACGCGAGCCGCATTGTCATTCTCGGCGCCGGAAAAGAACCGGCCTTCCGCGATATCGAGTTTGTCGATCTCGGCAATGATCGGTTCGGCTCCTGTTATTGAGACGTTCGTGAGAGTCTCGCTGCCGTGCTTGATATCACGCGAGGTGTTACCCGCCTTTGCACCGATCGCGCCGATAAGCTGGGCATGGTCGCGAATAAAATCCATTTCGTCGAACGTAAGCTCCTTATTTCGGCGCTGAGCTTCGTTGATCGTGTCGGTGTCCTTAAAGTCGTCCATGCTGAAACGCATGACGGTGAAAGAGTTCGAGCCGATCCCAGCGATCTTTTCATCAACGTAAGAATTAAAGCCCTGCAAGATCGACAGAACGACCATAAAGGCCGTAACGCCGATGATCATGCCTAAAAGCGTAAGGAACGACCGCAGCTTATGAGCAAGGATCGCGTCTAGGGCTAGTTTTAAGGTCTCGGTAAAATTCATCTGGTCGAATAAGGCCTTGCTTTAATAATACGGAAAATCCTTTTGGAAAGTTAGCCGCGTCCTTTGACTTCACAAATCTTTACATTCCGGCTACCCTGTCGGCGGAGGAAGGTCTGACCTGCAACAAAGAATGCGTCGCCCACTTCGGTGGCGACGCATCCCTTGGGCCGAAGGCTATGTTCCAGCTACTTCTTGATCCGCTCGTCACTTTCAATTCGGCCGTCGCGGATCGTGATGACCCGGTGTGCCCGCTCCGCGATATCCGGTTCGTGCGTAACCAGAATGATCGTGTTTCCCTCTTCGTGGAGCTTTTCAAAAAGGGCCATGATCTCATAGCTCGTCTTTGTATCGAGAGCGCCTGTCGGTTCGTCCGCAAGCAGGATGGACGGGTGATTCACGAGGGCTCTCGCGATGGCGACGCGCTGCCGCTGACCGCCGGAGAGCTCATTCGGCTTGTGCATGTACCTCTCGCCCAGCTCGACCGAGCTTAGCGCAGCGACCGCCTTGTCATGCCTTTCACCGGCGCGCATTCCGGAGTAGATCAGCGGGAGCTCGACATTGTGAAGCGCGGTCGCGCGCGGTAAAAGATTAAATGTTTGGAATACGAAGCCGATCTCCCGATTTCTGATCCTCGCAAGCTCATCATCTTCCATCTCAGAAACAAGGTTGCCGTTGATCCAGTATTCCCCGCTGCTCGGGGAATCCAGACAACCGATCAGATTCATCAACGTTGACTTTCCTGACCCGGAAGGCCCGATGATCGCGACGTACTCGTTCTTTTTTACATCGAAAGAAACGTCCCGCAGGGCATGCAGCTGTTCGGTACCCATTTGGTAGGTCTTCCAAATATTACGCATCGAGATCATCGACCGTGCATCGGGCTCCGCAGCAGCACTCGCTGCAACAGACTGGCCATTCTCTTCTTCCATAAATCTATACATCGAGACTATGATTTCGTGCCTTGGCCTGATGCCTTTTCTTCCTTTTGTACGGCGGTGCCGTCTTTAAGTGTGTTCAACACCCTGCTTGGGCCGGTAATAACAACATCGCCCGCTTTAAGCCCGCTCTTGATCTCGCGGTCGGATTCGCCGATCAGGCCCGTCTCGACCTCGCGGAATTCCGCTTTTCCGCCAACGAGAACATACACACCCGTTATCGCCTTAGGTTTGTCGGCGGGCTCGGCAGCGTTATTTGCCGCAGGAGTCTCAGGCGAAGGCGAAGTTTCAGGCCGCTTCTCGACAACAGCCTGAAGAGGAACCGTCAAAACGTCCTTTACCACGTTGGTAGTGATCTCCGCAGTTGCGCTCATTCCCGGACGCAGGCCGTTCTTCACCTCATCGGGAAGATTCTTCAGCTCAATGACGACACGAAACTCCTTTGCCTCCTGCACGTTGATGTTTGTCGAAAGGCCGCCGCTAGTTTGCGACTTTCCAACTGCCAGGGGAGTTTTCTGAGTTACCTCACCTTCAATGTCTTGATCTTGGAATGCATCGACCTTGACCTTCACTTTCTGGCCGACAGCCACCTGGTCGATCGAAGTTTCGTCAACCTTCACTTCGACGTTTATCGAGGACATATCCGCGATCGTCATTAAGGGAGTGGTGGAGAGGCCGGCTACTGCAAATGTACCGACTTTTGACGGGATCTCAGCGATAATGCCGTTTATAGGGGCAACTTGGAGCGTCTTGTCTCTCTGGTTCTTCTGACCGCGTAGGATAGCGGTCTGCTGCTCGGCACGCGATTGACTTTGACTTACGCCGATACCAGCGGTGTTCACCGCACGCTTCGCGTCGCGAACCGCTACCGCCTGCTGATTTCTCCTCGCTATCGCCTCGTCAACCGCGATCTTCTGAGACTGCAGTCGAGCCTTAGCATTTTTGAGCGCAACCTGTGCGGTCTCGAGTGAGTCCTTCTTCTGATCGTACTCAAACCGCGAGATCACGCCGGACTCGAGAAGTTGAGCATTACGGTTAAATTCGCGTTGAGCTGTATTTACGTCAACCACCGCGCGTTCCACATCGGTTTGGGCCGTAACAACGTTTTGCCTGGCCGCGCTCACCGAAGCATCAGAAGCATCCAACGCTTGCTGTGACTGTGAAAGCTGGTTCTGCGCCGCGACGACCTGCGTCCTTTGGGATTGGACGTCATCCTGAGCGGCCTGCAGTGCCGCGACCTGCGCATCCGTGCTCGATTGGAACTGTTCGGGATCAAGTTTTACGAGAGGCTGGCCCTTAGTTACGTGATCGCCCTCTTTTACATAGATCTCCTCGATGCGTCCCTGAACTTCGCTCGTAAGGTTCATGAACTGGATCGGACGAACCTCTCCCGAAGCCGTGACAGTCGAGCGCAATTCAGGCTTTTGCTCAACAGTTACGACGGTTACCTTCGGCGTATCCTTACGAGTTGCAAAGATAGAAGCAACCACGATTATCCCGACAAGAAGAGCAACGCTCGCGAGCAATATGATTCTGGTACGTCGGCTTAATGCCATAAGTTAAGGGGTCCTCTCAAATAAACTAAATAACGATAGCTGCGATAAAATCGACAAACTGACCTTACGATAAGCTAAACTGCTTTGTTTCAAGAAATCGCGTTGCGCAACGCCCGTAACTAGGCTTATCCTTGCGAAGTATGCAAAAATGGCGGACTCGATGCGTCATTTGCGTTTTACGATTCTGTTTATTACACGATAAAATGAAGAACTGAGCAACGTGAGACCCCCAAAACCAATAGTGAGCGAAGCGAATGATCAACTGTACAAAGTGTGGCACCGGTAATCCCGAAACGGCAAAATTCTGTGACGAATGCGGAACGCGACTCGTAAATGAACCGGTCGCCGAAGCCGCTCCGGTGGCTAGTCACGCCGAAACTGAACCGCCCGCATACGTTCCTCCGGCGACCGATCCGGCGGCCATCGCTTCCGTGTCCGAAATTCCCAGAGCCGTAAGCGTTACAGAGACCGACCCGTCGGTCGCAGTTCCGTTCAGCCTCGCGGAACAGCCGACGCCGGGCAATGCAGAGCCTGTGATCACAAGTATAAGTGCACGACTTGTTATCGAACGAGCGGATGCACCGCCGGTCGAGTTCCCGATCGCCGGATCAGAGGCAACGATAGGCCGTTGGGATGCCGACAATGGTGTATTCCCCGATGTCGACCTGGATCAGTACGACGCCGAGGCCAAGGTTTCGCGAAGACACGCTCGGGTACGGGTCACCAATGGCAGATACACCATCGAAGACCTGGGTTCAACGAATGGAACTTACGTAAACCGCGGACGAAGGCTTTTGCCGGGCAATCCGCATCTGATCGAGGATAACGACGAAGTGATAGTCGGAAAGACTTTTTTGCGGTTTAGAACAAATAAATAGCTGCTGAGTAAATGGTCGCCTGTCCAGAATGCGCCTCAGAGGTCGCAGATAACGATATCTATTGCCCCTATTGCGGCATTTCTCTGCATCCGGCAGATCTTGTTGCCGCGCCGGACGACCCGCTTGCGCAGACTATCGTAACCTCTATCTCCGAGCTTCCAATTCCAGCGGCCGTAGAACCGGCTCGCGTTGATGAAGAGGTCCGAACGCCCGTTCCTCCGCCGATCGAGGACTCCGAGCCGGTTGCGGCCATCTTACCCGAACGAGATCCGACGGTCAGTGAAATACCGGAAACTACCGAAGCGACCGCGGAGGCGGAATTGCCCGCCGTTGCCGTGATCGCGGAGAACCCGCCTGAGGTCGAGGTTTCCTCTGAGTCCAATGCGCCCGATACCGATACGGAGTTTGAGAGTACTCTCCACGACTTTCCGCTTGTTGAGGGATCTGGTGCGGAGCGGTCTGTTGAACCGGTCCACCAGAACTTGGCTCCGGAAGAGACTTCCATTCCCGCGAATGAGATAGCGTCGGAAAATCCGGCAGCCACGTCAGCCCCGGACACGCAAGTCGAGACCCCGCCGCGTGAGGAAGCTCGTGTCGAGCCGCCGCTCATAGCTGAACCTCCGATACCCGAGGTTCTTGCAAGAGCTGCGGAGGAGTCGGTGAGTTCCGCACAGGAAGAGGTCTCCGGACGGCAAGTTGACGCAGCGACCGTTGAATCCGGAACCGCGAATGCCGCCCCCGAGGAATTGAAGCGTGACCACGACACGTCTGCTATCTCCGATAGTGCGGATAAGGGATCAAAACCCCGTTTGCAGATCCTTACTGGAGGCACCGTCCTGAATAATCGGTACGAGATCGTCAAGAAGATAGGCGGCGGCGGAATGGGCGCGGTCTATCTCTCGAATGACCGAAACCTTGGCGGTGTGCAGCGCGCGGTCAAAGAGATGGTCCAGGCCCACATCGAGGATGCCCAGCAGGCTAAGGCGATCGACGATTTTCGTCGCGAATCGATGATCCTTTCCTCGCTTGATCATCCTTCGATCCCGACGATCTACGACTACTTTTTTGATTCCACCGAGGGGCGCTTCTACCTTGTGATGAAGTATATCTCCGGCGGCGACCTTGCCGGGCGGCTCCGTGCCGCTCCCGAAGGCCGAATTGACGAGCTTACCGTTGCCGAATGGGGATTCCAGATCGCAGATGTGCTTTCTTATCTGCATAATCTCCCGCAGCGGATCGTTTATCGCGATCTGAAGCCTTCGAATGTGATGCTTGATGGTTCGACCGGTAAGATAATGCTGATCGATTTCGGAATCGCGAGAAGTGTCAACCAGATCGAAGAACGGGGAGTGACGGCCGTTGGTACGATGGGCTACGCTCCCCCAGAGCTGTTTAGCGGAAATGTCGAGCCCCGCTCGGACATCTACAGCCTCGGATCGACGATGTTCCACCTTATGACAGGTGCCGATCCACAGAACAATCCGCTCTTGATCTTCGATTTTGAGAAGAACCCGAGGCCTCGGCAAATAAATCCTCGACTGTCAGATCAGATCGAAAAGATCCTGATGAAATGCGTTGAATATAGCGCCGAGAAGCGTTTCGCCAGTGCAGCGGATCTCCGGGATGCCCTTGGTGAACACGCTGACAGCCTGCGTGCGGGTCGGTTGACATTCGGCGTCGGTGCGGCACCAGTTGCGGTCGGCCTCGATGACCAGACCGTATTCTGCGGATTTTGCGGCCAACGGATCGTCGCGGCCGATATGTTCTGCGCTTTCTGCGGGGCACGCCAGCCGCTTGCGCAGAACGCTCCGCCCTCGGCTTCTGTCCAATTTTCAAACCCGTTCCGCTCCGCCCGCACGGCACGGCTTGTCGTGGAAGGGACGACCGACCTTGAAGCCCCGGTGTATTTGATCGAAAAGCCCGAGAATCTTCTCGGACGCCGCGACCCAATGTCGAATATCTTCCCCGAGGTCGATCTCTCGAAGTTCGATCCGCAGACCAAGATCTCCAGGCGTCATGCAAGGATCATTCACGATGGGGCAGATTTTCTTGTGGAAGATCTTGGCTCTTCGAACGGCACGACCGTGCTGTCCACTGAGAGCGGAAACCTAAGACTTCGGCCGAACCAACCCCATCGCCTGGTCAATGGCGATAAAATTAAATTAGGTGACACTACACTGCATTTTTGGGTCGGTTAGTTTAGACTCTAGTCTTTCGATCTAATTCAACAATGGCAGCTGCAACACAGGCACAATCTACCGACCAACTTGCCCTCGAAGGGTTTTCTGCACCATTCCTTCTTCGATGTGGGGCAATTTTGATCGACTACATCATCTTTCTCATATTCCCGGTCGGCGGACTCCTTTCCGAGCGAATGTTCTCGGGCGGATTGAACATTGCGACCGACGCAACTCTCTGGTTTATCGCGACACTCCTATCCGTGGTGAACATTGTAATTCTCCCGCTTGTATGCAGGCAGAGCATCGGCAAGCTGCTGACGGGATTGAGGATCATCTCGAAGACCGGCGAACGAGCAGGAACTGGTGCATTGATCCTTCGCCAGACCGTCGGCTACCTCTTGACCCTACTTACACTCGGGCTTGGGTTTCTGATCTGTCTTTTTACACCGAAGGCCAGGACGCTTCACGACTATCTGTCCGGTACACGAGTTGTGCGCGCGTCACGCCGCGAGATTCGCTTATAAAATGGCATATCTACACATTATCAGTGCGGGCCGCCCGGAAGAGACCGTCGAACTGGCAAAGCTGAGAACCACAGTCGGACGTTCCGCGCGAAGCGACGTTTGCATTCCCGACGCATTCGCCTCTCGGCTGCACGCCGAGATCCGACGCGAGAACGACATCTATTGGCTTCACGATCTTGGCTCTGCGAACGGCACGCGATACAACGGTAATATCCTGACGGGATCAGTTCCCCTTTCGACTGGCGGAGCGATCCAGATAGGCGAAACAACTCTTCGATTCGAGGACGACCCTGCCGTGCCTCAGCTCAACAGCGCCCAGTTATTCGCCGAAACGACCGCCGGACTTGATCCCGCAAATACGATCTCATTTAGCCTTAGGCGAAATCCGACGACCGAGATACTCGAGTCTCAAACTTCCAGCAGAACGGATCTTCTCGGCCTGATCAGCAAGGTTGGCGTCACGCTGCTCGCATCTCGCGGCTTGGATGAAACCCTTGATTCCGTAGCGTCACTTGTTTTTGAGGCCGTCCCGGCAGAGCGAGTTATCATCATGCTCCGGGAACAAGGCTCCGACTGCGAGATGGAAGTAAAGGTCGCGCGTGCACGAGGAAAAGAAGAAAGCCTGAAAGAGGTCCGAATTAGCCGTAACATAATGACCGAGGTCGTGGATCACGGCAAGTCCGTGCTGACCTCTGATGCCCAACACGACCCGAAGTTCGCCAGTCAGACGATCATGCTCCAAGGTATCCGGAGCGTCCTTGCCGTTCCGTTGAGCGTGGACGAGACGGACGTCTTCGGCCTGATCTATGCAGATTCACCAACGCACGAGGCCACGTTCAAGGCCGAACATCTGGATATCCTGACGACCCTCGCATCAGTTGCATCGATAAGGGTCGAAAATGCGAGCCTGACCGAAGCCCGTATCGAGCGCCAGCGAATGGAGCGCGAACTCGAACTGGCGACGGAGATACAACAGCGTTTTCAGCCTTCCGGCCCGCCTAAGGTCGATGGTTATGAATTTCAAGGAATATCGTTCTCTTGTTACGAGATCGGCGGCGATTACTACGACTTCATTCCCAGAAGCAACGGCCGGATGTTGTTCGCGTTGGGCGATGTGTCGGGAAAGGGTACGGCTGCGGCATTGCTTATGTCGAGTCTTCACGCCGCTATCCACGCTCAGGTCGCAGCGGATCGGGAGCTCGCCGCCACCGTCGCTTCGATAAATGCCTATCTCGCGGAAAATACTCCAGCGAACCGGTTCGTCACGCTTTTCGTCGCGGAACTCGATCCGGCAACGGGCGTTGTTCAATTTATAAATTGCGGGCACAACCCCCCGTTGATCGGACGTGCGGACGGAACGGTAGAACAGCTTGCCTCCGGCGGGCTTCCGCTTGGGATCATCCCGTCCGCTGAGTATGAATCCGGAACTATCACGCTTGCCTCCGGAGATGTACTCGTCGCCTATTCTGACGGCGTCTCCGAGGCAAATAACGTGAATGAGGAAGAATTCGGCCTCGACCGTCTGACCAAGGTTGTTCAGGCGAACGTCGCTTCCTCGGCTTCCGGATTACGCGATAAGGTCGAATCCGCCCTTTCGGCGTTCACCGGAACTGCTCCCGCGAACGATGACATTACGCTGGTGATAGTCAAGAAGACGGTCAGTTAGTCGGGTTGCAGGAAGACATTAAAAGGCTCCGATGCATACGAACATCGAAGCCTTTTTCCTTTGAGAAGACCGAAGTCTCTTGCGTTTTGTTGAAAAATAGCGGGAAGCACATGAAAAATCGGCCTTTCTTTATGGGCACAATCCCCAGCTGTAACTTCTTTGCCACACCTACGAGGTTAGCTGACGGGCTAGGAACGAAAGAGTATCCCCTCGACGTTATTTGTCGATTAGCCCCTGCCGCAGAACATTCTGCGAACTTTGGTTCCCCCGCGCCGCTCAAACATTAGCGGCTTCGGCGATCGAATTTTCAACAACGGAATGATAACACAAAATTCGGTTATCGTTCCAGATTTTTGACGCGCAAAAGCCAAAAAAGGTTGGAAGGCCTGAAAAAAAGTTATCGGCTCGGATAAAAGTGGTAAAGCATCATATACACCGTGAACCCCGTGACCGATACATAGAGCCAAACCGGCATCACGAGACGTGCGATCTTGCGATGCTTCGCAAAATTCCCCTTTAGGGCATGATAGAGGGTGATAATGACGAAAGGACCAATGCCTGCTGCAAGGATCGTATGCGACAAAAGGATCGTAAAATATATCGGCCGGGCGAGGCCTTCGCCTGTGAATCTCGTCGGGCCGAGGCCGTAGGCATAGGTCAGCAGAGCATGATGCGTAAGATATGAGACAACGAAGATCGACGAAATTATCGTTGCCGCAAGCATACAAAAGCGATGGGCGTGGATCTTCCTTCGAAGGATACAAATGAATCCGCTCGCCAGAAAAAGGCCGCTTGTTAGGTTTAAGAAGCCGTTGAGATGGGGAAATATCTGTAGAGCGTCCATCAGGCCAAAAAACCCAAGAGGGCTACGATAAGGATCCAAAGACAGCCCATAGTATGCCAGTACCAGCCGACGACCTGGCCTATCGTGCACCGCCGCTCGATCTCAAACTCGCTCTTGGGGGCATACCATGACCGAAGGACGATCGATGACATTGCAATAATGCCGCCGAGAACGTGAACGGCGTGAAGGGCGGTCAAAATATAAAAGAAGCCGGCATACGGGTTTCCGTATGCATAATAGCCCCACGAGACCAGCTCGAGCCAAAGAACGATCTGTGATGAAATGAAGCAGGCTCCAAGCGCTGTAGCGATCAACAGCCATCTCTTTGCCTTCAGGTGATCCTCCGCCACCAGAGCCCTTTCGGCGATAACATAGGCGATACTGCTCAAGATGATAATAGCGGTACTGATCCAAACCTGGATCGGAAGCGTAAACGGCCGCCATTCAGTAGAGCGGTTCGTCGCAAGCACTAGATAGGCCGCGATCATTCCGCCAAAGGTCATTACGACGACCATCAGCAGAAAGTAAGTAAGCATCCGAGTCTTGGCCGCATTCGGCCGGGTCGCATCGTCAAATCGCTTGCGGCCACCGTCATCACCGCCGCTGGGACCACTGCCGCCTCCATTTCCGCGAGGCCCGCGGGGATCTCCTCCGCCAGGGCCGGAACTTGTCAATCCCGGTCGCTTCCCTTTCTTCTCTTCGACGATGTCGTCAAATGTATCAGCGACTCCGACTTTCATTTCTTATCGATGACCATCAAAAGAAAAAGCAGCGGCAAATATACGACAGTGACCAGCAGCAGTTTTCGAGCCGCCTTGTCAGTCTTTTCGATCGCACACTTAATGCTTGCGAAAAGGATCCAAAGGCCAAGAAGAATTGCCCCGACCAGAAAGATGAACCCCGAATGAGCGAAAAAGAACGGGGCAAAACTCATCGGGACAAGCAGTATTGTAAACAGCACGATCTGCCGCATCGTGATCCGGCCAGTGGGCTCGACGACCGGCAGCATAACGATACCGGCCCGCTTATATTGTTCACGATAGAGCCACGCGATCGCGAAAAAGTGAGGAAACTGCCAAAGGAACTGGATCAGAAATAGTGACCAAGCGACCAATGTTATGTCTCCCGTTGCGGCCGTCCAGCCCATTAAAGGCGGCAATGCCCCGGGAATCGCACCGATAGCGGTCGATGCGCTCGTTCGTGTCTTCAGCGGAGTATACACGAAGTTATAGCCGACGATGACCGCGAGGCCAAGATACGCGGTCAGCGGATTCACTAGTACGAAAAGCCCGATCTCCGCTATAACACATTGAAGAACGCCGAATATCAACGCTTCATTGCGTGTAACACGGCCGGTCGGCAATGGACGTCGTGCCGTCCGCTCCATTTTGGGGTCAATGGACCTTTCGGCATACTGGTTCAGGGTCGCGACGCCGAAAGCCAATAGACAGATGGCGGCCATCGCAATTGCAAAGGTGACCGCATCGAAGCCCTTTTGGCTTCCCATATAGAACCCGGCGGCACTTGTCAGTACAAGCAGGAACGCGATACGGGGCTTTGTTAGCTCGAAGTAGGCCGCGAGCTTGTCCCGAATGCCAGTCGCTCTGATCGTCTGAATGTCGCTTGCTGCAGATGCCATATAATTGCGACGCAAACTTTCCTGCGTCCTTCGAACGTGAAGCCGAAATTATAAGAATACCTTTCCATTTCGATTTTACCAAAGTTTTCTTAGATACCTTGCCTGCTTTACACCTGATTAGGGGCACTAATCTTTGCCGTGCGTGGAAAACAGGCTCTCAGTAAGGTATTCTGCTAATTTAAAATATGTCTGCCGCAGAAGAGACAATTAACGCTCCACCGTCTCGAGTGCCGAAAGCCGCGCTCTTAAACCGATTTATTTCTTGGATCAGCTCTGTCAGGTTCGGGGTAACACTCCTGTGCATCCTTGTCGTTCTCTCGATGGTCGGGATGCTTATCCTCCAACAGAACGTGAGCGGCTTCGACGCTTACTATGCATCGCTAACACCTGCTGAGAAAACGATCTACGGCGCACTTGGCCTCTTTGATATTTACCACACGTGGTATTTCAACTTGATGCTGCTGGTACTTTCGCTGAATATCGTGCTTGCTTCGATAGACCGTTTCCCATCAGCATGGAGCTATATTGCCAAACCGAAGCTTATCGCTACGCGCAAGTGGCTCGAGGCGAAAAAGTTCACCCAAACTCGGCAGTATCACGGGAAAGGAGTCCAGGAAGTTGCTGATGAACTAGCTGCGGTCTTTAAAAGCAAAGGCCTTAAGCCAAAGATCACGCAGGCAGCCGACGCGACCTTTGTCTTTGGCGAATCAGGTAAATGGAACCGGCTTGGGGCCTACGTGGTTCACGTAGCGCTGATCGTACTTTTTATGGGGCACTGGGTCGCTTTGCAGACGGGATTCGATGCAGACGTTAGAATGGTGCCCGGACAAAAGACGGAGCAGATCCAACTCATCGAGTACAACCTTGATAAGAAAGAGCGGTACAACGTACAGCTTCCATTCTCGATCACCTGCACCGACATCCAGCAGCAGCTCATCGATGAGTCGGGCCCTATTGACGTCCCAAATACGCTTGATTGGCGAACTGAGGTGAGGATCGCTGACCCTGCTTATGGTACCTACACCGCCGATGTGAGCCTCAATAAACCGCTTACGTATCGCGGCTATCGGTTTTTCCAAGCACAGTCGATCCCGATCGGCAACGCGAGGACCGTGACCATCAGCCTTACGCCGGAAAATAGCGGGCCGGTCGAGACGATAAAGATCCAACGCGGAGGCTTTACCACTCTTTCGGATGGCACAAAGGTCGAGTACGCCGACTTTCAACCGGATTTCACGATCGGGCCGAACGGCCAGCCTGATACACGCAGCAGCGACTATAGGAATCCGGCGGCTATCCTGAACGTGACTCCGCCCGACGGACAGGCCACCCGTATTTTCGCGTTCGCCAAGGAGATCGGCGGAAATGCACCTATCGCGGCTCCGAAACTCGGCTATAAGTGGCGCCTGGCCGAATTCGAGAAATCACCGTACGCACACGTCCTTTCGATTAAATACGACCCGTATCACGCGTCCTTCATCGCTTGGTATATCGGCGGCTTTGGATTGGTCGGGGCTCTCGGCTTCGTATTTTTTGTCTCACATAGACGCATCTGGGCCCGCATTGCGACTACGGAAGACGGATCGACCGAGGCGGTGATCGCCGCGGAGTCCAACCGCAACCCGAACGGCATGGAAGACAAGTTCAATCAGATAACACAGGCCCTTGATAAAGAGGAATCTTAAGATGGCAGCAGTAATTCCAGCGGATACAGAGTTTAGACGATCAAGCGGTAAGCTTCGAACCGCGCTTCCGGCGATCGTGGTCATCGTCGCGTCCTTCGCGATGCTTGGGCTTCGCTTTCAGATCGGCTCAGGGTTCATTTCGGACGGGGCCTTGATGATGCTTGCGCTCGCCTGTTACATCCTTGCGGCACTTTTTGAACTCACGAACCTTTACGCACCGTCGAACATGGCGCGAGCGATCGGGTATTGGGGAGCGGCTCTCGGCGTCTTCTTTAACTTCTCGAGTTGGCTGATCCGCTGGGTGAACGGCTATGAACACGAGATCGCAATTATGCGGGCAAGCGGCAACAATGCCACCCCTTGGATTTTCAGATATATCCCTTTTGCGAATCTTTACGATCTGAGCTTGGCGTTCGCATTCGGTGCCGGTATCGCAACGCTCATTTTCGCAACACGCAAGAATCTGCGCGTGCTGACCGCCTTCACCTTACCTCTGGCGGCGATGATCCTCGTCCTTGCTCGTTTTATTGGTGGAGAGTTCATCGAACTTCCGCCGGTACTGGATTCCTATTGGAGGCCCATACACGTCGGCGACGCCAGTTTGAGCTACGGTGTGGCCCTTGTTTGCTTTGCCGTTGCTGTCATGTATTTGCTCAAGGACGGAGTAAAGGTCGAGGCAATGGCGGTTTGGTCAAGCATCTTCGCAATATCCGTCATTGCAAGCGTAAGCAAGTTCTCGGTTCTTTATGAGTTCGTCTATCGTGCGGGGATTTTTGTCCCGAGCGAAGTCGGCAAGAAGCCATTTTCGGCACCATTCAGACTCGAACTTCCCGGAGTCGGGCCGGCTCTCGGCATCGCTGGCCTATTGCTTCTCGGCGTTGTCATCGCGTACTGTATTTACCTTTTCAAGGAGAATGCGGCTGCGAAAACGGTCGGCAAATATCTACTTGTGGCTGCATTTGTTGCGCAGATCGCTTCGGTGGCTCTTCTTATCAACGGCATTCGTTCGACTCAGGCGGTATTGCCTCAACTGCAGAAACAGTTGGCCGCAGATCCCGATCAATATATGATCGCGGGGCTTGCGATCGCGGAAGCACGAAATATGTCGACTGCGGAGCTTGCCCAAATGACGCCCGCGCAGTATCAAGCTCTTGCGACGCAGTATGTGCAAAACACGGGCGACAAGATGTTTCTGTCGCTCAACACCAACCCCGTCGAGCTCGCGGCACTCTTGACGGCCATTGTCGGCACGTTCTTTGTCCTCTTGTTCGGGTTTAGGACCGAGAGCTTGCGTCAGCGGCTTCCAAGCCTTGAGACATTGGACGGCCTGATGTACAAGACCGGGTGTTTGGCCTTTGCCGGTCTCGCGATGCTTCTCATCACCGGTGCGATCTGGGCAAATGAATCCTGGGGCAGGCCTTGGGGTTTTGACTCTAAAGAGACAGGTGCTCTCGTTGCTTGGCTCACCTACGCAGCGTTCCTGCATACGCGCATCTCACGCGGCTGGAAAGGCCGCAGCTCAGCATATTTTGCCATCATTGGATTTCTCTTGGTGGTCTTTACGTACCTTGGGGTCAGCTACCTGCTGAAAGGCCTTCACAGCTACGCCTGACCGCGACGCAACGTCATTCGATGGTGACCTTTGCTACCTCGATCATTGAATAACGGTCGATCGAGCCGGTTTTTCGTATTACGATCAACTGACCCTTATCGACCGTAAATCTCATCAGGTCCGGCATTCCGATCTCTACCTTTTCCCCGTTCTTGAAAAGGATCACAAGCTTGACGTTCGCTAGGGGATCGACCGGTGCCGGAGTTTCTGTTTTCCGCGGTTCGGTCTTCCGTTCTTTCTTTGCCGTGCGCTTTTGGCGGTTTGCAGGCTTCGCTTCCTTAGCCTTTTCAGGAGTTTCCTTCTTCGGTTCGATCGATTCGGTAACTACGACCTCTGCCCGCTTCCTTGACCGCCGTTTTGCCGGCTTCCGTGTCTCGACCTTCGCTGCTTCAGCTTCCGTTTTCGGTTCTTCCCGCTTGGCCTCGGCCGGCATGACCGGTTCCGGCGTGTCTGCCTTAGCAATGTCCGAATCCCCATCCGCAGGGGTTTCCGGTGCGGAAGGCATAGGCTGCTTCTTTGGTTGAGGCAATATCGTGCCGACCGAATTAACGGCGACCTCGCCCGACACGCCTTTGTCCACGACGGGAGCCTCCGGAACTTCTTGTCCGGTGATGGCGGCAAAGCTTCCTCCGAAAGAGATCTGATACGTCGCGGGAAGATCGTTCGGGGTCCGTCCCTGAATTCGCAGGATAAGCTTTTCAGGCTTTCGTAAATAGATCAAGCGGCCGGTCTCGTTAGCCTGAGCGTCTGAGGCGACGATCATCTTTGTGAGAGGGATCATCCCGTCAGCCGAAAACACGTCGATATCGGCATCGAGGTTCTTAGAGAGGACGTTCACAAAAAGATCGCCCTGAGTGCCGTTGAACACGAAGTAGTGGGTCGTCAGTCGGTTGTCGCCGATATCACGAGCCTTGATCGAGCCCGTGATCTTGTTTGACGAAAGCGGGGTCGGGAAATTCACGTCCGACGACTGTGCGGACGCGACGCAGTTACCGACGAAAATGACAAGAGCAAGGACCATTGCCAGTCGGATCGCATTGGACACATTTGCTCTCATCAGATTCTTGATTCTATCAGGTTCGATTATGGGAGAAAACAAAAAAGCTGTCCGAGACCTCAGAGTTCCGGACAGCCTATCATTTGGTCAGTTCTCTTTTACGCGGCCGAGTTCAGCACCTCGATCGCTTTCTTGAGCTGGATGTCCTCACGAACGACCGGCTTCGGCGTAGGCGTCGGCGTAGGTGCAGCTTGCTGGGTCGGATCCTGCGGCGCCGTCTTGTCAAGGAGCGTATCGACCTCATCCGGATCCTGCGTATCTCCGCGTTTCACTTCAATGCTTGGCTTGATACCGATCGAATTTCGATCTTCGCCAAAGAACGGCACACCCGTCGGTGACGCCCATTTTGCAACGGTCAGAAGCAATCCGCCGCCTGCTGAAAGCGGGAAGAACTTTTGATCCGAACCGGCACCGAACGTCCTCTCGCCAACTATTGCACCACGCTTATGGTCAGCGAAAGCGGCAACAATTGCTTCAGCGGCCCCGGCGGTGTTGATATTGGTCACCAAGGCGGCTTTGCCCTCGAAGATCAGCTGAGATGGATCGGCCGAGTACGTTTTGGTGATCTTGTTGTCTTTCCCGACCTCGGTTGCCAAAGCTCCGCTGCCGATGAAAAGGTTTGCGACCTTTACACCTTCTTCAAGGCTGCCGCCCGCAACGGCCCTCAGATCGAGCACGATCTTCTGTGCTCCCTGTTTGATCACTGAGTTGACTGCCTCACGAACTCGTTCAGCCTGCCCCTTGTCCAGCGAGAACACCTTGACGACCCCCGTTTTCCCCGTCTCCAATTTGGACTCCGGGGCCTGAGGCTTCGCGTCGCCTCGTGTGACCTTAATGGTCTGCGGCTTTTCTCCTGAACGCAGGACCCGCAAAGCAACGGTCGAACCTGGTTCACCCTCGGTCAGATGTACCGCATCATAAAGCTGGACATCTCTCGACGCCTTCGACCCGATATATTCGATCACGTCGCCATTCTTGATCCCGGCCTTGTCCGCGGGGCCGCCCTTTGCGACCGAAAGAACGTAGAGATAGCCGGAAACGGAAGCAAATTCGGCTCCGATACCGGTTTTGTCGGCCTTCCCGGCGGTGTATTCGGCGGCCTGCTCTGGTGTGAGATAGCTTGAGTATGGGTCAAGGCCGCTCGTCAGACCGCGAAGCGCTCCGACGCGGACCTTCTCCATATCCGGAATGTCAACATAGTCGTTCTGGATGTGATCGAGGACCGATTCGACTATTTTCAGTTGGGCATTCGGGTCGTTGACAGTCTGTTGAGCATTTGCCGTCAAAAGGCTCCCAACCGCCGGCAAACCGCCGATGACGGCATACCCGGCGATAACGCCTGACAGGATCAAGACCCAGAGTTTTCCGCGAAATGACATATAATTACCTCAAATATGTCGCTAAAAGCGATCGATATTCAATTATCCTTTATCAAGTGAGCGACTTGCAACAGAAACAAATCACTAATACGGCCAAAATTACAGAGCGGTTTCCAATTCCCCCCGAAGGACGTATTCTGGCCATTGATCCGGGCACGAAACGGGTCGGGCTCGCCGTTTGCGATCCGCTTCGGATCACGGTACGCCCCGTGACGACGATCGAACGCGGAAGCTGGAAATCTTTGCTCGCAAAGATAGAGGCCCAGATTCTCGATTTGGATGCCGTCGCGGTCGTTGTGGGTTTGCCGCTCGAATCCAGCGGCGAAGAATCTCCGATGTCGGCCGAGGCCCGCTCGATCGCACGAAAGCTTTCCCTGTCGCTCAAGGTGCCCGTATTCCTTCAGGACGAAAGAGTCTCGTCCTACGAAGCGAAGGGCCGTTTGTGGAGAAGCGGCACCGACCTTGCAGAGACCCGAAAAAGGGTTGATAGCGAGGCGGCCGCCATCATCCTCGAGGATTTTCTCGGCCTCCTCAGTTCCCCTTTGCCTCCGGTAGAAGAATGACCCCGATCGGCAGTTTCGAAGCCTCAGCCTTACCGAACACAAGCGGCGGCGGCGTATTCGTCCTCCACATATCGAACTGATCCTTGAAATGTTCCGTTCCCGGCCTTCCGCTTTCGCCCAGCGGAATTACGAGGCTCGTCGCATCCCATTCGCCCGGACTTACGATATATCGCATCGAGACAGACGAACCGACATTCGGCGAGTACCGGCTTCCGGCGAGCGGATCCGTCCGCGTGACGAATCGCTCGCCGATAACAGGCGTCATCACCAGAGGATGAGGGAAGACAGCCGTGAACGTCTTTCCCCAGGTCCAACCCGCCGGGTCGGCACCGAGAACACGTGTCAGGCTCTGGCGCGCCTGCGTGTCGCACGAGCGAAAGAGTTCATCGTAATCTTTCGCCCCCGGCAGCCAGCGTGCGAGATCCTCGCGGATCGCCCGGTCAACGATCCGTTCCCTTATCACGCCGTAACTGACCGGCGCGTTCACGCGCGTGATCTCCGTTGTAACACACTTTCCTATCTCTTCGGCCAGCAGAGCGCCGCGGCTGTCGGGAAGCGTCGTGCCGTCCCACGCCTTCAGTACATCCAAGGTTTCGGCCGAGGCGGCCTGCCCGCGGACGACCCGCTTTGCGAGAAGATCGAGCGGAATGTTGAACGCATCGAGCTGAACGCTCGCGACGTCTTTCGGTGTGATCTTCTTCATCGCTGAAAGCCGGTCGAGGATCCGGCGTGCACGCCACGGAGCAGACGCGCCGCTCGCGATCTGCTGATACTTATAGCTGCTGCCAACAGTTCGCTGGTTCGCGGTCACGATCAGCCCCGACGGCGGATCGTACAGATGCGGGAGCTCGGCAAACGGAATGTAGCCGATCCAATCCCCATCGCCCGTCTTCGCTTCATACGGAAATTGACCGATGCCCTTTCTCCTGATCGGGATCCGGCCGGCGGCATACCAGCCTATGTGCCCTTTGGTGTCGGCATAAACAAAATTTTGGGCCGGCCCGCCAAACGTCTTCAACGCATTCTTGAAAGTAAGCCAGTCTTTGGCCCGATCGAGCCGAAAGAACGCTTCGAATTCGTTGAATTCCGGGTTGAACGCCGTCCAACTCAATGCGTACGAACCGGACCTGTCCTCGAGGATCACCGGCCCTTGTTCGCTCGACCTCACCTCGAATTCGACCGCCTTTGTTTCCGTACTCAGCGGATTCGAGCGTACGGCGATACTTTCTTTGCGGACCTGCAGCTTCTTCCAACCGTCCGCCGTACGGTAAGAACCCCTTCCATCAAGCTCAAGTTTGTAGATGTCCTGGACATCGGGTCCGACGTTGGTCGCCCCCCAGGCGATCGTCTCGTTGTGTCCGAGCACAATTCCCGGTATTCCCGGGATCGAGACGCCGGCAGCGTGAACCTCGGGGGAGCGGATGTCCGCGATATACCAAATACCGGGAGCGGTCGCGGAAAGGTGCGGGTCATTCGCGAGGATCGGCCTTCCCGAAGCCGTCAACTTTCCTGAGATCACCCAATTGTTACTCGCCGCAAGGCCCTCTGCATAAAGTCCGACGGTCTCGAGCGAAGCCTTTCGAATGGACTCGTCTCTTTCAGCGGCAGCGAGAAGCCTGTCCGAAGGTCTTTCAGCGTTTACCTCGCCGTACCGCTTTCCTTTTGCCTTACCGGGATAAAGGATGACGTCATACGGACTAAAGGGATCGCTGAGGTCGGCGAGCTTATCGGGGGCAATACCTTGCACTTCTGCACGCTGCAGGTCGTTCCGCCACGTCGTGCTCAATGCATCCGCAAGGATCTTCCCGATCGCGAGCGAATCGGTCGGATGCCAAGGTTTCGGCCGATACTGCAGAATTCCGAATTCTACCGGGAGCGTGGCCGCATCCAGCCCGTTGATGTACGCATTTACACCCGCGGCGTAGCTGACGAGGGCCGCCTTAAGGTCCGGCGAGAGCATCGAATACGACCGTTCGACGACCTGCGAGAATCCGAATCGCCGCCAACGCTTGTCCTGTTCGAGCGTCTGCTGACCGAACAGCTCGGCCGTTTCCCCACGGACCACGCGCCGCATCATATCCATCTGCCAAAGCCGATAGGATGCGGTGACATATCCTTGCGCAAAGTAAAGATCATCATCATTTGCCGCCTCGATGTATGGGATGCCGCGGCCGTCCCTACGGACCGCGACGCTTTTTTGCAGGCCTTCGACCGAAAGCTGCTTTCCGGCGTCTTGTGAAAGCACCTGTGTTTCGGCGGCGAACAATATGACGGTCGCCAATATAGAGAGAAATATTCGCATATGTTTGTCTTTCGCGGATGAGGTTCGTGGATAACTATTCCACGAACTGCTCGATGAGGCAATCGGCGGCCGCAGCAAATCTGCCCAACCCTCCGTGCCGATTTGCAAACCCATCGCTCCAATCGGTAACATCTTTAACTTGACCGCACGCAAATGTGCACCCGTAGCTCAGCTGGATAGAGTATCTGACTTCGAATCAGAGGGTCGCAAGTTCGAATCTTGCCGGGTGTACCATCTAATCTATCGTCCCGCATCCAAAATTGTTTTGACCTTGCGAATAGTTCGTTGACCCGACAACAAACCGCAGAGGCCGCAAAAGCGGCTCCCGTGTCCCAGCCAGACGCTCGTGGGACACCTCTGGGACAGCCTCGTGGGACAAATACGCGACGTGCTATCAGTCACTTACGCGATTTGTCCCAGAATTTCGCGAAAAAAAAATCAACCCGCATTTTCCATTCTCAATTCTCCTTTTTTAGTTCTCTTGGAGGCGGCTTGCCCCATCGCAGTGCGGTCGGGGTTCTTGGGTCATAGATCCCCAAGTGTTGCAAAGAACGCAACCGGGCCCGACCGGCACGTCGCCCACAAACACCTCGGAGGCGGCTTGGCCGCCGACTTCTTGGCTCCGTAGGAGCCGCATGTTTGTAGCACGCCGCTTCACCAACACCTCGGAGGCGGCTTGCCGCCGACAATGGCCTCGCATAGCCACGTCATTCACGGCGTGGTTTAGGACGGAAAATGAACTCCCGGGAGGCGGCTCGGCCGCCGAAATGTCTCTGTCGCTCCTAACGGAGCTCCGGGATTCATTTTGCGACCTCTTTCCCAGGGTGGCGGCCTAACGGCCTTACCCTGGGCTATAATCTCGCGTCCCCTACGGGGACGAAACCTTCATGGCTCCGTTAGGAGCCGCATCTTTGTAGCACGCCCGTGCCCCATCATGCCCGGAGGCGGCTTGCCGCCGACAATGGATTTGCATAGCCACGTCGATTACGGTGTGGTTTAGGACGGAAGATGAATTCCCAGAGGCGGCTCGGCCGCCGACAAATCCCTCTGTCGCTCCTAACGGAGCTCCATCGATCTGTTTTGCGACCTCTTTCCCAGGGTGGCGGCCGGGACGGCCTTACCCTGGGCCATGATCTCGCGTCCCGTGCGGGGACGACCTGATCAGTTGCTTTGCGGGTTTCGCCTGGCGTACTTTGCGTTCTCACCGAGTTTAAACGCAAACAACGCAAAGGCGACGCGAAGTTCGCGAAGGAAGAATGCCGCCGCGAATGCACGAATCTTAGAACTGAAATTCCAGACCACGACCCGTCAGCCGCGAATGCACGGATCGGAAGCCCATCTAAAATCTCAGATCTGAAATTTGAAATTCGAAATATGAATCCCAAACGTGAAGCCTGAGACCCGGCACTGCAAACTGAAATCTGAATTTAGCTTGTCAATGAACGAACGGCCGTCTCGACCGTGTTGTCATCATAGCCAAATACCGCATCCGTTTGAAGCACAAACCGCACAGAATGTATCAAACCGCACAAAATGCACGATTTGCACAAAATGCACGATTTGCAAAGTGGCGGGTATTTCGTGTCGATGGTCGGGAGTGGCTTGCGGCCTTTTCAGCACTTCGGGATCAATGACCCAAGAAGCTACGCTGAGGCAAGCCCGCAAGATGCCGAACCGTTCGGGGAATTGCACGACCGTTCCATTGTCGGCTATTCGGTTCGGGGTGGACAGTCTTTTTCCAGGCTCAACGTTAGATGTCGGGCACCCAGAACGTACGATTGCCGCTTGTGACCTTTTTTAGACCGAGCCGGGGAAGTTCGCTTTCGTCCGCACCGAGATATGTGAAATGCGGAAGGTCGGACGAAACGGTCTGGAACCAACCGTGTTTTGCGAGGATCTCGCGGACGCGCGGATCGTCGAACTGCTTTACGTCGAGAGCGAGCATCGACAGATGCTGCGAAGTTCCGGGCGGCGCTACGGAGTAGATAATGGACTTCGAAAAGTCTTTTGCGAACCACATTCCTTTCGCTTCAAGCCCAAGAACCTCCGGCACCTGCTGATAGGGCGAAAGAGAGCTGATGCGTGCAGTGTCAGCTTTCGAGATCTTGCCCGCGGCGGACCAGTGGGCAAGAGCCGGCCTTACACGACTCGCCCAGAGCGTGACGGTCTGGGCGTAAGTTCGCATTGAAGAATCGCCGCCTCGCGGACCGATCGAAATGCCGCTCTTTTGTGCCTCGGCGATCGCAGCCTTTAAGGCGTCCATGGCGGGCTTTTGGAGTGTGACGGTAAAGCCGCCGATGGATGCGGTCTCGCGGGTCAGACCCTTTTGGAACGACGAAACATCGTTCTCATCCTCGAAAACGATCTTTGCGGGCGGCGTCGCCTTTGTGACAAAGACCGCGCCGTATTCCTTCAGCAGTAGCTTGCTAACATCATCCGTCGGATGCGCAAGCGTTTTCGGCAGATTGTCGTAGAAAGTTCCGGTCGCGGTCATAGTTGATGTGTTCGAACTGCTCGAGTTGGCCGGTGGATCGGTCGCCGCCGCTTTCGGCCTGGGCGTTGCGAAGGGTGTAGGGTCAGTTTCCGCGTTGACGGATCGAGAACCGCTATTCCTGGCAGACATCGACCAGCAGCCGACGGCTGTTGCAGCTAGGCTGAGAGCAATGATCTTTCTTATGAGCATCTAAAAACCTCCGGAGCGGGCGTATCCCTTGGCGACCGCAACCGCGGCTTCAATGTGGTCTTTCATATATTCGTCAACACCGATGAACGGGATCTTCGCTCGGATCGCGGCATAGAGCGGTTCGGTCCCGACACCGAGTTTCTTCGCCGAATCTAGCCGCTTTTGCCGAAGATCGACCGCCTGTGCGGCACAGAACGCTTCGAGAGCGAGTACCGTCTCAAGGTTACGTCGAACGGAACGAAGCTTGATCGCAGCAGTCGCTCCCATCGATACGTGATCCTCGACGTTCGCAGAACTCGGTATAGTATCGACGCTTGCCGGATGAGCGAGAACTTTATTCTCCGTGCAAAGTGCAGCGGCCGTGTATTGCACGATCATGAAACCCGAATTTAGGCCGCCTTCTTCCGTCAGGAACGCCGGCAGCACACGCGAGTTCGACGCCTCGTCCGTTAGACGCATGATCCGACGTTCGGAGATGTTCGCGAGTTCAGAGAGAGCGATCGCCAAGTAATCAAATGCCAAAGCCAGCGGCTCGCCGTGGAAATTGCCCCCGCTGATAACCTCAATGTTCTCGCCATCGACAAAAATGAGCGGATTATCAGTTACCGAATTTAGCTCGATCCTCAGGAGCCATTCCGCGTAGGCGACCGCGTCGCGGCACGCGCCATGTACCTGCGGGATACAACGTAATGTGTATGCGTCCTGCACGTTCACGGGATCGAATCCGCGGGTCATTTCGCTGCCATCCAAAAGTGCGCGAAGATTCTTCGCGCATTCCACCTGTCGGGGATGCGGACGAACGGCGTGGATACGCTCATCGAACGCTGCGGTCGTTCCATTCACAGCTTCGAGCGTGAGACAGCCGGAAATGTCGGCAAGATTCGCAAGGTTTCGTGCCTTTGCGGTTTCGAGCAGGCCAACCGCCGTCATTATCGTCGTACCGTTGGTCAGAGCGAGGCCTTCTTTGGCTTTCAGAGTTACGGGAGCAAGCCCGGCCTTATCGAGGGCCTCTGAACCAGAGACGACCTCGCCGCGGAGTTCCGCTCGCCCTTCGCCGATAAGTACGCACGCGAAATGCGCGAGCGGCGCAAGGTCGCCGCTTGCTCCGAGACTTCCCTTTTCGGGAATCACGGGGTGAACGCCGCGGTTGAGACATTCGAGGATGAGTTCGAGTGTCTCGAGCCGGATTCCAGAAAAGCCGCGAGCTAGCGTGTTCGCCCGAATGAGCATTATCGCCCGCGTCGTCGGAATATCGAACGCATCACCGACGCCGACAGCGTGGCTCAGGACGATATTCTTTTGCAGAAGTTCGACCTCTTCGCGGCTGATGATCTTGTCTTTGAAAGCGCCAAACCCGGTCGTGATGCCGTACGCGATCTCTCCGCGTTCAAGCAGCGTATCGACCGCCGCCGCAGCCTTCAACACGCTGTCTTTTGCACTTTCCGAGAGCGCAACACGAGGCTCGCCCGCCTTGCCGTAGGCGACCGCGAGTACCTGCTCAAATGTCAGGCTTTCACCATCAAGAACGATGTCGTTCATTGTTTCCAGGATTCTCCCATGAGGCTATATTTCTTACCGAACACCGAGAAGTCGTTTTTCTCGGAGCCACTCATTCATCCCTAGAGCGATTGATCAAATGATTCTGCCGTGATCACACTTCCTCTAAAGCCGGCTCCGAATTCGTATGCGAGCTGTCGATAGTCTTGGCTGTCGCAGACCAAAAGGTCAGCGCGTTTACCGACCTCGATTGAACCATGCGTGCTTCCCAAACCGACGGCATATGCGGCGTTGATCGTCGCTGCATTCAACACCTCGCTCGGTAAAAGCTTCTGATAGCGGCACGCGATCGCCATCGCCATCGGCTGCGAAGGGCACGGTGCCGACCCTGGATTGTAATCGGTGGAGATAGCGATGGCGCAGCCGGCGTCGATCATCTTCCTCGCATCTGCGAATTTAGCCTTTGCACCGCTGAAATTCTCAGTCGGGATCACGATGCCAACTGTATCGCTGGCCGCGAGCAATTCGATCTCTTCGTCCGAGATCGCGTCGAGATGGTCGATCGAGGCCGCACCTTTCTCGATCGCGAGCCGCGAACCGCCGAGATTCGTGAACTGATCGACGTGTGCTTTAAGACCAAAACCGAGCGATCTCGCCGTGTCTAGGATCTTCTCTGTTTGCGCGCCGTCGAACGCATTCTGCTCAGTGAAAACATCGCAGAAGAACGGCTTCCCTTTCGCCGCAAAATGAGAATCTCGGTACCAATTCCACGCTGCAAGCAGCATCTCACCGCAGATGAGATCGACGTAGCCGTCCGGGTCGCCCTTAAATTCAGGCGGAATCGTATGGGCAGCAAGAAAGGTGGGGACGATGTCGATCGCGTGTTCTCGATCCAACCGTTCGATGACACGAAGCATCTTCAGTTCGCTCTCAAGGTCGAGACCGTAACCGGTTTTGATCTCGGCGGTCGTCGTTCCGCACTCCAGCATCTTATCGAGACGTTCACGGCCCAACTCAACAAGCTGGTCCTCCGTAGCGGCACGCGTATTCTTGACCGTCGAGATGATGCCGCCGCCTGCTCCGAGAATTTCGAGGTAAGCGGCTCCCTTGATCTTCAACTCGAACTCGTTGAGGCGGTCACCGGCGTAGACGATATGCGTGTGGGGATCCACAAGACCCGGGACAACGGCCTTCCCTTCGGCGTTGAAGTGATGTTTCGAAGAGTATCCGGCGAGAACCTCGCGTTCCAGTCCAACCGCCGCGAACCTTCCACCGATTACGGCGATCGCACCGTTCTCGACAACGCCCACGTCGCACATTGACTCATGACGTTTCGGCCCTGCGGGCGAGGCGCACGTTACGAGCTGGCCAATATTCTTTACGATCAGGTCTGCTTTCATCGGAATCGATCCAAGGCGCACGTCTAGCTTCTAAAATACTAATTTTTCCCGACTTTAGCATCCTACGTGGATTCGTTGTACTGTGGCTAGAACGCTCGCTTCTGGACCTTCTTGTGGAGATCGGCCGTTAGCATAAGCGCGGCCGAACCATACCAGGGAATCAGATCATACACGAAGATCCCAGCTTTCACGGCCGGGTCGGTCTCGACCAGTCTTTTAGCATCTTCGACATTTGCGACATCAAAGATGAACAGCCCGCGGTATGCGATCTTATTCTTGCCGAATGGTCCGGCCACGGTCAGCTTCCCTTCGTCCGCGAGCTTTCCGATGTTCGCCATATGCCCCGCAAACGCCAAATCACGGCGCTTGCCCGTGATCTTTGCATCCTTCGGTCCGGTTCGCAGTATGCAGAGAACGTAGTTCTTCATTCCATACTCGTCAGCACCGAGCTTTTTCGCGAGTTCCGCATCGTAAGTTGAGGAAGTGCTGTTGTCAGTTTCCTGTTGCGCACATACGCACGAGACTGCGACTAGGGATATGGCCAGTGCGGCGGCCGCCTTTGTTAAAGATGTCATCATATTTCCCCTTCCGATGTTCCATCGGTATCTACCGATGGGAACATAAGCTTCTTGTACTTGTTGTACAAGAACGATACCACCAGCAGCACAACACCGATCGCGATGAACAAGAATGCTTTCGGCACGGTCGGCAGGTCGGCTATATCGTAGAAAAAAAGCTTCGCGAGCGTAACGCCGATGATCCCGATCGCTGCGAAACGGAGATACTTTTTGTTGCGGGCGATACCTATGATGACGAGGAACAGCGCATAAGCGGCCCAAAGGATACTGAGCCCGAGTTTGTTCGCGTCGGCGATCCCGAACTGCGTCATTAGATTGACAAGGTCGCCGCTCAATACGATCAGTAAGGTCGTATAAAGGAGAGTCTCGAAGGCGATGACCCGCTTTGCCCGTGGAACGAAACTGTCTAGCATTTCGTCGCGGCCGTAATAGTACAGCGATCCCATGAGCATTGCCGCGATCAGGTAAGAGATGTAGCGGATCACGATATTCATTGACCCTGAGCCCCAGAAAAGAGCGGCGTCAGGATCCATATAGCTTTCGCGCAACTCCCTAAAGAGCGGCATTCCCGCCGCGAGAAAAGCTATGAATGCAATGACAGCGAGGAGAACGTTAGCATATGCAATCGTCGCAGAGCGGACTCGCCGAAGGTTTATAAAACCAAGGATCGCCAGGAACAGCATCGAATAATCGATCTGCCATAACGTATTGAAGAAGCCGAGATCCCGGTTCCTCGAAAACGCTCCCGCATCGATCAACTGCGCACGGCTTTCGACTATCTTCAAGTTGTAATAGTTATCGATCTCAGTTCGAAAAGTGTTATAGAGAGCGGCAAGCGCGACGGCCGGCAAGATCATCTGAAAGACGGACCGTATTTCTGCGGGAAGCACCGATCCGTGCTCATTCTTCCGGTCGATCCGGTAGATGACCGCAAAGCTAGCGACGAGGACAATAGCGGTTACGAAGTCGCCATTAACGAATGGCCGCAGATTGTGGCCGCTTGCAAACTCCGTCCGCTCACTGAAAGACGTCACCCAGTTGATGATCAAACTAACAGATGCTAGCGCCATCAACGGATACGAAAAATCTTCGAATAAACGTATCTGCTTAACCCGGCCGAACCAGAACAGCACCGCAGCCTCGACCGCCCAGATAAGCGTGATCCTGTTACCGTCGAACTGCACAGGTATAGCGATGGTCGCAAACGTGATGATGAGCACCGTAAGGACCTGTACAACGTCAATCGCCGACGATCTGAGTCGACTAACGGCTTGAGAGACGAGCGAGTGGAAGGCCGCATGAGCAACGGTGAAGACGCCCTGGTACTGATGCAGATTCTCACGGCTTTCAAGGATCGCATAGCCGAATCCGTAGAATACGAACGAATTCGTCAAGACGAGCCCGGAATTCTCGACCATACTGATCTTCTCGACCGCCAGGCGGTAAACGAACGCCGTTACGTAGTAAAGCAAAAAGAACACGAAGGAGAAGACCGAAGCATTGGCAAAATGCTCATCTGCCCTGTACTTATCCGCGAACCAGACAGCAAAGATCACCCAAGTGAACGGATAGCAAACGTAAATCAGCTTGTAGGTGAAGCAGCGATATGCGGTTATCAGGATCACCAGCGAAATCACGGCGAGGTAGCTAAAAAAGACCGTGAACTCTGCTCCCGATCCCAGGAACGATATCAATGCGAAACAGAATAGGTAAAAAATGAACGTCGTACCGAACGCTGACAAGAGATCTTCGGTCTTGGCCGCCTCCTCCCTTTGTAAATATGTATGGCCGACCTTCGTTCCGTAAAAGATCGCAAAGAAGATGGCGAGAAAGACAAGCGCAAGATGGAAGTGTGCGGCCGCCGAAAATTTCGAACCGAGCCACGCCGCGAATATGACCCAAGTAAAAACTGATGATGTGTAAAAGAGCGGTTTCCAGTACTTCTTGAGCGACACCGCGAGGATCCCGATGTTCAGGATCGCCATATAGGCGAACAAGAATAGGTAATTGCCCGAGTTGTTGCTCAACAAGAACGGAACGCCGTAAGCACCAACAAGGCCGATGTGCGCTATCACCTGCCGATCGTAGATGATAGCGGCGGCGACCGTCGCGACCGTGAGGAGGACCATCACCCCAAAAGCCATAGGCTGGCCGATGAGCGAGTAGTACGCATATGCAAAATACGTAACGAAATACAAGATCGCGATACCACCGCTCAGCAAGACCGCGCTGAAGTTGTGGTATTTTGCCTTGAGTTTCGCTGCGAAGCCGATCAGCACGATGCCTACAAGGTAGGCAAGGCCAACACGCATCATCGGACTGATCCAGCCATTATCGATCGCGAACTTTACTCCAATTCCAACCCCGATGATCAGGATCAAAACGCCGATCTTACTGATAAGATTTTCGCCGATGAATTTCTCCAGGTCCGTACGAGCGGCCTCCTTGCGTTCGGCAGCATAGCTCGCAAAAATACCTGCCTGTGCTGTCGCCGCCTCGGCTTGGCACTGTTGGGAATAGCCGCCGGACGACGCGGCTGTATTCGGCTGGACATCCGGAGGAGGAACATAGTGGCCAACGCCGGGCGGAATTTCGGGCGGCACCGGGTGCGAAGGAAGCGGCTGGGAAGAGTGCGGCCGCCGGTCCTGAGCAGGTGGAGCAGGCGTCGAGGCATCGGACTCGGAGTGCGGCGAACGAAGCTCAGCAAGAGCCGCCCTGATCGCAGTGACCTCTTTTTGAAAATCGATCTGCGTTCGGACGAGCCGGTCGAGACGAGCCTCAAGGTTCTCGATCTCTTGTTGATTCTGCTCCATACTCGTGGGGGGTCGCGCTCGAACCCGGAAATTGGAGCTATTATAGTAGAAATCGCTACCGACACAACTCATCGTCGAAAGCGATAACTGCCGCCCGAAGCAAGCGAGATCGCCTACCAACATGATAGTGCGCGGGCTACTGTGATGATTTTTGCGTGACCAAATGCGACTCGGCGACCGCGAGCTCTCCTTCACCGGTGCGGTACGCACGCCCGCGTCGCGGCAAAACGAACATCGGTCAAGCCCTACCGCCTGCGGCGCTGTCTTAGATGTAGAGGCAGTTGTTTCGTGCTTCGCAGAGATCCGGGGCCGCCGTACCGAAATCCGAAGAAGCCCGACTGCAGGTCCCGCGGATACCAGTAGAGAATGAATTGGACGTAATCCTTCAACTTGCTCTCATCAAAGGTGTATTCGTCTGAGAACACCGACGTTCCGATCAGCTTAATTGGATTTTCGCGCGTCCGGCCCTGGAGCATATTCCAAGAGGCAACGTAGCCGATGCCGGCAAGCTTCGACAGAATATCGCCGATCGAGAAAGCAGTGGCAAGCACGCCGCCAACGCCGGCCTCCATCAGCTTTCCGACACCGATGTCAGTTAGCTGGCCGAAGAACTGGCCGCTCAGGCTCATCTGGCTCGCGAACTCCGCCTCGGCCTTCGAAAATGCCTCTACACCCCATTTTTTACTGAAAAAGATCGCAAATTCACGCCAGTCTGTTGAAGCCCAATCTTGCCAATCTTTAAACACCGAATGTACGGTCATATTAGTCCCTAAGATTCACGAGAGTGTCCGATCGGACGCAATTCCTCCTCGAACCTCTTCGAAAACTTCTCCTCCCTTAACAATCCAATGCGGAAGGAAGAGCGGAATTCGGACAGGCGAATAGTAAAAAACTTGATATCGACGAAAAAAAGACCGGGATGACCGATTCAGGAGTTATCGCGAGAGTAACGTTGGCCTGCTATTGTGAAGATTTTTGCGTAACCAGAAGTGTTTCAGCAATGGCGAGCTTTCCTTCGTCGGTACGATAGGCAATCCCGCGACGGCCCCAGCGGATCAGCCTCGCCTTTCCGAATACGAATGTCGGCAGCGTAACTGCCCCAACGGGCTGAAAGGTCGTGGTGCTATATGCAAGTAGCGTGGAACCTGTCACAAAGAATGCTCTACGGTTGACGGTATCGACGGTAAGGCCATTCGGCGAACCGGACAAGCTGAAGGCACCCAAAGGCTCGGCCGTAACCGCGTCGATCACTTTCCCATTACTGCTGTACGCACGTCCGCCGGCGTATCTGACTTCAATGCTGTACGCAAAGCCAAAAGGGCTTGGATGGCTTGCGGTAATAGTGACGCCGCTGCTGTCGATCGTTAGCTGCCGATATTCGAAACCCGATGTCTCATTGTTGTAACCATAGAGAATGTTAGGGTCAGAACTCGCCTCTAATTCGTTCGCCTCAGAGAACTGGTCAGTCGTATTTGGAACCTTTACACCGTCAACATAGATCGCGACGCCTTCGTGACGGGGACTGCAGCACGTGTTCCTCCTGGAAACGGCGACCATATTCGGCCTGCCTGGTATCGCTGCCAGATCCTCAGCGAGCAACGGACCATTACTGCTGCTCCCCAAACTGAAGGAAATGTCGGATGTCATACTGCTTAGGACAAACCGCTTAACCGAGCTTGAGCCATCCATAGCGACATAAAGATAGTTTCCATCGCTCGTCAGCGAGAGGCGATTCGGCTCGCTTCCCGCAAACGCATTATTGACGATCAGGCCCGACCGCGGATCCACAACGACAATTTTGTTCCCGTACTGCCCGCCCACGCTCGGAACGCTGGCATAGATCATCCCGGTCGATCTCGAGTACGCGATATCGTTGACGATCTGATCGACGAACCTATACGAGAACAATTGTGCGGATGCTGCACCGTGCAAGCATAGGACTATCGAAAGAAATACAAAGAAGCGGAAAAGCGATCGAGCGGTTAGATTTTTCATTGGCGGCTAGTGTGAGAGTTTGAAAGGTCGAGAACAAAAACTAAGATATAGTAACATCATCTGAAGAGTACACCAAGAAAAATTTGTAATGCTGCCATCATGACACGAACAATAAAAGCTCCCGCCGGAACCGAATTGACCTGCAAGAACTGGCTGATCGAAGCCGCCTACCGAATGATCCAGAATAATCTGGACCCTGATGTTGCGTTCGATCCCGACAATCTGATCGTTTATGGCGGACGCGGCAAGGCCGCGAGAAATTGGGAAAGCTTCGATGCGATCCTTAAGAGCCTCAGAGAACTCGAACCGGATGAGACGCTGCTTGTGCAGTCCGGCAAGCCGGTCGGCGTCTTCAGGAGCCATGAGGATGCTCCGCGGGTCCTGATCGCGAACACTAATATCGTCCCGCATTGGGCGACTCAGGAGCAGTTCGACAAGTACGAGCGCGAAGGCCTGATGATGTACGGCCAGATGACCGCGGGTTCGTGGATATACATCGGCACTCAGGGCATCTTGCAAGGCACTTACGAGACGTTCGCATCGCTCGCACGACAGCACGGGTGGGGCGATCTTGCAGGCAAACTCGTCCTCACCGCCGGCCTAGGCGAAATGGGCGGTGCGCAGGCCCAGGCAGTTACATTCAACAACGGTGTCGCGATCCTTGTCGAGGTCGATCCGTGGCGTATCGAGCGGCGTTTGCAATTAAAGCAGGTCGATGTTGCGGCCAATGACATCGACGACGCGATCGCACTCGCACAAGAGGCGGTTTCCGCTAAAAGGCCTCTTTCCATCGCATTGCTCGGGAACGCTGCAGAAGTACATTGGCAGCTGCTTGAACGCGGCGTTGTGCCTGATGTGGTTACGGATCAGACCAGCGCCCATGACGTCCTAATGGGCTATATCCCCCAAGGCTATTCCGTCACAGAAGCGGCGGGCTTTCGGGATAGCGATCAAAAGGCGTACGAACAGGCGGCGATGGACTCAATGGCAAGGCACGTCGAGGCGATGTTGGAATTCCAACGGCGTGGCTCGGTCGTTTTCGACTACGGCAATAACCTGCGACAGCGTGCATTCGACAATGGCGTACCGAACGCGTTCGATTATCCGGGATTTGTTCCTGCTTACATTCGCCCGCTTTTCTGTGAAGGTAATGGTCCATTCCGTTGGGTCGCCCTTTCAGGCGAGAAGGAAGACATATACAGGACCGACGAAGCGATAATGAACTTATTCCCGGACAACGATCACTTGAGTCGTTGGCTCACGATGGCTCAGGAGAACGTCGAGTTTCAGGGACTGCCCGCCCGCATTTGTTGGCTCGGGTATGGTGAACGGGCGAAGGCCGGACTTAAATTGAACGAAATGGTCGCTTCGGGCGAAGTCAAAGCTCCGATCGTCATCGGCCGGGATCATCTCGATTGCGGCTCCGTCGCATCGCCTAATCGCGAAACGGAGTCGATGAAAGACGGCTCAGATGCGATAGCCGACTGGGTTTATCTCAACGCAATGATCAACGTCGCCGGCGGAGCCACTTGGGTGTCGCTTCATCACGGCGGTGGCGTAGGGATCGGCTATTCCTTACACGCAGGCCAGGTGATCGTCGCTGATGGAACTCCGGAGGCAGCCGCACGCATCGAACGCGTCCTTACTACCGACCCGGGAATGGGCATCATTCGCCACGTCGATGCAGGCTACGAGGAAGCGATCGAGTTCGCGAAGAAGAACTCAGTGAAGATCCCGATGATGAGCTAGGATCACGCCGTATATTTCTCGGTTATCAGCCGGAAATGGTATCCCATCGCGGCGAGCGTCAACCCATGTGCGAAGTTTTTCGGATGTGACCGAAGAACTTTATAGCAATACTTCCAAAAGTGCATACGAGCTTTATCTCGAATGCCCAAAGTTAGTATCAGAGTAAAGAGAGCCTTCATATCTTGCTTTAGATTCGAGCTGCGTGCTTCATTGCCATTTCGTCCGTACCGCGAGAGGCAAAGGAGTGCCCGGGCATAGTATTCTCGCGGGCTGTAGATGTGGCGCAGAACGCTTTTATAACCTTCGACAAGCTTCTCCTTGTCCATCTTCGGGATGAAATTCAACGAGCAATCCGTATTGTTGCCGCTTGTTTCATCTAGGAGTCTTCCTTCCTTATTGAGCCGCCGCCAAAGCTGAGTATCGGGCAGTGCAGACAGCAGACCGACCATCGCGAGCGGAATGCCGCTCTCGCGGATAAAATTCTTCTGAAGTTCGAAAATGTCGTCAGGGTCATTATCAAAGCCGACGATAAATCCGCCCATAACCTCGAGCCCATAGCTTTGTATCTTGCGTATCGAGTCGAGAAGATTGCGTTTCGTGTTCTGCCCTTTTTTCGTGAGCTTCAGGCTTTCCTCGACAGGCGTTTCGATCCCGAGGAAGACGCGCTGAAATCCGGTATCCTGCATCAATTGAAGCAGTGGTTCGTCCTCGGCTAGATTGATGCTCGCCTCCGTTATAAAGGTGAACGGCTCACCATTGCGGCGCGACCAATCGAGCAACGCGGGCAAGAGCAGTCGGACATTCTTCTTATTCCCAATGAAATTGTCATCGACGATGAATACGCGCCCACGCCAGCCTGCCGCGAGTAGCGCATCGAGCTCGGCGAGCATCTGGTCGTTCGTTTTTGTTCTAGGAACGCGTCCATAGATCTCGATAATGTCGCAGAACTCGCAGTTGAACGGACAGCCGCGCGAGTATTGGATGCTCATCGCTCCGTAATGCCGCATATCGATCAACGAGAAATCCGGAACGGGCGTGTTTTGAAGCGAGGGCCGTTCATTCGCCTGATAGAACTTTCGGGTGATCCCAAGTTCAAGATCGTGAATAAACTCCGGCAGCGTGTTTTCAGCTTCGCCAATGAAAATATGATCAGCCGCGGGTATTTTGTCTGAACTCGTCGACACGAACGGCCCGCCTGCGGCGACCCTTTTTCCCATCGAGCGAGCAAGATCGACGACTTCTTCGAGAGACTCTTTCTGCACGATCATCGCGCTTACAAAGACGATGTCGGCCCACTCGATGTCATCACGCCGAAGTTCCTCGACGTTCATATCGACGAGTTTGCGTTCCCATGTCGAGGGCAGCATGCCGGCGACCGTGAGAAGGCACAGCGGCGGAAATGGAGCTTTTTTCCCTTCGATCTTTAAGGCGTGTCGAAAGCTCCAATACGTGTCGGGAAATACTGGATAGACAAGAAGTACCTTCATAGTTCTTCAAGATTATTCCCCTTACTTTTCTTCTGCAATAGGTATTCGAAACTGTAACAAAAGAAATACAATTCATCGAAAAAGCCACTTGCATCGCCCTTGAAGCGGAATGCGGTGTCAACCACATCCCGTCTCAAGGGCCGTTGCCGCGATCACCAATTCCTATATCGTCGATGATACCGATATCTCGAGTGATAATGCCTCGGGATCTTGCGGTAGTGCCTCTTTTTCGGATTTAGGACGTAGGTGTAGAGAGCGCCGCTCCCGGCACCGATCCCCGAACCGATGAGCATTCCTTTCCGGCCGCCAATGATGCCGCCGAGAAGGGCACCTCCGCCGGTCGCCGCCGCCAAATTGATCACATTCCGATGGCGTCGGTAAAAGCTTGGTTTACGCGTCGGAACCCAGAAGGTGCGCCCTTGCCTGCGAACTCGCTTGTAGTACCCTTGTGCCGAAGCCTCTTGCGGTGTCGCCAGAACGAACCCTACCGCCAAGAACGCGAACAGCATCGTAAGAATTGTGAATTTCTTCATATATGCCTCCATTGGTCTAGTCTTTAACGGGAAGAGTTACGAACCTTTGAGGGGAAAAGCGGTCCGCAAGATCAGCTGAGATATCAGTGATAACTATACACCCTTTCCCAACTGGCGGCCAACAGACGCATGCGTATTGTCACGAAGAATAGTGCTATAATCTCCGCAAATGAGCATTCACTTTGACCTGACCCTGCGTCCTGATGAATCGGTCTTCTTTTCACGAAATGACGTGAACGACCCGCGCCTTGGTGAGGTCGTGCGGCACACGCCGGATCATTATGATAAGGCGGACATTGTTATCCTCGGCTGTCCGCAGGATGAAGGCGTACGGCGGAACGGCGGGCGTGTCGGAGCGGCAGACGCTCCACTCGCGATCCGGAGGCAGTTCTATAGGCTAACGACAATGAATATCCGGAAACGGATATTCGATCTTGGCGATGTAAAACTCGCCAATACTCTTGAAGCTACCCACGACACGATGACAGAAGTCGTTAAGGCCGTTCTGCGCGACGGAAAGCGTTTGATCGTCCTTGGAGGCGGAAACGATATTTCCTATGCCGACGGGAAAGCCATGTCGGAAGTTTTCGGACGTGATTGGTGGATCGGCGTGAATATCGACGCCCATCTAGACGTTAGGCTATCGGAAGAGCGGAACAGCGGGACTCCGTATCGTCAACTTCTCGATGAAGAACTTCTCCTTCCGAAGCATTTCTATGAGGTCGGATATCAATCGCATTTTACTTCACCGATCTATTACGACTATATTCGCAAACTCGGTGTCAATCGGATCAGCCTCGAGCTCGTAAGGTCGCGCGCACAGGCAGATATCGAGCTGAGAGAGAATATTAGGAATACGTTCATTGGCCACAGCTCCTCGCTAAATACATTTTTCGGCTTCGATATGGATGTTGTGCGGTCTGCGGATGCCCCCGGAACTTCTGCACCGTCGCCGCTCGGGCTTCGTGCCGGCGAGTTTATCCAGCTTGTGAAATATGCCGCAAGCCTTGCGAACACCAAGTTGATCGAATTCAGCGAAGTGAACCCACGGTTTGACCAAGACGATCGCACGGCAAAGCTTGTTGCGATCGGCATGCATCGATTTTGCACCGGCATAGCCTGAACAAATTTGCTTTATATCGCCCCTCTTTGGTGAGAATATTTAGAACACAGGAAATGGTGTCTTCCTGGACCAACCGCTATTCTCGATAGCTGATGACGCCTGCTTTTAGAGGATAACTATGAGCAGAAGCGTCATTTTTGTTGCGATCGGCGGAATGTTGGGAGCGGTCGCCCGTTTCGCTGCGGTTGAACTCATTGCCGTCTTGTTTCCCGTTACTTTTCCCACCGGGACCTTTGTGGTGAATATCCTGGGATCTCTAGTAATGGGTGCGGCCGTCGGCGTCTCTGAACGATATATGATCCCGGCAGACTGGCGGATATTCTTGACCGCCGGTTTCTGCGGCGGATTCACGACGATGTCGTCCTTCGCCTTTGAGAACGTAACGCTGCTGATCGACCGCTACTACGGTACTTTCGCGATATATAGTATCGCTACCTTTGCGGCGTGCCTTGGGGCCGCCTTCTTAAGTTTTGTCCTGACGCGGCCGTAAACGCGAATCAACCTCGAAGAATAGGCCGCGCGCCTTGACACCTAACCCGTCATTTTGGCATTCTTTAGGTTCGCTTTTTGCTTTGTTTTCAATAGGTAGAAGCGATATAGGCACTTAGCTCAGTGGTAGAGCACTACCTTGACACGGTAGGGGTCAGCAGTTCAACTCTGCTAGTGCCTACCATTTATATTTTTCCGATAAGATGCTTTCAAAGAACTTTGCTTTTTGGATAACTACTACGACCCGCCGCTAATTCGGCGGGATAAGTTTGGAGTCCCGCGTTTAGGCGGTTCGGCTTGGTAAAGCAGGCACTCCGAACATGGCAAAGTCGCTCTTATAGGATCCGATCATTTTAGTAGTAGGAAATTGTTAATTGGCAATTGCCGAATTGTTAATTGGTTGACCAAAGGCGGCTTTTAGGCTCCAGGCTGGTCGTTTTACGAACCAATTCACAATGAACAATTCACAATTGACAATAATATGAGCGAACTAAATATAAAATTTGGCGAAGACTCGCGCGCGATCCCTGCGCCGGCGACGGTCATTGATGCGATCAAGGCCTTTGATCGTGATGTCTTGAAGACCACGCTTGCCGCGAAGGTGAACGGCGAAGAGGTCGATCTCAATCGCGAACTTGCAGCAACCGACGAGGTGTTCTCGATCGAGCCGATCAGCGTGGATTCGCGCGATGGCCTCGAGGTCATACGCCACTCGACCGCTCATCTTCTCGCTGCCGCACTACTCGATCTATTTCCGGGGACGAAACTTGGTGTCGGCCCCGCACTTCTCGACGATCCGCGATACGGTTTCTATTACGATGTCATCGCTCCGCGAAACTTGACGACGGACGATCTGCCGGTAATTGAGAAAAAGATGCGCGAGATGGCAAAGCGCGATCTCAAATACCGCCGCGAAGTCGTCGCAAAGGCCGAGATATTGAAGATATTTGCCGAACGCGACGAGCCGCTCAAATGCGAACTCATCAAGGAAAAGGCTGACGAAACCGCGACGATATATTACATCGACGGTTCGCCGTTCATTGATTTCTGCCTCGGCCCGCACGTTCAGCACACCGGAAAATTAAAGGCTTTCAAACTCCTGACGATCGCCGGCGCCTATTGGCGTGGCGATTCGGAACGCGAGCAGATGCAGCGCATATACGGGACCGCCTTCCCTACTCAGGCCGAACTCGACGCATGGGTTAAACAGCGTGAAGAGGCCGAGAAACGCGACCACCGCAAGCTTGGCCGCGAACTCGATCTCTTCTCGATAGATGATGATTACGGCCAGGGCCTGATCCTATGGCATCCCAAGGGCGGTATCGTCCGGAATGAAATGGAGCGTCTTCTAAAGGAAGAGCTTGAACGCCGCGGATATAGTTTTGTTTACACTCCGCATATCGCAAAGCGGGATCTCTGGGTCAAGAGCGGCCACGAGGGCAACTACTCCGATTCGATGTACGCACCGACGAGCATCGAGGACGAGGAGTATCGGCTCAAGCCGATGAATTGCCCGTTCCATATCGGGATCTACAAGTCGAGCCAGCGGTCTTATCGCGATCTGCCTCAGCGTTACTCCGAGATGGGCACGGTCTATCGAGCGGAACTCTCCGGCACGCTGCACGGACTGATGCGCGTTCGCGGGTTTACGGTCGATGACGCACATCTTTTCGTCCGCCCGGATCAAGTTCAGGTCGAGGTTGCCGACTGTCTTGATTTTGCTATCAAAGTATTTGAGACCTACGGTTTTGACAAAGTAAAGTTCGAACTTTCGGTCCGTGGTGCTGCTGAGAATAAGGGCTACCTTGGATCAGATGAAGATTGGCTCTCCGCGGAATCTCAGCTTGCGGCGGCGCTCGATCAACGGGGTATTTATTACGAACGCATCGAGGGCGAAGCCGCATTCTACGGCCCGAAGATCGATATCAAGATCGAAGATGCGATCGGACGAATTTGGCAGTTGGGTACGATCCAGCTCGATTGGAATCTCCCCGAGCGGTTCGAACTTGAATACACGGGCGAGGACAATCAAAAGCATCGGCCGATCATGATCCATCGGGCCCTGTTCGGCTCGATCGAAAGGTTCTTCGGTGTCCTGATCGAGCATTATGCCGGAGCATTTCCGCTCTGGCTCGCACCGGTGCAGGTTGCCGTCCTTCCGATCACGGACCGTATCAACGACTATGCGGCGGAGATCACGGACACGCTCCGCTCCAAAGGTTTTCGTGTAGAATTGAATTCCCGCGGCGATAAGATCGGAGCGAAGATCCGCGATGCTCAGCTGCAGAAGATACCGTATATGCTTATCCTCGGGGATAAGGAATTTGAGAACAGAATGGTCGCGGTTCGCGACCGTAAAGAGGGCGACCTCGGCGCTGTAACGCTCGACAGCTTCATAACGAAGATCGAAGAAGAGCGTGCGGGCCGCAGCCGCTAGTATCTAGACAAAGGAGGCGTTATCGCAAGAAGATTTGGTGGAAATAGGTTTAAGCCGCGGTTTCGTGAACCGCAGCACCGGACGAATGAACGGATACGCGTTCCGTCGGTTCGCGTGGTCCTTGAGGACGGTGGGACGTTAGGCGTTATGGATACGCGAGATGCGATCCAGGAGGCACGCAATCGCGGCCTCGATCTCGTCGAGATCGCGTGCAACGCCAAACCGCCGGTCTGCAAGATCATCGACTATGGCAAATTCCTTTATGAGCAGAAGAAGAAAGCTCATGAGGCGAAAAAGAAGCAGGTTACTGTCCAGGTCAAGGAGATCAAGTTCCGGCCCGGAACCGATGACCACGATTATGAGTATCGCCGTGATAACGCCAAGCGTTGGCTCTCTGAAGGCGACAAAGTTCGTGCAGCGATCGCCTTTCGCGGACGCGAAATGACGCACCGTGAGCTTGGAGCAAAAATACTTGCTCGGCTAACAACGGAGCTCGCCGAATTCGGTGATATCGAGGTCGCGCCGAAGATGGAAGGTTACCAGATGTTTACCATCCTCTCGCCAAAGAAGAGCAAGTCCGTGATCGGCAAGCATACCTCGGTTGCCCCGAACAGCGAAGAGACGGAGAAGCCGAAGAAGACGGCAAAGCCGGCAGCTGAAAAGACGGAAAGGCCAAAGACGGAAGACGGCGAGGACGAGATCTTTTAGATTTTTATTGTAAGGAGTTAGAAATTTTATGCCGAAACTTAAGACACACAAAGGCGCAGCAAAGCGTTTTCGCTCGACAGCATCGGGCAAATTCAAGCGCGGCCACAGCCATGCTCGTCATATTTTGACCAAGAAAACGAATAAGAGGAAACGCAATCTCGATATCGATGTGCTTGTTTCCGAGGGCGACCAGAAGCGCGTTGAAAAGATGCTTCCCTACGGCCGCGACTAGAATTTACAGCGTGCTGCGCCAACTGACGCCACGCCTGAAGAGAGTTTTTAAGACATCGGAAGCAGGAACATTGAGCGAATGCAGGTCGAACCGAAGATCCCGCATTCCGCGATCCGAATTCCGCATTTGGAGGAATTATGCCAAGAGCAAAACGTGGTAATAAGCGTACCGAAAAACGCAAAAAGATATTAGCTTTAGCCAAGGGCTATCGCGGGACAAAATCAAAACTTTATCGCTCAGCGAAAGAATCCGTCGAGCGCGCATTGAACTTTGCCTATACGGGCAGAAAGCTCAAGAAGCGTGATTTTCGCAAACTGTGGATCGTCCGTATCAACGCGGCATGCCGTCTGAACGACATCAAATATTCGCAGTTCATTCACGGCCTGAATTTAGCCGAGATCGAACTCGACCGTAAGGTCCTCGCCGACATGGCCGTCAAACAGCCGGAAGCATTCGCTGCAGTCGTCGGCCAGGCAAAGGACGCACTAGGCAAGCAGCAAGCCGCTGGATAGTATATAAAAAGCTGCTCTTGTTATTGGAAAAGGCCTCGTCATTCCGGCGGGGCCTTTTCCATCTCATTTCCATGACCAAATCAAGGCATTGACAGTAAAAAGAGTCGGCAACTTCGCGCTCTCTTTCCCTTTATATCTGATGACGCCTGCAAAATGCTGCGGATGTAACTCGAACTAATCGATCACAAACGAAATGCTGTAATAGCCCTCGTCACTATTGTTAAAATACATAAAATTCATCTTCTTGCCGTCTTTTTCAAAGTCAACTATATCTCCGGTCGAACCAACGTTTGTTCTTTTCCAGCCATTAGCTTCAATTGCATTACGGTATGATTCGAAAAGACTAGCCGGCGGATTATAGACAACTATTCCAAGTTCTTTGTCGTTGCTTTTATGAATAATATCGGATTTTCCGATCGGCAAATTCATTTTATCCCACGGTGAAGTAAGCGAAACCGCCGTCAAATTCGAACCCGAACATCCCGCCAGGGATAAAGACACTAATATACCCAAAGCTAAAATTATAGCCGTTTTTCTCATTTATTATTTTCTCCTAGAATTGTTATTGATTTGAAAGATAATCTAAAGGATACCACAAACAATAAATTGTTAAAACTATTGGTATCGCCAAAAAATTCCAATTGAGAACAGACCTTTGATAGAAGATTTAATATTTTTGATAAAACTCAAGTTTGGAAAATACAAATCACAAAACACATAAGCAGTAAAAATTGAGAAAGATATAAGAAAAATGATTGAAGAGCACCAAAACAAAAAAGTTTTTGTAGAATAGACAATTCCCAAAGCGACCAATGCTACTCCGGCGACGAAGGAACCCAACACAAACAAGAATAACAACCTTCCGGCAATAATAGTCCAATCTCGATTAGTAAGCATCTTTTTCAGATCAGACCAGTGAAATGGAACTATACAAATTGTTACTACCAACGCAAATATCGGAGCGAACCATAATGCAAGAATCATAGGTAAGCCTGCCATTAAAACATATAAACTCCAATAGATACCGGTTCCAACAGACCGAAAAAGTATTGATATAAACTCTCCAATTTTTTTCATATTGATTTAATCAAAAATATTCTTAGATTCCTAATTCCTCTTTCGCTTCGGCGAATTTTTCTATTGCGAAGTCGAGGTCTGCTTTTGAATGAGCTGCGCTTACTTGTGTTCTAATTCTAGCTTTGCCTTTTGGAACTACCGGAAAGGAAAATGGAATTACATACACGCCTTTTTCGAGCATCTTTTCGGCCATTTTGACGGCGGGTTCTGCTTCGCCGAACATCACGGGGACTATCGGGTGTTCGCCGGGAAGAACGTCGAGCCCTATCGACGCGATCTTGTCGCGGAAGTATCGCGTGTTGTCCATCAGTTTGTCGCGAAGTTCGGTCGATGCGGTCAAAAGGTCGATGGCCGCTATCGAAGCGGCAACTATCGGCGGCGCGACCGAATTCGAGAAAAGATATGGCCGCGAACGCTGTCTTAATAGCTCAACTATCTCTTTTTTTCCGCTTGTGTAACCGCCGCTCGCTCCGCCGAGAGCTTTGCCGAGCGTTCCGGTTATTACATCTACGCGATCGACGACGTCGTGATATTCGTGTACGCCGCGGCCGGTTTTGCCCATGAATCCGACGGCGTGCGAATCATCTACCATCACAAGTGCGTCGTGCTTTTCGGCCAGATCGCATATCTCATCGAGCTTCGCGATGTAACCGTCCATCGAGAAAACGCCGTCGGTGGCGATCATCTTGAATCTGCTCGACTTCGCTTCGTCCAGTTTCGATTCGAGGTCGACCATGTCGCTGTTCTTGTATCGAAAGCGGGCGGCTTTGCTCAGCCTGACGCCGTCGATGATGCTCGCGTGGTTGAGTTCATCGGAAATGATGGCGTCCTCATCGGTCAAGAGCGTCTCGAAGAGGCCTCCGTTGGCGTCGAAACAGCTCGTGTAAAGGATCGTGTCCTCGGTGCCTAAAAATTCGCTGATCTTGCGTTCGAGCTCTTTGTGGATCGCCTGCGTTCCGCAGATAAATCGCACGCTCGACAGGCCGTAGCCCCATTCATCGAGGCTCTTGCGGGCGGCATCGATCACAATGGGATCATCGCTCAAGCCCAGATAGTTATTGGCGCACATGTTTAGCACCGTGCTGCCGCCAACCTCTATCCTCGCATCCTGCGGGCTGTCGATCACCCGCTCGGACTTGTACAAGCCGGCCTCGCGGATATCTCTGATCGTGCTCTGTAGATGTTCTCTGAAATTCCCGTACATAACTCTCTTCTAGAACTCGTGCGAATTCGGATCCTGTCTCGTTGAAAAGAATGAAAGTATCTCGATCTGATTTTCGTCGCCGTTCACTCGATAATACAAGGTGTTAAACCGCAGAACGACTGCCCGACGAACTCCTCTTGTCTGAGCAGACTCCGGATACATCGATGGATTTCGAGTGATGTGACTTAGTGTTGACTCAATCGCTTTGGCAAGGCGGGCGATCTCAACGTCGGTAAAATTCAGTTGCAGATATTTGACTGCCTTATCGAGTTCCTCAAGGGCGTGGCCGGTCCATAGAACCTTATAACCACTTTTCATACTTCGCCCTCGCTTCGGAATGAGGTTTTAGAAAGCCCGAATCGGCGTCTTTGATGCCAATAGCGATCGATTCTTTTTCGTCCTCGGATATCTCGTTCCACCAATCGCTAACGCTGTCGTCCCGCAGTTTCGCAACCTTTTCGATCAACGAAACATCATCGATCACCGATAACCACTGTATCAGTTCCAACTTTCGTTCTTGAATATTCCCCGTTCCCATAATCGAATTCTAGCATATCCACGCATCCTGCGGGCTGTCGATCACACGCTCGGATTTATAAAGCCCCGCCTCGCGAATGTCATTGATCGTGCTCTGTAGATGTTCTTTAAACTTTGAGTACATTACGTTCTCGTGAATGGTCCTTGTTGTCTACCCGCGTCTTGGTTTTCTTAAGCCACCTGCTAGTGCCTTTTAATGAACCTGATCGCAAGGGTCACGGCAATGAGCAGGCCGACGTTTAGTGCGACGATCTCGATGCCCGGCCAGCGTATCAGCACGATTATCGTGCTGGCCGCCAACAGCAGCCAAAGGAATAAGAAGATGACGAGACATCCGCTCGGCCCCTTTTCCTGCTCATTCGGGTTATTGAAATACTTGCCTGCCATTTACCGTCTGTTGCTGCGACCTCAATTCTATCACCCTTGTCCGGCTGAATTTTGTTCGAGATCGAACGCGTACATTCTAAAGCACTTAGAGCGAAATAGTCCCAAAATACGCCATTGTTGTTCCGTTCCGCTTGGCCGGAACAGGCGGAACAAAACGGAACAAAAATCGGCGTTTCCTGAGGCGGCAGTTACAACTTCTGTCACTTTTTGCCATTTTCCGCATTCTCACACCACCGCTCCCCGTGCACGTTCAAGGCAGAAAGCCCGAACAACACTCATTCATACATTATAAACGGTCGTAGCACTTTTTGCAACATCTCTTGAATCGATTCTTATCTAGCCCAGTCGCTATCGCTTCCGGTTCTGACAAACTGGCCGCCCGCTTACGCAGGCGGTTCTGACTAGATGTCCTCAAAACCCAGGACGACCTTGCCGCAGTTGCCTTCGCGTCGTCGATGGCGTTCTGATCCGCTCCCGAAGCCGCAAAGCTGTTCACCACACGCGTCACAAGCTTTCGCAAACCTTCGAATTCCGTCTCGCGGTCATTCACCTTCGTCTTCCACGGAGCAACCGCCGCAGTCACACCATCAAGAGCCGTCTCCGCCGCTGCCAACTTAGCCTGCAAAGCCGCCAACTCGATCGCCGCATTCGAAGGATCATAAGCCGACCCATACCCCTGAACAAACGATATCAACGTCCCAAAATTCGCAATATTCTTAGCATGCCCTGTCTCTGCCATAAGGTGGTATTTCCTCCATTGGTTCTTGTTAAGTGTGAAGAATACAGGAAGTTATGCGAATTGTCTAAGATTTCCAGGGTGATTCACGAACAATCATTTTTGAGGGCTATAATGATTTTGGCAACACATTCATCAAGATTCGCTCGAATGTCCCGTTCCCAAAAACGCAAAACTGTAAATCCCTGTTTCTTCAGCAGTCTATTGTTCTTCTTATCGCGGGCGATATTACCCTCAATCTTCGCTATCCAATACTCCCTGTTCGCCTTGATCCGTCGTTTCTTACTTGTCCATTTGTAGCCGTGCCAAAACTCACCATCAACAAAAATTACTAAATTACGCTTTTTAATTACGATGTCAGGTTTTCCCGGCAGTTTCGCGACGTTCAGCCGATAGCGGCTTAGTATCGATCCCACGAAGACGGGACATTAATTGAAGCTAACTGTGTGGAATGGCTGGGCGGGTCAGAACCGGGAGCGATAGCGACTGGGTTCTTTCACTACCAGTCAAAGTCAGGCAATTTGTCACCTTGTTCATTAGTTACATAGTTACAAGCTTCCCAGATGCTTTTTTCGTTCCAGAGATTTCGTTTGCTACCTTTGTCCGCCCATGGCGTGTGTTCGTGCATCCACAAGCCATCTTCGCGTAGCTGACGTGTTGCATTTGCTTTCAACGCGATCAGAACATCCTTCGGTTTTTTCGCTCCGACAGAGATAACGGCATGAACGTGATTCGTCCGAATGTTGATCGCGAGCAGCGTCCAGCCGCGCTTATCACAAAGATCTCGTATAGCTTTCTCGACCGATTTTCTGCTTGCGGCGTCCAGAGTTACTGGAGGATGAAGCAGTAGCTTTTGGTTATATTTTTTCCAGTTGCTGTTTGATTGGATTCGGGGCGAACGATAGATGTTGTTGTTGCGGTCAACGCTACCGCGTTCGTCACCGTGAAGCCACGTTCCGTAACATCGAAAGGTGAAGAAAACGGCTAACGGGATGTCTGTGTCGTTCCACATTGATTGGTCGTCGAACTAGAAGAACCCAGTCGCTATCGCTCCCGGTTCTGACCCGGCTCAACATTCTCAGTAACCGATAAGCAGTATCCCTTTCAGCGGAAGCCGAAGGCGATTTGAGATGTAGAGAGTTTCGAAGAAGGCGTAGATCTTCGAAAAGTCGTCGCTACCCCGATACACATTACGAACAGCTATAACCAAATACTCTACTTCGAACATCATACACGCCTGAAAAATGTCTTTAAGGAATTGGTTATTATCCACCGCACGTCCAGCTTCTACTTCTACGACGATCTTTCCATCGGCGCTGACGGCATCCGCGTTGAATGATTTATCGATTTGATCGTTTAACCCGAAAAGCACGGGAACGCTGATTTTCTGATCAGCAGACTTGCCTGATTCAACTCGATAGCCATGCTTTTTGAGGTGCGGTCGAAGCACAGCAAGAACATCGTTACTATTCAGGTCATGCTCAGATGATGTGATCGCAGCATCAGAAATAACAAAGCAATCAAGTACATCTTGAATTGCCTTGTTTATTCCTTGCGAGCGTGGAAAGAATTGAAACCTTATCATCAAATTTCAGCGAGAATCTTCTTTCTTAGTTTGTCATCCGAAAGTCTAAAGGATGCAGCAGGTATAAAATAGAATATCTGTTCGTCGACCGATTCTCCCTCGCTTGATCTGAAATGTCCGGTCGAATTGACTAGCAACTCGTTCAAATGTTCGGAAGCGACGTTTAAGACGCCAAATTCGCCACCGAAGTCGATCGTTCTAATTCGGTAAGGCCGTCCACGGAATTCAATTGAATCAATACGCATACTCAAATCTCTTCCCTCCAGCTTTGACAAGGTGGTCCGCCGATTATTCCGTCGCAGTCAGGAACCTCACTGGAATTGATTTCAACAATGCTTCTTTTATCTAGAAATGTGGATTTGTGATTCCTTTCGTAAGTTTCCCAAATAGTTTTGTCATATTCATTTGCCCAAATCACGTTAAAGCCTGCCTTCGCAAAGCCTAAATCGAGTCCACCCGCTCCTGAAAAGAATGAAACAATTTTCATGGTAAAAATTTTCGTCAGTTGTTGACCATTATCTAAGCTGGTAACGAATTATATCTAAAACTATTCGGTCAGGGAACGTCACATCTCTTCAAAATCCAAAACGACTTTACCGCAGTTTCCTTGTTTGATGGCTTCGAAGCCTTGTTCGAAGTCTTTGTAGGAGTATCGGTGGGTGACGACAGGGGAGATGTCGACGCCGGCGTCGAGGAGGTTGGACATTTGGTACCAGGTTTCGTACATCTGGCGGCCGTAGATGCCTTTGATGTGGAGCATATTGAAGACGACCTTGTTCCAGTCGATGGCGAAGTCCTTGTTCGGGATGCCGAGCATCGCGATGCGGCCGCCGTGGAACATATTGTCGATCATATCTTTGAATGCGGTCGGAACGCCCGACATCTCAAAGCCGACGTCAAAGCCTTCCTTCATCCCGAGCTCTTCCTGAACGTCCTTGATCGAACGCTTCGAGACATTTACGGCGAGGGTGACGTTGCCCATTTTGCGTGCAAGATCGAGGCGAAATTCGTTGATATCGGCGATCACGATGTTGCGTGCGCCGGCGTGACGCGCGACTGCGGCGGCCATGATACCGATCGGGCCTGCACCGGTGATGAGCACGTCCTCGCCGAATACTTCGAACGCTAGAGCAGTGTGCACGGCGTTTCCGAACGGGTCGAAGATCGCGGCAACGTCGAGATCGACGTCGGGCTTGTGCTTCCACACGTTGGTCATCGGAACTGCGATGAACTCGGCGAATCCGCCGTTCGTGTTGACGCCGATACCGCGTGTATTGGCACACAATGCACGCTGCCCCGCCATACAATTGCGGCAGCGGCCGCAGACGAGATGACCTTCCGCGCTCACGACGTCTCCGACGGCGAAATCAACGACATTCGATCCGACATCGACGATCTCGCCGACGAACTCGTGCCCGATCGTTGTCGGGACTTTTATCGTCTGCTGTGCCCACGCGTCCCAATTGTAAATGTGGAGGTCCGTGCCGCAGATGCCGCCGCGCTTTGTGCGGATCATCACGTCGTTGATACCGATGGTCGGCTCCGGGACGTCCTCGATCCACAATCCCGGTTCCGCTTTGCTCTTAACAATAGCTTTCATATTGAGTCTTGAAGTTTGATAATATCAGACATTTTTCGCGGAAACGAGGTGGGGATCTTACGCGGTTCTGGTTTGGAGGGCCGATTATTGCTAATATATTCTGTTTTCAGCGTCCTGAGCTTCCGACGACCGTGGACGAACACCAATATGATCGAGGAAAAAGAGACTGTCGAAGCGGCAAAAGCGGCATTCGACGGTGAATTTGAGAAATTCGTAGACCCTGGCGTAAACGGCGACGCGGCCGCCCGATTGAGCGAACTCGTTGCCCTCCGCGTTCGCCATACCGGAAAGAAAAGCGCGCTCGCGGAGTCCAAGAAACTCATTGGCAAGGTGGCGCCGGAGGTGCGCGGTGAGTTCGGCCAGTTGGTCCAATCGGTGGAAAGATCAATCGTTGAGCGACTCGATGCAGCCGAGGCGAGTCTCAAGGCCGCGGTTTCCGAAGCTAAGACCGAGGCAGAAAGGATCGACGTCACTCTTCCCGGCCGCCGCATCAAGCGCGGTACTCTGCATCCGATCACGATCGTGCGCCGGCGGATCGAAGAGATCTTCGTCTCGATGGGATATTCGATCGAGGACGACCGCGAGATCGAGACGGACTATTACAACTTCGACGCGTTGAATATTCCCGAAGGCCACCCCGCACGCGAATCTCAGGATACGTTCTACACGACGGACGGCTTTGCCCTGCGTTCGCAGACATCGACCGTGCAGATCCGCGCAATGGAACGACGCGGCGTGCCGATCCGCATCATCGCTCCGGGAAAGGTTTTCCGACGCGATACGCCCGATATGACGCACGTGCCGATGTTCCACCAGATCGAAGGCCTGTGCGTCGATAAGGGCATCACGATGGCGCACTTGAAAGGGACCGTGACTGAGTGGCTAAAACGGCTTTTCGGCGAGGATACGATCACGCGTTTTCGCCCGAGCTACTTCCCTTTTACGGAGCCGTCCGCGGAGTTCGACTTCTCGTGCTTCAAGTGTCACGGCACGGGCAAGCTAGAAGGCGAACGCTGCCGGCCGTGCAAAGGTTCCGGCTGGATCGAGCTCGGCGGCTCGGGAATGGTGCATCCGAACGTCTTGAAGGCAGTCGGCGTCGATCCGACCGTCTATTCGGGCTTCGCGTTCGGCTTCGGCCTCGAACGTATGGCCGCATTGATGTATTCGATCGACGACATTCGACATCTTTTTGATAACGACCTGCGTTTCTTGGAGCAGTTTAGATAATGGACATCAGCCTTAACTGGTTAAAAGACCTGATCAACATCGATCTGTCTGCGGAAGCGACCGCAGAGGCTTTGACGCGCGTCGGCTTGGCCGTTGAAGGAATAGAACGTCATGGTGACGACACCGTTTTCGACGTCGATATCACGTCCAACCGGCCCGATTGTCTGTCGCATCTCGGCATTGCCCGCGAACTAGGGGCGGCACTTGGCGAGAGTCTCGATGTGTTCGAACCCGAACCGGAAATTCCGATGCCGCCAGTGCTGGCTCATGACATCGTCCGTATCGACGACCCCAAAAGATGCTATCGGTTTACAGCCCGCATTATTCGCGGCGTTAAGGTCGGCCCGTCACCGAAATGGCTGGTCGATCGCCTTGAAGCCGTTGGCGAACGGTCAATCAACAATGTGGCGGATATCACGAACTACGTGATGCTCGAGCTTGGTCAGCCCATGCACGCCTTCGACCTTGACAAACTGGCCGGAGGACGGATCATCGTGCGTCCGGCAAGGGCCGGCGAAAAGATGGTCACGCTCGATGATGTAGAGCGAAGCTTTGACGAATCTATGCTGCTCGTTTGCGATGCTGAAAAGCCGGCGGCGATCGGAGGCGTGATCGGCGGGCTTGAGTCTGCAATAACTGATTCGACCGTAAACGTTCTTCTCGAAGTCGCTTATTTTCGTCCCGACTCGGTGCGGACTCTCGCTCGTAAGCTCGGAGTCTCTACCGAAGCAAGCCATCGGTTCGAGCGTGGTGTCGATATCGACAATATTGTCAGGGCCTCGCAGCGAGCTGCAAACCTTATCTGCGAGGTCGCCGGCGGTCAGAAAGGCGAGTTCATCGATATCTACCCGACACCGATCCATCGCACCGAGATCGAATGCGGCGATGTTTCAAATGCTGTCGCCCGCCTGACCGGCATGGAAGTATCCGAGTCAAAAGCGGTCTCGATCCTCGACGCCCTCGGCATCGAAAGCGAAGATCGGAATGGATTGCGTGTATTTTGTTCACCTAGCTGGCGGTATGACATTTCGATCGAAGAGGATCTTGTCGAAGAGGTCGCACGCCATACCGGTTACGAGAAGATCAAGGAGCTGCTTCCACCGGCGAGCGGAGCCGGTGAATTCCAGGCTGCTGAACCGCAAAAGGCTTCGGTTCGCAACTGCCTGATCGATATGGGTTACAGCGAGGCTCTATCGTATAGCTTTATCGATACCGCCTGGGACGATGTTTTTCAGCCCGTTCCGAAGCTAGACCGTAACGAAGGAGTACGGTCGGTAACGCTACGCGATTCGGTCATCGAGAATGCCGTCCGTATGCGTCAAACGGCTCTGCCCGGCCTGCTCGATGCTGTAAAGCTCAATAATAATCATCAAATTCGCGACGTTAGATTATTCGAGATCGGCAAGGCGTTTATCTCGGAAGAACCGGGTGAGCTGCCGACCGAACGCGAGCTGCTTTGCATTGTCGGGTCCGGCGGCGACCTGCATGCCGACAGGGTTGAGCCGGAACGTACCCTCGATTTCTTCGATCTAAAAGGAGCCGTTGAAGGAGCATTTGAAGCCGCCGGCGTCGAAGCCGCAGAGTTTGAGGCCGCCGACCTGCTTCATCTTCGTTCCGGACAATCGGCCTCTATTTTGATCGCCGGTAACAAGGTCGGTGCCTTGGGGAGGCTGTCCGAAGAGATCGCACAAAAGTACAAGTTCCGCCAGCCTGTCTTTGTCGGCGAACTCGACCTGACCGCAGTGCTTGCTGCGAATCGAAGGACGTCCAGCTATACTCCGATCGCGAAGTTTCCGTCGGTCCGCCGCGACGTAACGTTCGAGGTCGGCAGGACGCCGGCGGTTGCGGCCATTCTCCGCTCTGCCCGGACATCGGGTGAACCCCTGATCGAACACGTCGGATTGGTCACGGTCTTCGAAGGCGGTTCTCTTTCGCCGGGTCATCGTGCGGTAACGATCCGCGTCGAATATCGCAGTGCCGAAAGAACGCTCTCGGAGGAAGAAGTTGAGTACTCTCACTCGCGCCTTCTTGCTCGTCTGGACAGCGAACTCGGGCTGCGTCCGCGAAAATAGATTTTTTTTCTACCTTAGCTTGAAGTTCGCGTCGATTCGTTCAATAATCAATCACCGCGAACTTCTTGCGGCAATAATTGTGGAGTCCAATTTGATGAACGGCCTTTCTGGAATGGAAAAATTCTCTCACCTTGAGGACAAGATCTACCTAACGATCGAGCTAGTAAAGAAGCTGCGCGAGGATAATGAACGTCTCGAAGGTGAAGTAGCCAGACTCCGGACAGAGCTATCGCATGCCGCGGCCGGCGAAGGAATTGGCGGTGAAAAGGTCAATGAACTCTTAAGTGAACGCGAAGCGATCCAGGCAAAGGTAGAGGCGATGCTCGATGCTCTAACGGAGATAGATCCTGAGATCGCGGCCGCCGTTGCCGTTTAGGAAAAGTATGAGCGACGATCCGACCTCGACGATGCGTGTCGAGATCTACAATCAAACATACAGCATTCGGTCCGACGGCGATAATACCTACATACACGACCTCGCCGCCTATGTCGATCGAAAGATGCGAGAGATCTCTTCGGGGACAATGACGGTCGATTCCCTTAAAGTCGCGATTCTGGCCGCTCTGCATATTGCGGACGAACTGCATCAGATACAAGACAGTCAGCGCAACGTTGACGGCCAGCTTGGCAGCCGAAGCGCCGAATGCAGCGAGATGCTCGACCGCGTACTTAAGAATCGCGCCGGCATCTCTTGAACCTTCCTTGTCCGCCTTCGTCACGACCAGATCAAGCACGAAACTTTTTTTGCTTAGCGTGCCTAATGGTGTGTTAAAATCACTTCAGGCGAAAGAAGTTTACTGCCTTGTTCGTCCCCGGCGAAACTACAGTTGAGCCAACATTTGAATACCGGGAGGCAAGACGCCGTGTCCAGTGCGTGCTTTTACGAAAGCTGACGCCGGAGGGCCGGCTGAAAGGGATTCTCAATAGAGATTTCCGAATGCCGCCCACCTGTAACATACAGGTTCAATTCAACTCGCTAGAACGGCAAGGCGGTTATCCTTCGCCATCATCACCATTCTCCAGTTCCCGTCGAATTTCATCGGTCAGGCGTGCCTTCTCGAGGGCGTGAGGCAGATCCGCCGTTCGTGCGGAAAGTTTCTTGAGTGCAATGTCCGAATCCGCAAGTGTGCCGCCGCGGGCGAAAGCAGCTTCCACCCGTTCAATTCCCGTCTGCGCTTCAGCGATGGCGTCCTTAGATCGAGCCTGAATATCCAAGATCTTCGATATATCTTCTTCGATCTCGGATCTTAGGTCCTGTGCGCTCTCAGTGCCAAGCTGGCGTAACTTTTGCTCCCGACGCCTCATTAGGCTTAGCTCCCGCCGTGCCGATCGCGTGATCCTCGCAGCCGTCAGTTTCGATGCGAGGTAGTCTGCATATGAGTCAGCCAGAAGCTCATCCGATCGTCGAAGGCCATCCAGGGTTTTCTTCTCCTTAGGCTGTAGCTCCGCTCGGAACCAGTCGATCTCACGCGAGGTTATCCCGCGGGCTGCGATCCGTTCGCGCAGGTCGCGACGCCATTTACTTCTTTTCACCAGGAAAAAGGCTGTAAAGAAGAGTCCGATCAGTGTGGTCAACGCCGTACCGATCATCCCGAAGAAGAAGATCGTTATGGCAGCAGGAGGATTGGCTCCGAACAGGAATGTCAGGACAAGCGTAAGTACAAGAGGCACGCTGAGCCCAGCGACGGGAGACACGATCGCGGCCGTTAGCAGCCGCCTGCCGCGGACAAGGTCGCGTTTAGTGATATCCGGCGATGCGAGCGTATCGATAAGCATCTTACGTCGTATTTTACGCGAAAGATCCGATTATTTCCTTTCCGTGATACAAACTTTTCCTTTGAATGTATCATCGCAAGTGGTATAAAAATCCTTTAGCTCTTTTTCTGCATTGCCTATGCTGAGATCTTACCTGTCAAAAGTGGCCGTTGTTTGCTGCATTTTAGGAGCCGCCGCTCTACTAACCTCCGCACAACCGCCGGAAGAGACAAAACCTCTGGTTCGCACGGTAACGATCCCGATCTCGATCTTCACCAGACAAGAACTAAAAGAAAAAAAGGTAGATGAGATAATTGATGCCGCCGAGCTCAGCGTGATGGAGGATAAGGAGTCCCAGCAGATACTTTCCCTTCGGAGCACGAATGATGCACCGATAACGCTCGCCGTTCTCATTCAGGATGAACTCGTTTCCAGTTTCAATCTTCAGCTCAAACCGATCGGCGATTTCATAAGACAGCTTCCCGAAGGCAGCCGCGTAATGGTCGGCTATCTGCGCGGTGGGTCGATGGGGACACGTCAGCGCTTCACCACCGACCTTTCAAAGGCGGCAGATTCCCTGCGTATCGTGAGCGGCAGTGTTGCGACGGCGGGAACCGGACCGTATGGCGGTGTCGCCGCCACGATAAAGCGATTTGAGGCTATGCCTGCCGGACGGCGGGCAATACTGCTTGTGTCCGATGGCTTCGACGTCACCGAGGGAGAGGCTCCGGGAAGTGTCCTTCACGCGCCTGATCTCGAAAGAGCGATCTCGCGGGCACAGCGTACCGGCGTTGCGGTCTATTCCTTTTACTTTCCGACAGGGCTGACTGAAAACCTTGGTGTCAGATCGATCGCGGGCCAAGCGGGCCTCGATCGACTTTCATATGAGACCGGCGGACGTTCCTATTCACAAGGGTCAGGCGCACCTGTGACGCTTGCGCCGTTCTTTGACGACATCAATATGGCGCTGAAAAGACAGTTTTCACTGACCTATCTATCTACCCATATGAAAAAGGGATATCACAGCGTGGAAGTTAAGAGTTCGAATCCGGAAATCACCATTCGACATCCGAAAGGCTACTACTATCGTTAAGCAACGCGTCGACGACACATTGGACACACATACTGGTCTTCCTTAATGAGTAGGCCTATCCAAAATAGCGGGAAGAAAAAGACCAACAAAAGTGCAAAAGTGATCCAGCCCGCCTGGGAGATCTTCCTTTCGATCCGAGGCAGGAAAGTCGTTCCACAATTTATGCAGCGATAGTTCGCCGCCACTGGCCCATTCTGAAAATTGGCAAGATGCGCCGGGTTCGGCGGTCGTTCGGCGAATGCCTGCGGCGGAAGATTCAATGTCTTTCGCGCCTGATTATTCGTGCGGAACTCATCGGTCTTCCAGGAATATGGCGCCGGCGGGCTAAACCCGTACGGATCGTTACCGGTATCAAGCTGAGATTCCGACACTGAGTTGTTTACCGGCTGCGTCGGATAATGCTGACTCGGCGGAAATTGCTGCGCAGAGGTGTGAGCACGCGTACCGCAGAAGCGGCAAAAATTGCTTTCGTCCGCATTCAGGTTTCCGCAGTTTGTACATTTACGCATCATCGAGATAGTTAAACGTCGGATCCGGGCCGAAGTTCCAACGTTAGAATTTCACGCGTTCGCCCGTCCTGATAGCATTATAAACTGATTCGACCAGTTCGACAGACCTAAATCCGTCGTCGGCGGATACAAGCGGCGGTTCGCCCGCCAAGATCGAGTCGATAAAGGCGGCGTCTTCCTGCACGTATCCCCAACGCTCTTCCTTCTCGGTCATATGGAACGTAGTTGTATCAAAGTTGGCATCCATTCCCCGCGAATCCAAAATTCGCTCCATCTCTTCGGTCACAATGGTTCGGTGATGGCAAAAGACCTCGATCCGTTCGAATGGAAAATGCCAACTCGCATCCGATGACGACGCAAAAGTACAATGAAAGCCGTTCGCAAACTTAAATATCACCGAAAATTCGTCCAACTCCGGATATTCATGCTGTGAGCCATAGGCGGCCAGCTCCGCGATCTCGCCAAACTGGTAGCGGATCATATCGAAAAGATGGATAGTCGTCTCGTACAGAAAACCGCCTGTAACACCAACATCGCCCGTCCAAACCGGATTCTTCAACTCGCCGCGATTCATCTTGATATGCGCGGAGTGGGCCGCATCGTCCTTTAGCAATTCCCTGAGCGTGGCATAGACCGGGGCAAAACGACGATTATGGCCGACCTGGAATATACCCTTAGAACTGTTCGCAGTCGCTAGCAGTTCCTTCGCGTCGTCGATGCCGATAGCGAACGGCTTTTCGCAGAAAACGTGTTTACCCGCCTCGACGGCCGCGGTCGCGATCTCCTTATGAGTACGATTTGGCGTGCAGACGAGGACGGCATCGCAGCTATCGAGCAGCTCCTCGCGCGTTTCGCAGACACGCCCGCCTATCGACCTTGATGCCTTTTCCGCACGCTCCGGGATAATGTCATACAGGGCAGCGACCTCCGCACGGTCGTCGCGAGAATATATTCTGCCGTGAACGTTGCCGATGTAGCCCGTTCCGATTATTCCGATCTTTACTTTGCTCATTGGCCCAGGGAACCTCTCACCGCATATCTCCCGATATTAAGCACGCGCTCGGTCGACTCCTTGGCGATCCGGGCAACTTCGAACGGATCTTGCTCCCAATATTCGGGCCTGAATATCTCGATACTCACCATGCGGTCGTAACCGATGCCGTCAAAGCGCCTCTTCATTTCGCCGAGCGGCAAGATACCTTTGCCCGGATACAAGCGCTCCGCGTCTGTCAGAGTCTCCCTCGGCAGGTCCTCAGCATCGTTTATGTGAAATATGAAGAGTTTCTCAGGATCGAGCGTATCGATCGCCTCGAATGTCGAATTCCCTGCATAGAAATGAAAAGAGTCGATCACAAGCCCAACACTGTTTCGATCGACCTGTTCGACGATCCTTTTCGCAAGATCAAGCGTCTGAACGCTGCAATCGGTCTGTCCGAGAAATTCAAATGCAAGTCCGACGCCGAAAGGCTCTGTGATGTCGGCAAGGTCGTTCAAGGCCGTCTTTGAGCCTTCGATCAACGCGTCCTCTGTCGAATTCTTTGGAAGCTTCCCTGGAACAACGACAATATACGGGCATTCGATGGCCTTCGCGATCTCGGCAAGAAGTCGGCACTCGGCCTTGATCTTCTCGTAATCTTCCGCATCATCACGAAATGAAATATGCTCGATCGAGTTTATTGACCAGGGCATAAGCCTTGCTCCGGCCAAAGCAAGTTTCAGGTCGTCAACAGTGTGCGTTTCAAGATATTTCAGCAGCTTGCTCTTCCATAGTTCGATGAGATCAAAGCCTGCCGCTGACGCAGCTTTAATATCTGTTTCAAGGTCGGCATACATTGTAGTCGCGCCGTTCAATGCTATCTTCATAGGTTCTAAAAAGGTTAGATGATAGCACGCGGATGGAGTTTGCAGCGAACCGAGAATCTTGCCCGATCGTCTAATTTTCGGGTAACCTACTACATGTTCCGGATGATCCGCCAAGCAATTTTACCCAAGAACCTGCGAATAATTATGAGAAAGATCTGCTGCACAGTTTACATCGTCCTTCTTTGCACAATCGCGAGCTGTGCGCAGTCATCCGATAGTTCGCTGCGAAACGTAACCGGCAAAGATCGGTCGAATCGGTCGGCCAATGGCGATCTGCTTCCTCTAACGGCGGAAGAACACGCGGCAAGAGGGCGGGTCTATCTTGAAAACCGCCATTTCCCCGAGGCACGAGAACACTTTCAGCTGATCATCGATAATTTCCCGGATGCCCCCGAAATGAGCTACGCGCTGATGGGTATGGGACGCTCGCTGATGTGGGAGCGTGCCTATGAAAAAGCGATACCTTGGTTTGAACGAGCTTCGAAGGATTATCCGGCAACGAAGGACGGGCGTGAGAGCCTGGCCTTTCTCGGCGCGTGCAACGTCCGATTAGGGCGCAATATCGAAGCCGCGGCGGCCTACGAGAAATATACCGTGATGTATCCAACGGGCGAACGCATCGAGTCCGCATATCTGAACATCATTGACGCCTATCGCGAAGCTAGTCTCTACGACAAGGCGAATGATTGGGTCGAAAAGGCTCGCGTTTCGTTTCCCGGAACACCGACAGAAACGAATGCCATAGATGGACGGCTCCGAATGGAGATCTACAGAATGAACTGGCCCGCCGCGATCTCTGCTGCGGACTTACTGCTTGCGCTAAATAAATTCAGCCGGTCTATGGTCTCAAAGGATGAGATCGCGTACATGCGAGCATTCGCTCTCGAAAAGAGCGGAAAGCGTGCTCAAGCTCAGGCAGAATACAGCGTTCTCGCAGCCAATTCTTCGTATTATGGCGGCCTTGCGGCCGACAAGCTTGGCGGGACCGGTTCGCGAGTAAAGCGTATAGTCGCCAGCTCGTCAGTAAAGGATTTCCCGGTGCCGTTCAGAAACGAAGTATTGGAATTCGCGAAAAAGAACAATGTCGACCCTCGCTTCATTATGGCAATAATGAAGCAGGAGAGCACTTTCAACCCAAGCGTTAAGTCGCCGTCGGCGGCACGCGGGCTTTTACAGCTTGTTGTCGATACCGCTGCAAAATATCAAGCCGCGGCCGGATATCCCGAACTCCAGCCCGACGATCTTTACAACCCGCGGACCAACATTGCGATCGGCGTGGCGTATATCGCTGACCTTAAGGGCCAATTTAACGGACTTTACGAGGCGATCGCCGCAAGTTACAACGGTGGTGAAGATAATGCCGCCCGCTGGCTCGCTCGGAGTCAACCAAAGGAAGCGGGAATTTTTGCCTCAGAGATCGGATTTGCCGAGACAAAGAATTATGTCTTTAAAGTGATGAATAACTACCGTGCTTACCGCGAACTTTACACTGAGAACCTTTTGAGGAAAAATTAGACCCTGCATCCCACAACACAAGGAGGACCGCATATGGTTGCCAATGAAGAAAACGGACCCGTTGAAATAAACAGTCAACAGACTTTCAGGCCCGACCCGCTGTACCATTTAATGGGAATATTCGATGATCCTTCTTCGGGAAGTGATGCTGTTGGGAGATTGGGGGATGCGGGCTTCTCGTCCGCTGACATTACACTCTTTTGCGGCGTGGAAGGTGCGGCTAGTTATGACTTTTCGGGCAATGACCATGGCCTTGGGGCGACGCTCCTGCGCAACTTCCGTAACATTACCTTTGACCGCGTCATTATGGAACGTTACGAACAGGCGTTGAAGACCGGGCACTGCGTACTGATGGTCAGGGTCAACAAAACGGAGAGGAAATTGGATGCATCCGAGATAATGGAAGCAAGCGGCGCAAAGCAAGTTGAGTACTTCGGACTAGCAACTACGGAAGCATTCCCGCACCATGATGCCGAAAGGCCCGATCCGGATGCGACGTTCTGAATAAGGGGCCAAAAGATCTCGATCATTCGGCGTCCCAGTTCCCCTGGCCTTGGCGCTCAACGTGATAGCCCGTCTCTTCGAGGTGGCGTTGGACTTCGCTAGTGTGTTCTTCATCGCGGACCTCGAGGATCACCTCTATGCCTACACGGCCAAGCGGCGCAAGCCATACCGCACGCTGGTGGAATATTTCGATGACGTTCGCGCCGGTCTCTGCGACATGATTCAACATAGCCGCAAGTCCGCCGGGACGGTCCGGCACAAGAAGTTTGAATATCACGTATCGTCCCTGCCGAACTAGGGCCTGCTCGATGATCCTTGCAAGAAGGTTGCCATCGATATTTCCGCCTGCCAGCACGGCACATGCCTTTTCGCCATCCTTCAGATCGATCTTCCCGGCCAAGATCGTCGCTATCGACGATGCTCCGGCGCCTTCCACGACCAACTTGCAATTCTGTGCACAGTGAAACACGCCCATTGCGATCTCTTCTTCGGAGACCGTCACGACCTCGTCGACGAGCTTGGCAATTATGGGAAGTGTCAACTGTCCCGGCCGTTTTACCGCAATTCCGTCGGCGATCGACGGTTTTGAATCCACCTGAAGCGGTTCGCCGGCAGCAAGAGAAGGCGGCACGGCCGCAACGTTTTCGGCCTGAACCCCGACAACCCGGCAATTCGGCAGCATTGCTTTTATCGCGATCGCCGTACCCGAAATAATTCCGCCGCCGCCGATCGGAACGATGACAACGTTCACATCCCGCAAGTCTTCGGCGATCTCTACACCGATCGTACCCTGCCCGGCAATGATCGCCTCATCATCAAACGCGTGAATATACGTGCGGCCTTCTTCTTTCTCAAGTTCGCGCGAATAGGCGACGGCCTCATCGAAAGTTGTGCCGTGCAAGATAACTTCGGCCCCGAAATTACGCGTCGCAACAACTTTAGTGAGCGGAGCGAACACCGGAAGGACGATCTTGGATCGAAGCCCGTTCAGTGTGGCGGCGAGTGCGACCGCCTGCGCGTGGTTCCCTGCCGAGGCCGTGATCACGCCGCGATCACGCTCCTCATTTGTCAGTTTTGATATCTTGTTGAAAGCTCCCCGAACCTTGAAGCTGCCGCTTCGCTGGAGACACTCGGCCTTTAAATAGACCGGCCGGCCGATCTGCTTTGACAGTGGCTCGTCCTTAACGATCGGCGTTCGGTTGACGCTGCCTGCGATCACTTCTCTCGCGGCAAGGATATTGGCAAGTTCAACGCTCATTATTGAATCACTCGAAATGTAGGATCACTTTGGATTGCGGAATCAGTCAAAGTATAGCAAAACAAGTGAAAATAGTTTATAGTTTCCGTTAGAATCAACAAATTTTCGGAGGACAAATGGACGTTTTTGGCGTTGGACTATTCTTTCTGATCTTCTTGGGTATCGCTCTACTCATCGTCGCATGGAAGACGATCAAGATCGTTCCACAATCAACGGTCTTGCTGATCGAGCGGCTTGGAAGATTCAACCGCACTGCCACAAGTGGATTGAACATTATCGTGCCGTTCTTTGAAGCAGCCAGAGCCGTTTACTGGACGAATGTCCGTCCGGGAACCACGTATATTGACCTCCGGGAACAGTTCATCGACCTGCCGGCGCAATCTGTCATTACGCGGGACAACGTGATGGTAAACGTCGATTCCGTTGTCTATTGGCAGATAACGGATCCGACCCGATCTACCTATGAGGTGAATGACCTCGTCGGATCGATCGTGCAGTTGACGTTTACAGGTATGCGTTCCGTGATCGGAAAACTTGACCTCGACCACACGCTTTCGTCGCGTGACCAGATCAACAACGAGCTGAGAATGATCCTTGACGAGGCCACTGACAAGTGGGGCGTAAAAGTTACTCGCGTCGATATTAAGAATATCACCCCGCCCGAAGACGTTCGTATCACGATGGAAAAGCAGATGACCGCAGAACGCAACCGTCGTGCTCTTGTTCTTCAAGCTGAGGGCGACAAACAGGCGGCTATCGCCCGTGCAGAGGGCGAAAAGCAGGCGGCGATCACGCGCGCAGAAGGCGAAAAGGCTTCGCTTGTGCTCCAGGCTGAAGGTGCCGCACAAGCTCGCCTCACATCCGCCAACGCCGAAGCCGCAGCGATACAGCAGATCGCCGGTGCGATCGGCGATCGTGGGCAGACTGCTCAGTATTTGATCACGGCCCGATACGTCGATTCGCTCAGGGACATGGCAAGGACGCAAAATTCAAAGGTGATATTTATGCCTACCGAGGCATCGTCCGCCCTAGCGAGCGTTGGCGCATTCAAGGAAGTGTTCAGTGCCACAGGTGACAATTCTCCCGAACAGCCCCGCGATCCAAGAAGTTCGCGGGAACTAAATCGCTAGGAGTTTTTATGAAGTTCAAAAGACCACTGATCGCGCTTGCGATCGCAGCATCCTTCATTATGGCAGCTCAGTTCACGAATGGCCCGGTCAACACTGCAGTTGAAGCGTTCGACCCCGGCTCGGTACTTGATTTCACGGTACGAGATATTGACGGCAACGACGTTAAGCTCGACAAATACAAGGGCGACGTCATTCTTATTGTCAACGTCGCGAGCAAATGCGGCTATACGCCCCAATATGAGGGCCTGCAGGCGATCTATAAGAAATACAAGGACAAGGGCTTCTATGTGCTTGGCTTCCCGGCTAACAATTTTGGCGGACAAGAACCCGGCACTAATTCCGAGATCAAAGAATTTTGTGAATCGAAATTTCACGTCACTTTTCCGATGTTCGCGAAGATCTCCGTGAAAGGTGACGACATCGATCCGTTATATAAGTTCTTAACCGAGAAAAAGACCAATGGTGATTTTGCCGGCGATATTTCGTGGAATTTCAATAAGTTCCTTGTTGACCGCGAAGGCAAGGTCGTCGCCCGTTTCAGCTCGAAGGATACGCCGGAGAGCGAGGCTGTTACCGCAGCGATCGATAAGTATTTAGCTCAAAAGTAACGGGATCCGTTCGACGGCCTTATAAACGGAGCCTGTCGGCAAAAGCGTACTCTCGTAGATCACGACCTCAGTTACCATCCAGGAGACCGGCTCGAAAGGCCGGTGTCCTATTGCTCCCGCAAGCTTTATCGCGCTGTCAGGTACCTTTATCCTGCCGATCGTGCAGTGCGGAAGGAAGCCTCTCTTTTCATCCACAAATTTGCCCTTTGGCAAATTCTTGTTGATCTCTGCTGCCAATCGCGACATTTCCTTAGCCCCGGCTTTCACTCCAAGCCATAACACACGCGGCTTTCTTGGATTCGGAAAGACACCCGCATTTGAAACCGTTATCTCGAAAGCCGCAACTTTACCGGCCGCCTTGTCCACCGCCTCACGAATTGCTGCCATTTGGAATGGTTCTACCGACCCTAAAAACTTCAGCGTAAGGTGCAATTTGTCCGGATCTTCCCATTTCACCTTTGCCGTCGGCAGGTCATGTCTCAGCGAGCCGGCAAACCGCGCGGCAGCCTCTCGACACTCGGCAGAAATATCGACCGCAATGAACATCCTTTTCGCCATTTTGCCTACGATTTTCCCGCTTGCTAAACTTTCCCACAAATGAAGCGAATTCTCGCCGTAGTATTTATCATCATACTCGCTGTCGTCGTTGCCGCGGCAGGCACGACGTACTGGATCTTCAATTCGGTAAAGACTCCTCATGAACACACGCATTCTGCCGAGTTCATCCGGATCGAAAAGGGTTCGACGCCGCGTCAGATCGTTGACCGCTTGGCGTCTGAAGGCATCATTTCGAGTTCAGCCGCCGCCAACCTATACCTGAGGCTGTTCGGCGACTCGCAGGGTCTTCAGGCGGGCGTATATCAATTCAGATCTCCGATCTCGACACTCGAGGTGCTCAAACAGCTTGAAAAGGGACAGGATCTCTCCGTCAAGATCACGATCCCCGAGGGCTTCACTCGCTTCGACATCGCAAAACGAATGGTCGAGAAATTCGGGAACTTGGAAGTGCTTGACGGCGATGCACCCCGCGAGCCTTTCCCTAGCGAGACGGAGATCCTGAAAACGATGGACGACACCTCGCTTATCAAGGACATTTCTCCAAAAGCGGAGAACCTTGAGGGATATATGTATCCGACGACCTACACATTTCCTCGGGATGCGATGGCCTCGGAGATAATTCGCGCCATAGTCGAACAGTTCCGCAAATTTTGGAAGCCCGAATGGACAGCCGCTGCGGCCGCAAAAGGCAGGACTCCGAACGAGATCGTAACGATCGCCTCGCTCATCGAGACCGAGACGAGCATTGAGACCGAACGGCCGATCGTCGCAAGCGTTATCTATAACCGGCTCTCCAAAGGGATCCCTCTCGGCATCGACCAGGCAAACGTTTACCTTGCGAAAATGCAGGGGCGTTGGGACGGCGTGATAAATAAGAGCGATCTTGAGGTCGATTCGCCATACAACACTCGAACTCACATTGGCCTTCCGCCCGGCCCGATATCGTCCGTGACCGAAAGTTCCATCAAAGCCGCACTCGAACCGGCACAAACCGACTTCCTGTATTACGTAAGGAACGTTGATGCAAATGACGGCACCCATTGGTTTTATGCCTCCGCCGCCGAATTTGAAAAGGGCAAGGCAAAGTACCAAAAATGGCTCGCAGAGCAAAGATAGGGGGATGATGATCAAACTCCTTGCCCTCGACCTTGACGGGACAACATTGGATTCGCATGGCGAGATCGCTGACTCGACGCGGTCGGCGATCGAGTCCGCAGAGAACGCCGGTGTGCTCGTAACGATCGCGACCGGAAGGCGCTTTCGCGATGCACGCCCGCTTGGTCTCGAACTTGGGCTCAATGCCCCGCTGATCACGCATAACGGAGCTTTGCTCAAGTTCGCAGATTCCGGCGAAACCGCTGCGTACTCGCTTCTTTCCGCCGAAACTACCCGCGAATTGATCGAGATCGGCCGCGTCCTCGACGCACACCCGATGGTCAGCACTGATCCCCGCGGCCGCGGACTTCTCCTTTTTGACCGTACTTCCCTTGAAACTCCACCTCTCAAGAGCCACATCCGATGGTCGGACAGACTGCACGGCGACGCAGGACGGAGCGGCCTTAAAATGGTGGATGACATATCGAAGGCCGCTCAGGCGGCCGAGGTCGTGCATATATCGTTCTCCGGGCACTGTCTCGCGATGGAACGAATGGCGGACCATTTGCAAAATGCACTTCCCGGCCGCGTTAAGGTGCTTAAGACCGTCTATTCGGTGCGGGACTTCACCTTGCTCGACATTTTGCCTCCTGACGCTTCTAAAGGGCATGGAGTCGCGAAGCTCGCATCGCTCAATTCGATCACTGCCGACGAGGTAATGGCGATCGGAGATAATTTCAACGATCTCGATATGCTCGAATATGCCGGAACGCCGATCCTTATGGGAAACGCTGACCATAATTTGCTTGAGCGCCGCGAATTTTATACAACATTAAGTAACGACCAGGGCGGCGTCGCCGCCGCGATAGAACGATTTATCTTGAATAAGGAGAACATTTAGTGGCAAATAGAATTGCAGTTTTAGAGACGAATAAGGGTACGATCAAATTCGAACTTTTAGAAGATCAGGCACCGAAGACGACCGAGAATTTCAGGCTTCTGGCGGATAAGAACTACTACGACGGCGTTATATTTCATCGCGTCATCCCGAATTTCATGATCCAGGGCGGCGATCCGCTCGGCGCAGGCTACGGCGGCGAATCCGCTTGGGGCGGCAAGTTCGACGATGAGATCGACCGCGGCTCGATGCTCTACGCGGGCCTTTACGACAAAGGCACGGTCGCAATGGCGAATTCCGGCCCGAACACCAACGGTTCGCAGTTCTTCATCATGCACGTCGATTATCCGCTCCCGCCGAGCTACTCGAAATTCGGCAAAGTGATCGAAGGCCAAGAGATCGTGGATATCATCGCGAACGTTCCGCGAAACCCAAGCGATAAGCCGCTCGAACCCGTCGTCATGGAGCGTGTCTTCATCGAGGAAGCCGGAGAATAAATGCGGGCGGTCGTTCAGCGAGTCTCAAGAGCGAAGGTTACCGTTGAAGGCGCCATAACAGGCGAGATCGGACGCGGTATCCTTCTTCTTCTGGGCATCTCGAAGGACGACACGACCGCAGATGCGGATCACGTACTCGACAAGGTCATCAATCTCCGCATCTTCGACGATCATGCGGGCCAGATGAACCTCTCGCTTATTGATGCCGACTGTGGAATGTTGGTCGTTTCGCAGTTTACTCTTTATGGCGACACGCGTCGCGGACGGCGTCCGTCGTACATTCAAGCGGCACCTCCGGATTCGGCAAAAGGCCTTTACGAATATTTCGTAATGCGTGCGGCCGAAAAGGTGAATCCGCTCGCCACCGGCCAATTTCAGGCGATGATGGATGTCGAACTCGTCAACGACGGTCCGGTAACGATCATTCTCGACAGCGAAAGAACGATATGAATAAGAAAAAGACAGTCTTAGCCGCCATTTTACTTTCTCTCTCGATGATCATGGGAGCTTGCGGCAATTCGACCTCGTCGAACGGCAAAACCGCCAATGCCGATGTAAAGAAAGGCGTCGCGCCGGTCGCCGATCCCGAAGTTGCGGTCATCCACATGGAGAACTCAGCCGCTTACGGGGACATCACCATCGAACTCTATTCGAATATCGCCCCGAAGATGGTCGACCGGTTCAAGACGCTTGCCAAGAACGGCACATATGACGGCGTCACGTGGCACCGCGTGAACCAGAGCGTTATACAGTCCGGCGATCCGCTCTCGAAGGATAACGACCCGAAGAACGACGGCACAGGCAAATCAGACCTTCCGAACGTGCCGGCCGAATTCAGTGACCTGAAATATGACACCGGCATCGTCGGTGCGGCCCGCGGCCCGGATAATAATTCTGCAAATTCTCAATTCTTTATCACGCTAAAACGTGAGCAGGGTTTCGACAATCGCTACACGATCTTCGGCAAGGTCATTAAGGGTATGAACTCGGCGATGCTGATCTCGGGCGTACAGCCAAAGGACGGTGAACGTCCGGTCGAACCGATCCGCATCAAGAACATCGAGATCGTACCAGCGGCGTCCGCAAAATGATACAATCTTGAATTCATGCTCGCGTAGCTCAGTGGATAGAGTGCTTCCCTCCGAAGGAAGAAGTCGCAGGTTCAAATCCCGCCGCGAGTACCAATTTTAACCATTTAGTTTCAATAACTTAACAACAACTAAAAGACGGCATGAACGCCGTCTTTTTTGCTTCTGGTAGTCAGTTGGTAGTCAAATTTTCAGGCGGAAAGTTTTCCATGTCCTAACATCAATCTTTCCATAATCCCTGTTGCTTCTTTTTGTTGAGCTGGAATAACGTGTTGGTAGACTCTCAAGGTCATTGCGGGATCGCGGTGTCCCAGACGTTCCGAAACCACTTTTACCGGAACAAGTGCTTTTAGCAGCAGCGTTGCGCAAGTATGCCGAAGATCATAAAGCCGAATAACAGGAATTAACGCCTCTTTCAATCCATATTCGGCATTGGCCTTCGCTATCGCATCATTCGCTTTCTTGATGATCTTCTTGAAATGTCTTTGGTCCAGATTTCCATAAAGTGTGGGAGTTCCAATTTGGGTTGGAAAGATCAGATCCAGATCATCGTAAACATCAAGAATTGCCAATTTTTGCTCAAGCTGAATCCGTCGATGTGCTTTCAACACCTGAATTGCAAAATTTGAAAGATCAAGATTACGTCTGCTTGAGCCGTTTTTCGTTTGCTCAAACAGATAACCGCCGCCGTTCAGGTTTGTTATCAAAGCCCTTTGTATAGAAACCGTTTGAGCCTCAAAATCAATATCCTTCCATTGCAAACCGAGATATTCCTCAATCCTCATCCCAGTTTCAGCCGCGATAACAAAAGCCGCGTAATACCGATCCTCTTTTGCAAATTCAAGAAATACGGACAATTCGCTTTCCGTAAAACACTTCATTTCCTTGTGTTCGACTTTTGGCAGATTCACGAACTGGCAGGGATTCGATTTAAGCCGTCTTGTTCTAACCGCGTAAGAAAGTGCTTGATTTATGACTTTATGAACTTGCCTCACTGTATGAGAAGAAAGCCCTTTGTCCTTGATCTCGTTGTATCGTTTCTGGATCGTGTGAGTATCGAGATCGCAAATTCTCTTTTTGCCGATATATGACCTAAGATGATAGTTGGCCATTCTCTCATAGCCTTCAAAGGTCTTTTGGCTGATCCTATTTTTTGTTATCTCAAACCATTCGTCCAGCAGGTGATCTAACGGAATTTCAGCAGGTTCCAGAAACTCGCCGAGGTTTTTCTCATTCAGCTTTTTGGTTAGGTATTTATCAGCATCTTTTTTTGTTCCGGTGATAGTCTTGATAAAGTATTGCTTCTTTCCGGCCGCGTCGCGCCCAAGAAAGATCATCACCTTATACTTCCCGTTACCTTTCGAGATTATTTGCCCTGTTCGTCTTGTCACCGATCGTGCCATTCCTTTTAATTTGCCGAGCTGGCGCTATTCACCTGGCCTGCGAGTCCAGCGACTTCTTCTTTAACTTGAGAGCTGTTGCCGGAATCCGGAAACGTGTTTTCGCCCTCAATAAACCTCTCGATCGCCGAACGCGAAAAGCGCATCTGCCGCAATCCCAGACGTATGACCGGAAGTCCTTGCTTCCCTTGTGTCCGTTCATACAATCGAGCCAATCCGTAGGTCCGCTGGCGATCAGTACCAAGAAGTTCGCTGACCTCATCTACATTCATTAACTTTTTCATAAGCACCTCATATTTTCTTTTCTTTCGCAGCCCGCCGCTTATTTTTGCTTTGGAGCGTTGGGTATTAGAGCAATGAGTATGCCAATGATTTCTTTAGTAATATTGGGGATCCAGCGATTGGGTGGTCTGTTTCTGCACCACTTTCGGGTAAATGTGTTTTTTTGCACCAAAGGTAGTCTGTTTTTAGAAGACTTCTTTTCAGGGGCGCAGACATCAAAGGAAAATTCGTGAGACCAGACGAGTGTTGCTTTTCCTTATTTGACTAACAACCTTCGATTTCGGGAGCGTCTTCGACACTCAAGGGAGATACGCAAGAAGAGTTGATTTTTTAGCTGAAGGCATGACTTTTCGTTGTTTTGATTTTGAAGTAGCTAAAGTCAACATAGCCGGTCGATTTGATCTCCCGCTCTATATCGTCAAGATTGATATACTCCGAGCAAGTGCGGATACTTTTTTAGGAACTTGTCTTTGAGCGTGCTTTTGTCCGAACCATTCGGACCGGCAAACATCCTAAGTCTGGTGGGCTCATATCCTTCTGCGGGGATGAACGTGAGTTTTGTTCTTTTCGGAAGGCGAACCCACGGCTCCAAGTCTTTCACAACGGTCTTTGACCTCCCACCAGCTTCGATCTTCACGAGTTTGCCTTGCGATAAACTAGAACACTTCCGACCCGCAACGCCCGTTTGTACGCTGCGGGTGTCGCTGCTTTAGCAAGTTTAGGCAACTCCTCATCGATTTCCTTTATTGTAGCTTACCGCCTCGCATGACAGCGCCATTATACGTTCAAGCTTGGTCAGTTTGCAGACTAATGATCCGTTGATTGCGCGATCCACGATACTCGCCTGCTCCGTTTCCCATTTCGCTAATGAAGGGGCCATCGATAAGGAGGTCGATATGCGTAAGGATATAGTCTATTGCCGGATGCTTTCGCGCGATGAGTTGCTCGAGCGTATATCCCGAATAGACAGTGATGTGAATACCGTGGTTCCTCAACGTTAATACAAGCTCGGCAACAGATTCTGGTTGGTCGAACGGCTCGCCACCGAGGATCGTCACTCCGTCATGGGAGTCTCGTTTTGAAACTATCTCGGTAACAATTTCAGAAATTGAAATGATCCTTCCATCAGCCCGTTCGTGTGTGTCTCGGCTGTAGCAATTTTCGCATCGAATAGAACATCCGGAAACTTTCACAACACTTCGCCGACCGGGACCATCAACAGTTGAATTGTGATAGAGGTCGTAAAGCCAGATCGAAAAACCATCCGTATCGCGTCTGCTGATTTCGCGATCGGAAGGAAGTACCCGCAGAGTTCGTCGTGGGGTAGACGATGGCCGACCGCAATTTACGTTGATGTGAGACCCCAGATCTTCCTTAAGGTCATCAACCATAGCGGCAGGGACCTGCGATATTTCGATCGTTACACGGCCTGCATCGGGTTCGACCACAAATACCAGTTCCTTACTCATTGGATCCAACCTGCCTCTTTACCGTCGGTCGGACGAAAAACTCTTTGGTCTTTCGATCCGTTGTCGGTGATCCGAGAACCTGCTTCAATTGTTGAGCCGTCTTTTCGCACGCCGGACCTTGGATGCCATTGATCTTGGTCTCGCAAGTTCCCTTCTCAGTATCGATCGTAAATTCAATTTCAGCCATAATCGCTCCTTCAGAATCTGACTCGGATCTTGATCGTCTTGCCGATTCTCTCCTTGACGAGACTCCCGCCAAGCTTCTTCGCCATCTTTCGTGCCGCAGCTTCGTGATACTGATTCTGCAGACGGACGACGAAGTCTTTGCCGAGTCGATAATCGAGATCCATATCGTCGATGATCGCCACATAACCAGCAGAGGTTTTTCGAAAACCGATATCAGCGAGAAGGTGGTGGCTTTTAACATCTTTTCTACGGATGAGAATGTCCGCTGTTCGAGCATTCCGCTTGTCCCAGCCGTCGAGCGGCAGATCTTTCCCTTGAGTTACAGCCGTGAAGCCCAATTCCGACAATGCCTCTAACAGCAGATCTCCGTTCGCAAACGACTGCGATTCAAATGTCATATATTTGCTCATAAGGTCGAAAGCTCTCCTTACAACTCGTAGACTCGATCGCCGCGATTTCCGGCAATTCCGGAGCCATCGATCTTGCCCGCCGCTCCTTTTATATTGTTCCGCGCCCATTTACGGATCTCCTCGATCTTCTCGCTCATCATCTGGGCGGTAGGCGTTATGCTTTCGACCGCGTTGAGAATGTCTCTGGTCTCTGCAGAACGATCACCATCGATAAATGCTTCGAGCACTCCATCCTTCACGGCACCTTCGATCTCCGCACCGGAGAAGTCTCTGCTTTTATCGACAAGCTTTTCGAGATCGAATTGTTCAGAATTTAGCCCCCGCTTGTTCAGGTGAACCTTGAAGATCTCTGTCCGATCTTCAGAATCAGGCAGATCGACAAAATGTATATAGGAGAATCGGCCGATTCGGAATTGCTCGGACTCGAGCTCACGGACATCGTTGGCGGTCGCAAAGACGAGAACATCTTTATTGTCCTGCATCCAGTTGAGAAGGTAAGAGATCGTTCGGGCGGTTTCACCTCCGTCAGTCTTGTTCGACGACTTCATTCCCGATACGGCTTTCTCGAACTCGCTTATGCCGAGGATTCCCTTGATCGTTCCGGCGATGGACAATGCCCGCTTGATCGACATCGCGGACGAACCAATAACCCCGCCGCCCTCGCCCATAATCGAACCGAAGTCAAGATCGAGCAGTGCCCGATTTGTGATTGAGGACGCGACCCGTTTACAAAGATCCTTGCCGCATCCCGGCAGACCGACTAGGAGGATTCCTTTGCACGGTTCGACGTGTCTTGCTTTCGCTCTCGGGCTGAAAGTGTAAGCTGCACGTTCAAGGATCGCTCGAAGGGATTTGTAACCGCCTAGGTTGCTGGCTGGTTCTGGGTGAACATAGGTCAAAGAACCGCTGCCGCGAATGACATTCTTTTTCTCTTCTAGGATGACATTGATCGATTCGCGATTGAGGCCGTTACAGCTAATAACCGCTTTCGCGATCACATTACTGATCTCGCCTGCGGTCAGTCCCAAAAGCGATTGCAAAAGTGCGACCTGCGTATCCTTTTCAAGATCGATAGCGAGACCGCTGGACCGAAGATTTTCAAGCTGGAGTTCGATCGACTCTTCGATCTCGTTCTCCTTCGGAAGTTCAAGGTCGATCTGGGTGATCTCTTTTTCAAGGGTTTTGAGATCCGGGAAATTCGGACCGACGAAGAGTACCGTTGCTTTGGTGGATTTAAGCTTCCAGGCTATTTCGCGCAGACGCCGAACAAGCAGAGGATCTTCCTGCCCATAAGGTGAGATATACGGAGCATAGTCGCACAGCAGAAAAATACCTGTTTTCTGCTCGCCGATGAACCCAAGAACGCTTTCCGGGTCGTCCGAATCACCCACCGATGCGGGGGTCTGGAGAATGCCTTCTTTCGAGTCGAATACCTTTTGCAATCCTGCCGGACGGCTCCAGAAATAGAGGGGCTTTTCCTTGTGGCGGTCCTGAAATACGAGGTCGATAAGGGCTTCGCGGACGCGATCTTCCTCATAGGTGTTGATCGCGATTAGCGGATAGCGGGCTCGTATGCGAACGTCGAGTTCGCGCAGGAATCTCTCGATGCTTTTGGCATCGGATGTTTGATCGGTCATAAATTCTATTGAATGACTCAGATCTCCAGAGAGTCGATCTGTCCCTGATTGAGAATGCCACTCACAGCTCTGCCTTCCGCTCGTTTTTGCTCCTGGATGGGATCGGCGGTCACGGGAGTTGAAATTTTGCTCGCGGGAACAGACCTCGCAACAAGTTCCTGTGCATACGGACTTTGACCGGAACCAGCACGAGAATCCCAATATGGCGTCTCGCGATGATTCCTCTTCGCATCGAGCTTTTTCCTGAAGGCTCTTTCTGCGACGGGTCGCGATTTGTTCGAACAAACGACAACCCGGACAAGTGAGGTTCCCCGCCGCCCATACTCCGATATGCAGCTGTATCTTCCATCATCCTCTTCAACAAGGAAGATGTTGAAGACCTTATCGCTGTTCCTGGCAGGATTGTAGTAGTGAAGATACTCTGCTTCGACTATTCGAGATGGCATTGAATTAAAGCTCCAGCGCGGATAGTCGGTCTTCGTCCAGAAGCTTTCTGGACTGGACGGTTGTGGCCCGTAGGATGTCGTTGAGGGCTGTTCGCATCTCCTCCGGTGACCTCTCCTTTGCCTCACGACCAGAAGCATTTTCGAGTTTGCTCAAAACTTCCTCGAGCGATGTGTCGCCGGTAAAGTTCATCAGCTGGTACCACTCGCACATCTGCCTCGCTCGCTTTGCCAGAGATCCGGGAACGAACTTCGCATCCTTCATCCGATCCGCCATCTCGGTGGCAGCTTCGAACAATTTGGCTGTGATCTGGGCGAAACCTTCCTTTACCGGGGAAACTGCTTCGTCAGCTTCGCGGCGTGCCGCCTCGATCTTCATATTGCGGATGCGTTCCTTTACGTCACGCTCCCGTTGCGATTCCTCGACAGCGTCGTCAACCTTCAACTGCTCAATGCGGCGTTTCGCATCAAGCTCAAGTTCAAGATGTGTTCTCTCTGCATCAACTTTTTCTATTTCGAGCGCAAGCGTTCGTGTTAAGTTCCGCTCGGCGATCATCTCCGATCCGAGAACGATCACTTTCGGCTTCATCGTTATGACAAGGCCGTCGCGGATCATCTCGCGAGTAGGAACCATCCCGAGAGCCTGTGCGATAACGGCTTCGATAAACTGTTCTTTGTCGAATGGTTCCTCGGTCGTGGCCTGCAGCCTTTCTGCGGAATCGTTAGCCAGATCGTGAAAGCTGTCGGTCAGAAGCTCGACGATCTCGTCATACTTATCGAGAACCTCGGCCTTTGCTTTCGAAAGAGTTTCACAGGCATGAAAGTAGGACTGCTCGAACTGTTCGAAGGCGGTCCACGGGATCCATTTATAGTCACTGCTTCCCCAGACTGTTTCACAAAGCGTAAACCGGAATCCGAACTTGTTAAGTGCGTTATGAGCTTGAGACGCCCCCCGCATCAGCCTGTTTCGATAGACGTCCGGAAGCAATCCTGCTCTCGGCGGGCTTACCCGAACTGCCGTTTCCTCAGGGAGTGTCACGCCGAGCGTCTTCCATTCGAGTTGACGAACAAGACGGCCGAATCCCCGGCAGTCGATGTTCATGAATATCCCTTCGCTCTCCAGCTTGGAAAGATCGAACGGCAGGGACTCGACCTCACTAGACTCGATCCCCAACTCTACGGCCGCTCTTTCTTTCCTCTGATCGAGACGACTGAGAATATTTCGGGCGAGATCTGATGGCGAAGGAGTGGCAACGATTGGTGTAGTTTCAGACGACTCTGAAGCAACCGACACATCGTGCATTTGTGACGATGTTGGATGCGATTGTTTAGGCTCATCTGAATTTCTGTTACGACCAAAGATGTTCTGTAAAACTGAGGAAGCGAGGGAATCTTGATCGAGAATAGCAGGCGGATTGCTGATGCTTGAGTTTTGCTGCTGAATTTCCATGTTCACACTTCTTGCCATCCGCATCTTTTTTGACGGGGAAAGTATCAATTCAAAGAACAGATCTCACCATTGAACTTAGAAGCCAAAGGCCGCTCTAAGCTATCAGTCATCTTCTGTCAAGGCGTAGAAACCTGATTCGAGCCTGTCGATGATCGGCCCGAGATCGTCCCAGAGATGATCCGCGTTCGAGCTTGCAATAATGTTGCGTGCCTGTTTCTCATTAAGGGATTCGCGACTAAATAGACTGACGCCTACGAGGGCCGATAGAATGCAGACATCTGGTATTGAGCGATGTTCGTCGGCACAGTTGGAGCATTTTGTTGAAGTCATAGAGGAATTTAGGTTTATCTGGGATCACTCTTTTAGATCTGGAATCGGTGCATTAAGAATTGAGGTTCGTACTCGCGGCTTAGTTTTGGTCCCTATATCCGCGATTCATCCACGGTTTCGGGACTATTTGCGACATCCAGTCGGCGACAGTCGGAATACGGCCGCCGCAATCCTCCTTTATATGTTGTTCGCCGATAAGACGAACCGGCACTGCTCTACCATCGGAGTTAAGGATTGTGGTTCCGAAGACCCGCTCGGCTTCGAAGATGCCCTGCGAATGGTGCCGCAGGGCACGATGGCGAAAGTCCGCAAACGTCTCTTTTGTCGCATCGAACCAATCGTGGATCGCCTGGTAATCCTCGGTGCATCCGCCGAATTTTCGAACGCTGGATTCCGCGTGAAAGAATGTGTGTGACATTAGACCGTGGCCTCCCCGCTTGCTCCGAGTTCGGTGCGACGGTAGTGAACTTCGAAATTGTAAGTTCGTTTCGGAACATCGATATTGATCGTTCCGAAGCCGCCTTCGTTGTTATACCAATCGACACCGGTACCCGCGATAAGCTCGTAGGCCCAGGCCTCGAGTTCCTCGTCGATAATGTGCTCATTATCATTGAGGCCATCGATCGTGTGGACGCTTCCCTCATCGCCGGACCCGTCAAATTCGATAGAGACGTTTTCGGCTCCGACGAGCATAAGTTTATCGAGAATCTCTTTCGCCTGCTCCTCAGCTTTTGCGGCCGTCTGCGAGCGTTCTTCTTCTATTCTTTTTATAATGTCATTGAAATCCGTGTACTCCTTCATCGGTGTGTCTCCTTTGGTCTAAGTCTCAAGTCCCCGAAAAAATAGAAATAGTCGCAACCCCATAGCCGCCGTTTGTTCCTCACTTTGGTTCCCACAATAACTTTGGTCCGAGAGGATGCTTATCGACCCTCGGACGGCTCGGAACATTCCAACTGCCGCCTTTTGTTTCGTAGACAACTTTCCATCCGGCAGCGATCAGGCTTGTCCCAGGTTCGCTCCTTAGTGTATACGTTATCAGCCGCTTGTAGCCCAGCGCTTTTGCCGCCCTCCACGCAGCCGCGTAAAGTTTGGAAGCCGCACATTTTGTTTCGTCGGTACAGCAACGCGTAACTTCGGCGGTGTATCCGTTATCGAGAAAGCGGGACACCGGACGGCCGGCGGTTACGACGCCGACGACGTTTTTGCCGTCGTTTACGGCGACCCCGAACTTCCAACCTTTAGGCGGCAGGTGATGTCGGTGATTCTGTCGTATGAATCCGCAGGCTTCGTCAAAGTCGATCGGCTGCAATTCCAGGATCGAACGCGATTTCAAACCAGGCACTCGCTGAACGGCATCGGTTCGAAAGTGAGATCCCGTTCGATTCGAAGGCCATTCACATCTATTTCTTCCAATTCGCGAAGGCCAAAATATCCCCATTCACTTTCGAAACCGATCACATAGCCGAAAAAGAGAAAGTCGTCCCCATCCTGCTGGCCCTCCGTTACAAACCAGATCCATCCTGACGCCGCAAAGAGGAATGCCGCGTGGACGGTCGGATCTTTGGACTCCGCTTGAGAGCGCAGTTTCGGAAGAGTTTTTCTAAGCTCGTCGGTAAGAAGTCTGGACATGATACTTATTTCTTTTGTGAGATCGCTGATTTGATCTGGTCGGGCGTGCAGTAGAGAGAACGGCTCGTGCCGGTCTCAAGATCGAAGTAGCTCACAAACCTTCTTAACGATCTTGTTAGAAACATCTCTGACAGCATCTCAGCTATCTCGATGGCGACTCGTTGATTGATATTCAAGCTTTGCTCGCCGAGCCGGATACGGTCCGGACATGAGAGACGTTCAAGATCGCCGGATTTAACACTCTTCTCTGCATCGAGAAGATCCGGATGCACGATCGAAGGAGCCGGAAGCGAATGACACAGGCTCGTTCCAGTAAAATAGCGCTCCGGTTTCGATTTCCGAGTATTCGAGCCGAGAAGGACTTGTCCCGACGATCTGCTGTTGCCGCCGTCTATCCACCATAGTTCGGGAGCCTCCGAAGAACGGTAGCCGCTGTATTTATCGACAGCAAGATGAATATCGCGACGGGCGAGATGGTTATCGACGCAGCCGACGATAACGGTCATCGGGCGAAAGCCTCCGCTGAATACCCACAAGTGATGCTCGGCATCAAATAGCTCGTTTGCGTACTGGCATTCGAGTCCCCAGGCAAGAGTTATACGTTCCGCAAGAGTCTGAGCCTTGAACCGTCCGACTTCAGCGGCGCAGAAGTTGCTTCTCGGGATATTACCGCTCTCGACCACATCGGGATCGACTATCAGCATTTCGATAGGCTTGGCTTGCGACTCTTTAAGTTCAAACATCAGACGCGCGATGGCGGAGATCACAAAGGAACCCGTCCCGCCGGCACCGACGACGATGAAGCGCAGGCTGCGGTACTCCATCGGCATCACGATCGCGGCCTGCGAAAAACTCAGATCGATATTCTTCACGACATCATCTCCACAAGAGCATCTATCTCATTCAGATCGATGATCCCTTCCGGCATGTCACCGACCCATGCCGCCGGAATTGGAACAAGGTGATCGTAAACCCCGCACCGAAACCTTATTTTCGCTTTATCGTGGACGTCGATGAGGATCGCAAAGATGCGAAACTTGCCGAGTTCGTCCCGGTCGTCGGCACGGCTGAAATGAAGAGCTCCGGGCGGGTGAGTGTGCAGTTCGATACAGCATTCCGCGTATTCCGGCAGAGTGTCGTCCGCGATGGTCGATGCCCGTGTGTGACTTCGACCGGATGCTCGCCATTGCCATTCGGAAGCGTGTCCATCCCAATAGATCAGATAGACCTCTTCCTTGAAACTTGAGGATGTGTGGGCTTGCTGAGCGTGCCGAAGGATATCCCGCCAAAGAGACGCCGATATTCTCGGCCTTGTCCACGAGATACCGACCGGTATGTTCGGCAGACCCGAGATCTTTTGAGCGCTCAGCGGAAGACATACCGTGAATTCCTTCCGTTTCGCACGAACGAACAGGCCATTGCCGGCAAGAGCATATTCGAAAAATGCCGCCTCTATGGGCTCGTTTTCGCACGGGGCAATACGATGCCCGATCAGATCGGGAATTAAAATAAGCTTCGAGTTCATACAAGATATTTAAGACCTAAAAGCGGCTATTGTATCGCGTTTGCTCGACGATAGTTGCCCAAGCGTCCTCAACGGTACTTGACGACATGATCAGTTGAGGCGTCGGGAACTTCTTTATATTGTCCGCCGCCAGTTTTTCGAGCAGATCGCGAACGTCGTTTACTGTCTGGCATCTGCCCGTCGCGTGATCGCCGTTGAACGGAGCGTCGAAGATCAGTTTCCAGACGTCCGAAATAGTTGAAGGATGGGTTTCCGGAACCTCGTTCTTTCCGAAACAGATCTTTCCCCCGCCGATATTCGGCAAAGGAGCCACAGCCAGGCGACTATTCCGGGAGACCTTCGAACTCGGTGAAGCCCAGAGGTAGTAGTCCCTACCCTTTCCGAGCAGGACCAAGGTGGGCAAAGGAATGCTCAACATTTCCACGCGACTGCCGGGAAAGACTACCGTGATGTTTCGCACACCCGCGGGCAGATACGAAAGGATCGCATTCCCGTCCGCTGCCTCGCGATAGCGAAGGACCCGTCGATCTATCCATCCGGTATCCGTTTGGATGTCGCGAAAGGCCCGCGTCACTTGTACACTTGAGAGAGCCTTCAGAGCGAGCCGGTCTTCGCCGAATGTCTCCAACAAGTATTGCCCGGGCAGAAAATAGAGCGCCGCCGTCGCATCAGGTGGAACAGTGTGATTCCGCATTGATGAGTCCTCAACTGACCGATCTTGAGCCGGCAACTGTCTGACCAACAGGTGCGGTCCTGGGCTGACTAGCAGCCGCAGGCCGATAGCCGCCGTTCGCGGACCGTTCGTTCAGTTTCAACGGTCTCACATTACCGTTGCCGTTCTTCGCCGATGCGGCGTTTCCGTCATCATCCGGGTCGGAAACGAGACCGATGATGGCGGCGAGGCCGTATCGCCTTCCGTAGGTCATCGCGGAGCCGACACCTTGAGGGTCCGCTTTAGCCAAAGGCAGACAGAGCTTGCTTTGAATCCATTGACCCGATTCGTGTATGAGAAGCGTCTCGACGATAAGCGTATTTGCGGCGGGGCCGACACTATTGCCCTGAATCACACACAAGCCGTTCTTTGCAAGGGCTTCGCGGCAGCTCTCCCATACCGAGCTAAGGTCGGCATACCTCGAATTGTAATAACTATTGATCGAATCCCGCTTGACGGGTGTTATACCGGCCTGCACTACAAGAAGTGCCTTTACGAGATCACTGATATTTTCACTCTTTGTCATTGAGATCCTCTACTTTTGTCAGGATTAAGCGGAGATCGTCCGCCAACTTCCCGGTATTCCAGAAGTCGATAAGTGCCGACAGCATTTTTCTTGGATCTGCTTCGATCAGTTCATCAAGGGGCTTGAGCTTTTCGTAGGCCGCAAGCGCGTCGTTATATTCTTTGCTCAAGTCCTCGATCGTCTCGCGGTCGAACTGGAACCAGTCGGCCGGCTGGCAGCAGGAATTGTCGAGCCAGGGATTCCCGGTCGAATGGTCGATCAGCCTTAAGAGATGTCCCAAAAGATTGCCGTCCCTTTCCCAGACATTAGGATGGGGACTGGAGTTGATCGCCGGGAAGTCATCCGCCGACACCTGAAATCGGTAGTTGAGGAAGTCCCACGCGTCGTCGGGATAGTAGAAGACCACCGCGGCCGCATAGCTGATATGGATACTTTCAAAATCTATCTCCTCGCAGCAAAGCCCGATGTTCATCGGCCCGATGGCGAAGTTATCGAGTTCGTTGTCGGGATCGTCATACCAGTATTCGAGCAGTGGGAAGCACTTCTTGTTGACCATGTGGAACAACTCATTGATCCTTTCGCTGTATTTCTGGTAGTATCCGCGGGTGTAGAAGCTCGCTGTCGAACGCTCCCATTCCTTCGGGAACATCTCCCGGTATATTGCGTATTTCTGCTGCTCGGAAATGACGGCCGAGACATAATTGTGGGCCGCGATCGCGTTCTGGCTTCGTGCCTTGAATCTCAGATATTCGAGCGATCTCGACAACCGTTCGCCAAATCGCCCGGATAAAAAAGGACGACGAGTGAGAAGTACGGACATATCAAACGCGTTCGATCAAAAACCGGTCGGGATACGGACGGACGGACTCGCGGGCAGGCGAACAAAAGCGGCGAGATGTCTTTGCAGCATCTCTATCTCCATCTCGCCGATACGCAAAATCTCGTCCGCTCTTTTTATCTCCTCTGCACTCAGAAGATCCGCCGCATCCCTTCGCATAAACTCCTCCGCAAGAAGGATCGCCGGGTTGATCTGTTCGGTTTCCCGAGTGAGTATTTCGAGCGGGGACTCGCCGTTCATCGGAATCCCTTGGCTCCCGCACGTTTGACGATAGTGACGGTCAATTTACCGTCCTTCACGTCTCGGGTGATATTCGCGTTCTCGATCGAAGCAAAATGGGGTTGAAGGACGGTCTTTAACGTCTTATCGTCCTGGGCGAGAGCGGCATCAAGTTCGAACTCCTGTCCTTCTATCTTGATCGTCGCTTTTGCGTCTGTTACGGGTGCCGCATTTTCAGCGGGCTTTTCTTCATTTGCCATAGCTGTATACCTCGATTGGGTTATGCCGTGAAAAGGCCTCCCTGTTGACTCTGATCCGCCGTTGCCGGAATCGTTGAAGGTGTCGGTTGAGGGTCAGCCTTCGCGGGAGCCGCCGCGGTCTTACTAGATTTCGAAGCCGCTTTCGACTGCTTCTTCGCAGCAGGCTTTTCCTTCTTGATCTTCTCGGCTGCTCTTGCCGGCAGTTCGTTTCTGTATACCTCGAACGCCAGACCAAGTGTTGCCGAGATCTGAGAAAGAAAGTCTTCCGTGCTCACATCGACAATCGCAACCCGCGGCGTAAAATCGTGAGTCTTCATGCTCACAACGCATTTCCTTACGCCCTCCGTTCCGGGGAGAAGTTGAATAACCGCGGTCACCGTGCAGCTATCAAAATTGTAAGGCTCGTTTTCGGCGAGGACGATCGAATTTATCGGTGCGGACTCCCCGGTGTTCGAGGTGTCGTGCGCGACCTCATTCCCAAGAACTTCGCCCGAATCGCCGTTAGCCGTTGAATCCAGTGGGACCGGCAATTTTTCGTTGACAGGTACATCGACAGGTGACTTGCTCGCGGTTTGTTCAATTTCAGCAGTGACGAGCGTTGGCAATTCTCCGACATCGGAGGTCTGGCCCTCATTTTCGAGCCTATCGATTAGCGCTTCAATCTCTGCGTCATATTCCGGTACACATTCATCGGCATACGATGGCCGCTTTTCCTCAACCTGGTCACCCGCACTGACGACTCCGAGGCATTCATCCTTTGATAGTGTCGGTGCCGATGGTTCGGACTCCGCGTATTCGTCCGTAGGATAAGACTGGTCCGCGACCAGTGCGGAGACGGGAGATCTGGCGGGAGCAACTGCAATAGGTGGGCTTGTGACGGTTGGGGCCGTCTGGGTTTGAAAGCCGATCTCCTTCTCGACCTCGCGAAGCCTTTCGAGAAATTTACTTAGGAAGAGATTTCGAATATTCGCTTCTTCGTGAGCACGACATACATATTCCACTCCCTTCCACATCTCCAGCCCAAGCTGATGATTGGTCCGGCTGCTGTTCCGGAACCCATCGCTTATTCCTACTTCGCTTGCAAGTTCGCGCGCGGTGTAGATAAGCTGGTCGATCTTCTCCCGGTTGTCGAGAGGCACGAAGGATCCCCTATTCAGAATTTTCATATTGGTTGTTCACTCCACATTCTGCCTTCCGCTTATTTTCTTTGCCTTCAAACTCGAGCAAGAGCTTAGGTCGAAGGCTGCGAAAGTTATCGGCAGAATCGGCTATCGAGCAGGTATATAGGTGAGATTTCTGAACAGGAAGGATGAATTATATCCAAGTGCCTCTTAAATCAGTTTAAGAGTTCTGAACGGCGGTCGATTGACGCGCCATGCAGAAGAAAAAACTAGGCTTCGCCTCCTCGAGTCAGTAAGAATTTTGCGGAGAAAACACTGCCGATGTGATTTATCGGAGTTGAATATTGGACGCCGAAGGATTCTTCGGCCAGCGTATGCATAGACGCAATAAAGGGATCTTACGTCGCAACTGAATAAACCGGGCGATTCGACTCGGAGTAAGGATTACTGACAACTTTCTCCTTGTGCTTCTTAAGGATTCGCGAAATTGTCGAATGTGTGGTCCCCATCGAGCGGGCCGCACGACGCAGGTTTCCCCGGGATCTTTTGAGAGCATGTTCGATGAGGCTAGCTGCCGCCTTCACATAAGCACTGTCGAGATCGTCCGTATCCGCATCTAAAGTTACGGTGACAATATTCGGGCGGTTCATTTGAACGCTGTGCGATATGGCGGCATTGAAAACTTCCATTATGCTACGGTCGATCCCGGCGACCTGTAAAACAATATCCTCGGTGATTGCCGGTGAACCAGCGGCTTGCACCGCAAGCCTAGCCGCAAAGTTTTTGAGCTGCCGATAATTGCCTCTCCATTCGAGCAGTTCGACTGCTGCCAGCGCTTCCTCGTCGATCACAAAGGGTGCAGACCGTCCAACCGCTATACCCTCCTCGTTCAATTGGCGGATGAAAAGATCCCGTATCCGGTCTTTCTGGCACCGAAGCGGTATCGTTTCCAACTGCAGAATATTCAAGCGATCATATAGGTCCGCACGAAAGGCTCCGTCAAGCACCATCGAATACAAGTCTTTGGAAGTGGCAGAAATTATTCTTACATCGGTCTGCCGTTCTCTCGAGCCGCCAACGCGCCGGATCTGCTTTTCTTCGACTGCTTTGAGGAGTTTCGACTGAAGACTGATCGATAGCTCTGCTACCTCGTCAAGGAACAATGTTCCACCATCGGCGGTCTCGAATAAACCGGACTTTGCGGCATTCGCTCCTGTGAAAGCTCCCTTCTCGTACCCGAATAGCTCCGATTCAAGAAGTTCCGCGGTGAAACTCGCACAGTTAACGCCGACGAATTCCTTTCGAGATCTTGGGCTCTTCTGATGAAGCTGTTTCGCGATGGTCGTCTTTCCGGTGCCCCTTTCACCCGTTATGAGAACGTAATGCGGAACCTTTGAATAAAGATCTATCTTTTCTTCCAGGGTTGACGATCCTTTCGAAGAACTCCCGACAGTAAATTTGTGCAGCATAATAATACTCTCCCAAGTCGGGTTTTCGGCGCTCGAAAACCCGATCCTCATTCCGATATTTCAACCTACATAAGTTAAAACCCGAATTTGAGAGAGTGATTACGTTTTTGCTACAAATTTTTCTCGGTTTTTCAAAGTAACTCGTCTACATTTAAGTCCATAGCGTTGCAGTTTCCAACGTTTCGGGGACAGCCGAGAGACCTTGGACCGCATTTTCGGGAGGTTCGCATAGCCATTCCGACAGCTCCACTGGTTCCTCCTTAACAAGTTCACTGAAATCGCTCTGCAATTCAGACAAAAAGCTTAAATCGGTCGATTCAGCCGGATACAAGGCCAGGATCGGTTCAAGGTGGAGTCCGGGAGAATATTCCGGGAGAAAGAAGCGCTGCTTCCCGTGTTGTACGATATTAACGAGCCCCATCCCTCGAAGTTCGCGGATCTGTTCGAATGTCGAGGGGCAGACTTCCGTCATAAGCCGTCCCTGGAATCGCGTCGTTTTTATCTTGATATCACCCATGAGATTCACGGTATTGTTCTCGAGATCGATTACACGAAGTATTTCGGCAGCAGTCGCAGGAGTTTCCGAGCGAAGCCCGAAGTGCCGCCTTATATCATTGAGCCAGTCACCCGCGATATTCACTCCGACAAGACGCGTTCCATCGTCAGTAGTTGTTCTAACAATATTAAGAGCCTCGTGGCTAAGAGTCTTGAGATACTTCCAGATCGGAAGCAGTGCTCCGCTTAGGAGATGCACCGTCTTCTCTTCGAACGGCGGGATCTTTGCTTCTTCCTTAAGCCACCAGGCCTCAGCTTTTCCTTTCGCAACAACTCGGTATTTCTGATTCAGTTCGCTCTCGCGGATGTATGAAAGGTTTCGGCCCTCCGGTTTCGAGATCGAGAACATTTGATATCGTTCGCCGGTCTCCGGATCGGTATGGGATAAAGTTCGTCTGACCGCAACAAACAAACCGTCACGTCGATCCTGAAAGAATTGATGAACACTGCTCTCTGAAAGCTCGATATATCTCGCAGGCTTCGTGGCCACTTTCAGATTGAGCTTGTAATAGACCGTTCTGGCTCCTGTTAGAGCATCGGCGTGCATCACCTGCGGCGGTTCGGCGATCTCGACGGATATTGCTTTCAAGTCTTCCATGCCGTCATCGAGTTTTCCATTCTGCTTTAGGTATTCGATCGTCTCAAGAAATGTCGAATAGAAGTGATCGAATAGCGCATTTTGCCGATCCACTTCCAGAGATAGAAGCCGATTAAGGAATCTCGGGATGTTCGTCTTCTCGCTGTCGGGAACTTGCTCCACTCCATCCAATGTCTTTACCAGTCCCATATCTCTCAATGCCTGTTTCGGATCATCGATCCCCTCGATCTCAACACCTCGCATTATGCCGGTCAGGACTACATTCAAAGCCGAGCGTCCCTCTTTTGATTCGAGGTTGTATTTATCTAGATTTCCTGCCTTTTCGGCTTTCCGGTCGCCCTTGGTCAACGCTCCCATGTTCCCGAGCCGACGGGCGATCGTTGCCGAGAACCGCTTTTCGCCTCCGAGTTCGGTGAATACGAGGAGATAGACCGGCGGAGACATCTGGCCTGTGCGGTGGGTTCTCCCGAAGTCCTGGATCTGTTTATCCGCGGACCATTTCAGTTCGGCGGCGATGTGGAGTCGGCGTTGTTTATTTCCTACCTGCTCCCCGGCGTGAAGGCTGTCTCCGGTCGATGCGACCTCCGACATGATCGCGATCCGCTTGTCTCCGTTCTGGAACGCGTTCTTTTCATGGAGGTTGATCAGCTTCGACGGAACGCCGGCAAGCTGGCGGGGGCGATATTCGAGCGTGCCCGAAGTTGTTCGGATCAGACGCTTCTTCCGGCCCGTCATCTCCGCCACATTTTCCACGCCGAAATAATCCAAAAGCTGATCGAGCGGATGTTCGGGCACTTCGAGGACGGAGAGTTTATCGAGCAGTTCCGCTCTGAGTGCCAATGCTGCACGGCTTTCGACCTGATTGCCGGCAGCGTCGAGAACAGGGATATATTCGATGGTACCGGAGTATGGATTTGTTCGTTCCTGAAAGCAGGCGGTCGGGAAACATTGTGCGACCAAGCGGGTCAACGTCTCACGCGGGCTAAAATCCAAGGCGTCAATCGCCTCGTCCTGGTCAGCGGCCCGCTCTATCTGTTTCTTTGTTTGGCTTTCGCCGGTTCCCGTCAGGGACACAACGACGGACTGCCTGTTGCCAAGGGCCTCCTCGATCTCGCGGATAATTGTTGGAACCTTGAACGCTGTGATCAGATTCCTGAAACATCGTTGATGCTCTGCCCAAAACTGGTTTACGGCAAGGGCTCGTGTTGCCTTACCGGAGTTGGTCATATCCAGGGCCTTATGGATATTCCTAAATACTTCCTGCCAGCCCTGGGCCATGTTGTCGTACATCTGCCTTTGAGCGGGTGTGAGCCAGTGAGTTACTTCGCGGAACTCGACGGCAAGGCCAGACTTCGGATCGACTCCCATGCTTAGGTTGCCGCATAGATATCTCCCCATAGCTTTAAGATCGCGGCAGACCATCTCAAGAGCACCCACGCCGCCCGATTCGATCTCCTCGGCGAACTGCTCGAAGCCCGCTGGAAAGTTCGTGCCTTCTCCCCAAAGTCCGAGGCGAGACATATATGCAAGGTGCCGCACTTCTCCTGCCGAGGTGGCAGACGAATACACAACCCGATATTCGGGATATTTCTCCGGGTCCTGGATCTCAAGCACCGCCGCTCCGGTCTGGGTGGATTTGCCCCTATCATCCGCGAAGGCGTATTTGGCCTTGTGGCCCTCATCAAAAATCACCACTCCTTCGCTTCTAAGCCAGCGGGTTAGCTGATCGATGCGGCGTTTACCGGACTTAGAGCGGGCAATGAGAGAACGGTAAGTGCAGAACACAATGCCGTCGCCGATATCAATATCGCCGTCAGTCGGAAAGTCGTTGATCAGCTTTATAGGCGGTGTGAGACCGAGCCTAGCGAACTCGTCGGATACAGCTTCGATGAGATCGGCCTTTACCGAGAACCAGACCGCCCGTCGCCTGACTTGGAACCAGTTGTCGAGGATCATTCCGGCAAGTGCCGCGGTCTTTCCCGTGCCGGTTCCGTCGCCGATGCTGATCCCGGCGCGGGAACCGTTCGCAAGCCTCTGCCAGTGAGCCTGCCCGGCATAGATGATCCTCTCCATCTGCATTCCGGAAAGTCTGCCGCTTATGCAGAGTTCGGTCGGAAGATGAGGGCGATAGGTTATCGGCGGCGGTTCGACATTCGCAAGACCGGGCGGTTCGACGATCACACCCGGATGCGGTGAACCTCCGACAATAAATCGAGGCGCATACGCGATAACTTGGTTAGTGGTACCGGACTCGCTCGTTTCGAGAGGCATTGCGGCCGGCTCTGAAGCTGCTGAAAACGGCGCAGTTGTACCCACCGATTGCTGGTAACTTGATAACATTTCGTTTTAGTTGTTGAGTTGGCCTTTGCAGGGAAAGCTTTTGGTTCTCAATCTACGTCGTAGCCGATGAAGTTTTCGTCATTGATAAGCAGGTAATAGTAACCGTTGCCGCAGCCGGCATATTCGAGCGACAGGAAGCCTCGAAAATCTCCGGTCTCGGTATTGAGTTCGGTTTCGATCGATATATCGTATCCGGCGAACTTGGCCCAACGACCACCAATAATTATTCCCGCCGAGCGGTTACGGATAGACTCGCGAAGCCGCTCGATTTCGCGCGGGTACTTTTTTGCTATCCGGTTCAGCGAGATCACCTTTCCGTCGATATTGGTTCCGGTCGTTATATGGAGTTCGTACAGGGTCTTCGGGCGCCTCTCTTTATCCGCTTCCCAGGAATCCGGCTCAACCAGATCCTTTAGCCATGCCTCAAAGTCGGGAAGAGCGAGACAGTCGCGAATGAAATGATTCGTAAAGCTGGCCTCGCCCGCCATTCGTTTGTACTTCTCAATGAGCCGATAATCTTTTCTGAGCCTCTCTTCTCCGGTCGGCGGCTGTTTGAAGGGTATCAATCGTGTGTAACGGGCAAGCTCCGCTTCATTCACCCGGTATCCCTGACGGCGACTGCGCGACTTGAATCGACATAGGTCGCCGCTGTCCGATATAAAGAAGCGGTGTTTCTTGCCGCTCGTATCTATGGCGCTGACGATCGAGCCGTTTTTGACGGCTTCATGTAGTTGCTGGTAATTCATACTGGTTGATCTGGTCGCCTGAGATGGACATTGCCACTCCGGCTTATCGACTAGGATTTATAATTCGAGGATCAGGAATTTATTCAGGGTCGGGGTCGAACCTAAGCTGGCTGGCCAACGCCTTGTCGAAAGCGTCCTCGACAGACGACGCGGTGATGGATATTGGGCTGGCGACCACCGCTACCGTGTCTCGCTCTTCGTTTGACACCTTACGACCTATCAGGAGCGAGACCGCAACAGAAACCCCGTTCCGGTAGTATTCGCGGCCGGGCAGGTCAATGGCGACCGTTAAGTGAATATTTGGAAGCAGCGATCGCCAAAACCGTTTTCCGGTGATGCTTTTCAAAGAACCACCGTCCCCGAGGATAACCCCGAATCTTCCGCCTGGAGCGAGCCGCCTTAAGGCCGACTCGACATGACGAAACCCGAACTTGCTTTGGTTTCTCGCGATGCGTCCGCCGCTCGATGAGAATGGTGGATTGGCAAGGACCACGTTCGGGATCACATCCTCCGGCAGAAGATCGTCGATGAACTCTGCGTCGTGGCCGGTCGTACTAAGTCCGACAAGAGCCGCAAGCTCTCGTCTTCGCGGATCGATGTCGTTGCTTATGACAGTTGCACATGCCGACAAAGCCCAAACTGCGAGATTTCCAGTTCCGCATGACGGTTCGAGCACCGTATCCTTGTCACTGAGATTCAGAAGGTATGCCGCCAAATATGCAATTGATGCCGGGGTGGAGAATTGCTGATAAGTTATCTGGGCATCACTCCGCCACGATTGCGTCGGAAGCCTTTTTTGAAGAGGTTTGAGTATCGTAGAGCAGAAAGTGGAAGGTTCGTCCGATGACAGCGATTGTCTTCCGTACTTCTGCAGTATGAGGAAATTCAGTGCCGTCTCCGCGATCTCGTGGCAGAGATGCGGATCGCTCGAAAAGCTGTCGACTCCTGCCGCACTGCATAGATCCAACAGGTCGCGGTTGGTGATTTGTTTCTTTTCGTCATAAATAATGCCGGCGATCTGCTCGATCAAAGAAAGTGGTACGGTTTGAAAATCATTCATTGGACTGGTCTCGTGAGTGAATCTGCTTTCTGCCAGCCGCTTATTTTTGCTCACTCCCCCATATTCAAGATCTGCCCGGCTTGCTCCAGACATTCCGGGCTCAATTGCTCGAACTACTCCGCAACGGCCAGCGAGTTTAGTTGATGGCCCGAAAGCACTGCTTCGTCGATACCCTTAAGACGACCGTCCCAGGTCAAGATCCGAACATCGTCGTCGTAGGCAAATGATCGTTTATCCGCGTGGTGCAGCCGTATCAGCGAGGCAAGGGCCCGTGCTACATGAGGATTGATAAAACTGTCATTGTCGAATGCGATCTCTAAGGGCTTTCGGCGGGCGGTTTCGATTATCTCTCGATGCGATGCAGCAACTCCGCTGTTTCCGACAACGTATCTGTCCGGCAAGAACTTTTGTGCCGTTGCGGCCTTTAATGCACCTTCAGTAACCAGAACCGGTTTGTAGGAAGGTGAACACGGATCAGCGTGATGCAGGGGGGCACCCGGGCCGCAGCCGTTCTTTTGCTTCGCGGAAGACAGCCAGACGTACCGCCCGGACTTGTCGGGGATATACCGCATGAACCGGATCTGGCATGCACATATAAGCCCATCCAGCCCGACGAACGGTATCAGCATCAGATCGTCAAACGAATCATGCTCGCTCCATAGCCGAAGTCTTCCGTTCGCGTCTCTCCAGAATCCGGGAATGCCTTCAAAAGAGCGAATTCCATCCTTCGCCATCGAATCAACAAGGCGCTCAACCAATACCTGTCGCTCATTGACAAGTCTTGGCAGGCTGCCGTATAGAGATAGGTCTCGTATCCCTCTTTCAAACAAACCACCGCGCCCGTTCACGATAGTGTTATTTGAAGTTGCCGGAGATAACTCGATCAGCGTTCGATAGACGCGATCCCGGATCGCGAGTGTGGCCAGGGTTTCAGTTACGTTCTTTTTCTTCGCTTTTGGAAACCGTTTGAAGCGTCGTTCGAGATCGAACCCGTATCGGTACTTGTCCCGGTAATAGACGCCCCAACCGTATTGGCTAACGCGATCCGCATTCAGTGTGGACCGGGCGCAGAACAAAATAGTCTCCGTCGCGGTCGCGCTGCACCAATCAGGCTTCCCGCAAACACGGCACGGATATTTCTTCGAAACCCTTTTGAATCCGGTATCCGCCATCATGATCTCTTTCCAGCAAACCTTTGAACTGTCCGCAGCTTATTTCTACCGGTCAGCTCGCTGTTCCCGAGTTTGGCAATCTGGCCATCCGAAGAAAATGAGCAAAGAATTTGCTGAAATACTCTTTAGCGCTTTAGTCTGGATAAATTACTCATTCGATGTTAATATCGTATGCAGGTTTTATCCATCATGGAGAATATAGCGGCAAAAAAAGCGATCAAAATACTCCAGTCACACGGTGGAGCACTTCGCACATCCGATATTCTCGGTCTAGGTATTCATCCAAGAACCCTTTATGAGCTGCGGGACACTGGACGGATCACACAGATCACGCGCGGGGTGTATCAGCTTTCGGACGAACCGACAGCCGAGAATATCGAGCTGATCGCGGCTGCGATGCGAGTGCCCGATGGAGTCATCTGCCTTATCTCCGCCCTATCGTTCCACCGGATCACAAACGAGGTGCCGCATGAGGTGTATCTGGCTATTCCGAAAGGCAGGCAAAAACCGAGACTCGACTTTCCTCCGCTTCGCGTTTTTCGTTTTGAGCCGGAAGCATATTCATCCGGGGTCGAACAACATGCGATCGAGGGAACAAGTATAAAGGTCTACTCAATGGAGAAAACGGTAGCCGACTGCTTCAAGTTCCGGAACAGGATAGGACTCGACGTGGCTCTGGAAGCCCTGAGACTTTGCATCAGAAACAAGGGGTCAAGAAAGAAGATCCTCGAGTTCGCCCGCGTCTGCAGGGTAGAGCGAGTGATCCGTCCCTATCTTGAAGCAATACAATGACGAAAAAAGCCAACCTCGCGGCCTCTATTCACCAGCGCCTGCTCAATATTGCCCGGCGTGAGGATCGCACTTTGAACGAGCTGCTACAGTATTTCGCTATCGAGCGTTTTCTGTACCGGCTCTCCCGTACAGAGTACAGTCGGACCTTCGTGCTTAAGGGCGCTCAGATGATGAAGATCTGGGACGTGCCGGCCGGCCGGCCGACTATGGATATCGATCTCCTCGGTCAAACCGGCAATGACATCGACAATCTTCAAAAGATAATTCGCGAATGCTGTTCCGTTGACGTGGATGACGGGTGATTTTCGATCCCGAAACAGTTTCGGCTGAGATCATTCAAAAAGCGGGTAAATATCAAGGTGTCCGGGTGATGGCGAATGGACTGCTCGGAAAGATAAGACTGCGCCTTCAGATCGACGTAGGATTCGGGGATGCGATAGTTCCTGGCCCGATAGAAATCGAATTCCCGCAGCTGCTTGATCTCGGCCGGCCGGTGCTTCTCGGATATACACCCGAGAGTGCGATCGCGGAGAAATTTCACGCGATGGTCGTCCTCGATATGGTGAATACCAGGATGAAGGACTTTTACGATATATGGTTGCTCCTGACCACCCTCGATCTCGACAAAGCTGTTCTGAGCGAAGCGATAAGGCGTACATTCGAACGGCGCGACACGCCGTTGCCTGATGAAATGCCTGTGGCTCTGACGGATGCGTTCACTGATGATTCGACCAAGAAGCTCCAGTGGCGCGCCTTTCTCAGAAAGAACCGGCTCGATGCCGAGCTTGAATTAGCAACGGTCGCTAATATCATACGCGAGAACCTTATGCCGCTGATCGGAAAGTAATTTAAAAGAAGTACGAAGCGCGAGCGAGACCTATTCGATACAAATTATGGAATTTCCCCTGGACATACGCCACTGCATGAGGGACTGCATTCTCAGCATCTTCTGGGCGAAGAAGGACATTGATGCCTTTTTTGTTGATCATGAATGTTCGAAAGAAGATCTCAAATGCATCAAGGGTTACGACGATCCCGAGAAAGGACTAAATAGGGCGAAGATGGTGGACGCCGTCATTGGCAGCTTGCATAACCGTCCGGACCACGGTATCAGGCAGTTTCGCTCGATGCTGCACTCGCTTGTCAATTGGAGTGAATTTAATCCTTACTATTTCGAGAAGATAAAGAAACTGGACCGGGCGGCAGCTGATAGAGCCCTAGCCCACCTAAGGCAACTGGTCGAGATCAGGGATTCCAAGATCAAGCAGGAGCGGGATGCGAGAATAAAAGCCGAGGAAGAAAAGCAGAAACCGAAGAACACTCTTGAAGAGCTGCGAAATAGATTCCTGCAACTGACGACCGAAAATTCCTCCACTGCGGCAAAGCAAAAACGAGGTTACGAACTGGAATCCATTCTGATCGAACTCGCCAGGCTTTCCAATCTCTCCGTTACCGAATCGTTTCGGAATAGTGGTGAACAAATAGACGGAGCCTTTAAGTTCGAAGGAGAAAACTACCTGCTCGAAGCCAAATGGCAGAACAGGGAGATGAATAACGAATCGCTTTTCCAGTTTGCTGGAAAAACCGAGGGAAAGATGTACGGGCGTGGTGTTTTCGTCTCGATCAACGGATTTAGTAAAGATGCGGTAGATCTCCTTATTCTTGGGAAAGCACTAAAGACAATTCTTGTCGATGGTGAGGATCTCATTCACGTTCTGGAAGGCAGCATAACTTTCTCTGAAATGGTAGATAAAAAGGTTTCCGCGGCCCAAAGCTCAGGCAAGATCTATGTACATCCGGTCACCGGAAAGTCGAAGATCTGATAGATTTGCGGTTCGGTTGCTTTCGCCGGTGGAAAATGACATTTCTTACCTACAAATGTCATGTTCCACCGGCGCAGAAGGAAATGGAATATCTGGAACACATTGCGAAATAGCGAAACGATTGCCGCATGGCAACTTTTAGTATTTCGGTTTCATCTCTTCAAGCCTGCGATCCATATCCCGGAAGAATCCCGTCACGACCGTTGAGATCATCCTGAGACGTGCTGCCTCGGTCGCCGCTGACTGGTTTATTGAAGCAGCTTCGACACGCCCCTCGAAATTGAGCTGATTCGCCGACCGTTCGATATCTGCCGATCGCCGAATTCCCGAGAGCTGAATATCCGCACCGTGACGACTGCTTTGCGCAGCGATCCCGCTCCCCTGGTTTATGGCCCCGATATTGGAGGACGCCTGCGACTCGAGCGCCTTATTCATATCGGTCTGATAGGTGTTGGACGCCTCGACCTTTTGATCCGCGATATTTTGAGTATTTCTGTTCTGCAGCGCCGCAGTGTCGAACGTTGTATCGTTCATGCGCTTATTGGCCTGCTGCAATACATGCTGATCGTTGACCCAGTCGTACAATTCGACGCCTTTGCGGATCGGAACGGTTGTGCCAGCGATGGACGTTCCTGCCGGGATCGCCTCGTATTTCATCATCCCAAAATTCTTTAACATATCCTGGGATCTGAGGCTGGTCTCTTTCGTCGCATCGAATATGCGGCCGGTCTGCGAGCCCTGCGCCTCCGCCTTCATCCCGGTGATCTCGCGACGTGTAGCCGCAGAGCTGCTCGCGATTCCGAAGTTCTTGTTGGCCTCCGCAAGCAACGTCTGCGTCACCTGGTTGGCGCGAATTTGGCCGAGGCTGGTGACGAGACCTGCTTCGACGCCAGCCGTGCCTGAGACAATTCTTGCCTCTACCGATTTGTTGGCGGACTCAAGGGCCTTTCTCGCCGCCGTCTGCTCCGCATTGTATATGCCCTGGATCTGGGTACTCTCAGCCTGACGGTGAAGTGCCGCTCCGGCAACGAGCCCGTATGTTTCGAGAGCCGTTCCCAGCGACGAGAGCATCCATCCCATCGACACCTGCGATACTCCTTCATAGACCTGCCCACGAAGGACGCGATAGCTCAGCCACGGAACGAGGATGAAACAGAGGCTTGAAACGAAAAATAACGACGTAACGATCAAGGCACTTGATGCCGGATCGTAGTTGTTGTTGGTGATTATCTGTGCGGTCGTCGGATCGAGAGAATATACAGCTTCTCCGTTGTAGATCGATAGTGCCAGAAGACCAATGCTGTAGCACATATAGAGCGTTACCGCCTTAACCATCGGGAATGCCAATGCAAACGTAGCGGTACCCCAACAGAATGGATAGAACATTTGACCCGCGAACTTCTCATCGAAGCCGAACGCGGAAAGAACAGGTGCAGCAAGCTTCAATCCGATAAGGATGAACAACCCCGCGACTGCGAGGAATATCCCGCCGAATTTTATGACGTTCTGTCCGATCACCATGAAGGTGAACATTCGCGGCATGTCCCATCCCAAGATATTCATCTCGCTCGTGATGTCTTTTACGGTCGAGCTCTTGTCGGTGATGATCCCGACTAGCCCCGGCTGGCCGTTCGGCAGCCGCTCTGCCAACAACTCGTCCGGATCCTCTACCGCGAAGTTACTCCGTACATACTGCTTCATCTTTTCGTCGAATTCGGCTACCAGAGAACTGTTATAACCGCGAATCGGCCGCGCGAAAAACTTCCCAGCAACGGTAAGTCCATCAATGATGAATGGGCTCGCTCCAATGACCACCATAAAGACGATCGTTCTTATCCCCCATGCAACAAGCTGCTCAGGTCCGAGACCCCGATTGTCATGGAATCTCCTGATGAACGCTATGATCAGCACAAAGCTCGCGATGATCCACGCCAGGAACATCAGGATCGGCATCATGGGCCGGATGATCGTGTCGAGCACCGACCGGAACAGCCACTCCTGCCCCGTCCTCATCATGTTCGTGATCTGGTCGCTGAAATTCGGCGCCGCAGGCTTCGGCGGGATCACCTGAACAGGCGGTGGTGTCGCCGTTGGATTCGTCGGGTATTGATTCTCGAACTGCTGCAGTACAGGCGCTGGACTGCCATCCAGCGGCGGCATGAACGGCGAATCCGGATTTACACTCAAGATAAGATCGTTCGCGGTGACGGGTTGGCCGTTCATAGTCCCGATCGGTGTTTGCCCTTCAACTCTTGGCGGGCGAGGACGAGGCGGTCGTTGCCCGGCCGCCGTCGTCGTAAAGAGGCAGGCCAAGAGGAGGGGCGTCAGGCAGAGTGCGAGCACGGCTGCAGTACCGTGCGATATTCTTTTGAATTTCATTGTCTTGCGTATCCTTGCTTGGTGAGCGCTCCCTGTGGAGCGGTACTTTATTCGGGCCTCACGGTAACTTTTTTTGATTGCCGGTTTCACGGAAGGGGACTTTGATAGACGTCGTCGTTCCAGATCTCGTATTGTTCGAGTTCGCGCAGGAAGTCGTCGGAGGCCCGGGTGATGCCTGTCATCATCTCCGAGGTGCGATGGATCTCCTTGCCGAACTCGGTCATTTGTTCCATCTTTAAGCCGTAGGCGACGAACTTTGCCTGGATCTTCGCTTCGAGCTCTCGAAGCTGGCCTTCAACGGTGGTGATGCGGAGGTTCACGGCAAGCATCTGGTCGATCAGCGATTGAACCCCGTCCTGATTGGCGTCGGGGTTAACGGAAATCGCTCTGGTTTGGTCCGCGATCTTTTCGCGCTCCTCGTAGAGTTTTGCGAGATCGAGCAAGATGTTCTCCCGGTCAAACAGCATTCGCTCCAGTTCCGAATCGAGTTTCGCGAGGCGTTCGAGATTGGCCATCTCCGCGTCGGCAGTCCGCCCGATGGAAAAGCGCAGGAAATCGTCCAGGTCGCGCTTATTAGCATCCAGGTTGAAGATCCCGCTTTTGAGTCTTCGGGCGATATTGACTACTGAATGTATCTGGCTGGTTATCGTCGCCTCGATCCGTTTCTTTAGCTCGAAAGTGCCCCGGATAAGCCGGCCGAGCGTTGCATAGGTGGTGATCAGCTGCTTGTGGCGCATGATCTGCTCATCGACCTTGTCGAGGATGCCGCGAAGGTTGGTCACGCTTTCGACCATCTTTTCGTATTGCTTAACGGCATTTTCGTACATCGAGATGTAGTGGTTGATGGTCTCAACCCAGCGGGCGGCTTCTTCGATCCTTTTTTCGACCTGTAGGACATACTGGGAGGGGTCGAAGACCGTCCATTGGGCCTGAGCCGGGCGCACATCCAGACCGATCAGAATCGAAGAAAGAATGAGGCTTAATATGAGTTCGCGTAGAAAGCTTTTGTATTTGTTCATGACCGGTTCATTCCTCCCGTTAGATCCTGAATGTCGGCATCCGACAGAGACGTAAGGCCAATCGATGTGAGCCCCTGCGGATATTTGTCGGCGAGCCAAGTGACGATTACGTCGAGCGGAAGATCGGGACGGAGGCTTTCGACGAGACGCCGAGCATTCGCTTCGTTTGTGTCGTTGGTGTTTGCCCAGAGCATCGCGGGCGAGAGATGGATCTCCGCCATTTGGACGATCTTGTCCACGCCGCTACCTATCACGAACACCCATTGGGTGAAGCGTCCGTACTGGTTTCTGATCCCGCGTATTGCAGAGATAGTCTCGGGAGCCAACTCGCAGTCGTCGGCAAGCCGTTCGAAACCGCCTATCTGTTTACCGACCATCTTCACACCGGAGTTCTTCACAAGATCGATACCGGTGATATTCGGCTGCTCGGCAGTTCCTGTGAAGTGCTCGTAAGCTTGCGAGAAAAGAACGGTAACGAGTCCTTCCTTGCGGCCTGTGACAGTAGCTTCGGCAATTAGCTCCTGGATCGCGGGAAAATGCCGGTTGATCTCACGCATCTCGTCGCAAAGAAAGAGGATCGGTGTCTTTTGGTTTTGAGAATTCTCCTCGCCGATCTCCTGCATGATCTGGGCCGAGATGCGAAAGCCGACACTTTCACGGATCTTCTCGTCGAGACTGCTGATGCCGGATAGTTCAAATACATCGAACATCGACGCCTCGTCGTATGCGGGGTGCGTAGGCGCGTTTAGCCAGAGATCCTTTCTGTGGATGTTGAGTTTCAGATAGAGCTCATTGGCTTGCCGCTCTTCACCCGCCTTCCAGTGATAGCTTTTCAGGATGTCGAGGAAATGTCCGAGCGTCGGCTGAAACTTCGGACGGCCGTAACCGTTTCTCGCAAGAGCCATTTTGTAGACCTCGTCGATCACGGTCGATGCGATGGCACTTGTAATCGCGTCCGTTTTCGGCGTTTTGCTTAGGATCAGAATGTCGGTGAGCACCATTGCGAGTTGCCTTTTAGAAGGCGGCACACCGTTTTCGATCCCCGGATAGTTCCAGATGTTTATCGGCTTAGGATCTTTCTCCGTGAACTCGATATGCCGTCCGCCGAATAGACGACAAATGGGTTTGAAGGAATGCCGGTAATCCATAACTCGCACTTTCACGTTCCCGCGATGCGCCCGGATGTCGGTGATCAGCATCGACGCGAGAAACGACTTTCCCTCTCCGGATGCTGCGGTAACGATCACGGTCGGCGATTTTATGAGAGCCCGGTCGTAAAGATCGAGGCCGAACATCTGGCCATTGGGCGTTGTGAAAATGCTGTGTGGACGTTTGCTGCCTCGCCAGCTCGTTTCGGTCGGGACGAACACGATCACGGAATCGGCGGTTTCCGTTAACTCCTGACCGGTTCGTTTTAGAGAAAGTTCTCCGGAAAGCATTCTCGGATAAAGGGCACGCTGACGAACCGCATCTTCTCGAACCGCATCGGCCCCGATCTTCTTTCGGATCGCGGAGACGACAGCATCGCAGCGGTCGTCCAGCACTTCCAGTTGGCGATGCGATTCCTTTGCCCCCTTCGATCTCTCGGCAAAGACGATCACGTTCATCCGAAGGCGGCAGATCTCCTCGTTGTCCGCTTCCACCTGTTCGAGAAGGTTTTCGAGATCGGATTTGATAACTACGGCGTCTTTCTTAAGATTGCGGAATCCGAGCCAAGTGTTTCGGCTGCCCTCGATGCGGTCGATCCGTTTCTGAAGGTCTTTCTTCGCCGCCTGTTTCTCGTTGATCATCAGATCGACAACGATCTCGTGCGGGAAACAAAGATTTCTTGTTGCGGTGAGGTAACGCATCACATCCGCGGTGACGAAACCGTTGGGCAGGCTCTTGAGGCTAACGAGGCTTGCGGGAGTACCGTTGTGCCGGACAAACTGCTGGCGTGTGCTCTCCAGATTCGTGCTGCACAGATACCGCCGTATATCGGTGAACCTGGAATTCGAAAGGACGGGTGCGGACATGTGCTCACGGCGATGACTTATGAAAAGCGCCTCGAAGACCTCCGATCGGGTCATCTCCCGCAACTGAAGCCCCTTGGGGAAGTTGGCTTCAAAGGACTGAAACACGCGGAGTGTTTTTGATCGGCAAGCAGCTTCGACCCGCATCTCTCGCTCCACCGCCAATTCACCAACGCTATTTCTGATCCGCAAAATAGGGACGCGCAAAAAATAAGCGATCCCGTTCTCCTTCGCGTCCCGGAGGAGCGAAGGAAGGAATGACGAAAGCACTCCTTTATCGCCCGGATCTTTGACCGGCACACGGATCCAGACCGTCGCTGTCTGGCGCATAACGCACCCTGAGCGGATCGCTTCCTCATGGAGTGAAAGATTGGTCGCGTGAAGGACGCCTGCGATCGGGTCGGATGCCCCCTCATCGCGCGACTGCAGGTGATCCCGAAGGACCTCTCCCGTATCGGGAGAGTTGATAAAACGGAACTGTATGATCGTGTTCGGCGGTTTATCGAACTTGAGGATCGTTTTCAGATCCTCGATCCGCTGCTCGGTAAGTCTTCCGTCGTCGTACAGGGTATTCGCGGGTTCGAATAGAAATGCTTTTCCGAAACTCCCGTCACGGTAGCGAATGATATTGCCTTCGAGACCGAGTATCTCGGTCGGCAGCAATCTTCCCGATTCCCCCATTGTGTCGAGCGTGACATCACTTTGGATCACGGGTGCCACATCCTTTACGACGCTCCGATGAAGATTAAACTCCGGAAAAACACGGCGGCCAATGACAAGGCCTATACCGGCAAACAGAAAGCTTCCGAAAAGACTCGCCGCGATATATGCGAATGGTAGATTTGCTGTATCCATTTATTTTTCCTTTATCGTGATCTGCTCTTTGTAATCGCGAATCCAATCCGACGTCCTCAGTTCCGAACTAAGCGGAGCGCGAAATGAGGCCCATCTATCCGCAATGCAATTAAATTTCTGTGAAAGCCAGCATTCGGGTTTGCTGAGACGCAGATAATTGAAGGTCCCAAGCAAGACCAGGAACGTGAACAGCCCAATCGGAAAGCCAAGCGGCACATATCCGATCCAAAGTCCGAAGACAAACGGCGTGAGATATGCGATAGCCGTGGGAACGAGTATGTACTTCCAGTCGGTTGAGTAGACCCCGAACCGCTTTAGTCCGCGAAATACATTCGGCCTTGTTGCTCGTCGTCTCATTTGCGTCTCCTCCTAGAAGTTGGTGTCGATGCTTACTGCACGACCCTGCGCAAGCTGCCAGAAGACGGCGACGATGGTCCCGAAAGCAAACGAAAGCAGCGACCCGAAAGCCTGGTTGCCCCATTCTTTGCCCGTGAGTTTGTTGTAGATGGCCCATGCGATCCCGACCGCACCTAGGCAAAACAAAATGATCGCCATCAGCTTCAAAGCCTCACGGATGATGTTGGAGAGATTGCTTGCATCGCCGGTGAAGATCGGCCCCTGGGCAAATAGGATGTTGGTGAAAAGCACAACCGCTGCGAGTGGAGCGAGCGATGTCGTTAAGGTTCGTATTGTCTTCAAAAGTTTTTTCATTCTGTCCTCGCTAAAAAAAGTAGTGACGTTTCTCTCAACTTCGCTCGAAAAACCGTCAACGGTTTTGCTCGCTTTGCAAAGCGTGTGCCGCGTCACGAGGGAGGCGGCTGGCACGTTCATTGCGAACAGCACCGCTTATGCGAAAACGAAACTCCACTGCTGCCGCTCTATTGCTTCTCAGTTTTCTCTTGATTTCTTCATCGGTACTCGGGCAACCGCGACTGGCGATCACGCGAACCGCGCTGTCTAGAATGAGCGTCCTGTTGCGCGCCGAGTTCTTTGAAAAAGAGATTGCTGACATCGCTCGGCGAGAGCGTGTCGATCCGCTGCTCCTTTGGGTGATCGCATACAATGAAACACGGTTCAGACCGTGGTTGACGAGCCCGAAAAACGCTCAAGGGTTGATGCAGTTCATGCCGGCAACAGCTGCAAGATTCGGTTTGGCCGATCCGTATGAACCTGCTTCGTCGCTACTGGCGGCAGCCCGTTATGTGAAGTATCTGAGTGGGCTGTTTGATGGAAGGTTGGACTCGATCCTTGCCGCATATAACGCCGGTGAAGGGACGGTTTCGGCCTATTTTTACGGGAGGAGCATTCGCGCCAGCGGCAAGCTGATAAACCCATCGGCACGGCGAACGATTGGTGGTGTCCCGCCATACCGTGAAACGATCAACTATGTCTCACAAGGTTTGAGGATCTATCGGTGGCTGGAGGCTAAGGGGAAATTTCCGCTGAATTCGAAGAATGCCGAGCTTTACGCGACAAACCGACATGGATCAGTTGAGCAGGACGCCCCGGAAGGAAGCGATCCCCGAAATACAACCGCGATGATCGTGCTCTATGATCCTCGCACCGGAAGCCGTTTTCACGTCGATGGAAAACGAATAGATGATATGCGGCAGATCGGTGAAGACGGACCTGTGGTCATCTCGCCTGACGTTCGGGGTATCCCTGCGCAAACGGCAAGATCGACCTTCGCCGGCATTCCTATCCGGAAACAATGACTGGTTTAATTCTGCAGCGCTTTTCTGCACCACCGGTTCGGTTTTGCTCCAAACCAAAGAGAAGTGCCTTCGGGGCACAGAAAAAACGTGGATTTGGTGCTGGCATCGATCTTGCGAATAGGCCGTGAACGGAAGCGCGGGAAGAGGCCCGCACAAGTAACGATGAAAGAAGTCATAATAGAAACAAAAACGATCGAAACAGCACTGGGATCCCCGGTCTACCTGAGCCGCGACCCGGAAGACGTGGTCACGATCTCATCGCTCTTTAAGGCAGTGTGGGTTCTTCTTGTAATTCTCGCCTTAAGCATCGGAATAAACATCTACCTATCTTTACGAAAAGCGGATCGGATCGTGGTGGATAGAACTTCAGGGCGAGTCGTGGAACTGAACAACCGCGACTACGGTTCGACCGAGACCGTCAGCATCTCGCCGGACATCCCGACAACTACTGACAAGAAGTATCTGGTCAAGGAGTTCTTGACTGCCCTCTACGAAGTCGAACAATCGACACGCGAAGCACAGGTCAACAAGCTGCTGCGGATGCTCGATCCCGATCTTTCGATCGCGATGGCGACCCGTTTAAAACAGAACGGCGTGCTCGCGGCCGAGAAGACGGAAAGCGTCAACTCCTCATGGGAGTTGCAGGACCTCACGGTCGACGAGAACGATCCGTATGTTCTGCGGGCGATTGGCGTCAGAAAGGTCCGCCGTAAGGCCGCCGGTCAGGATGTCGAGGAATCCGTCCAGCTAAAGGCCAAGTTCCTCCTTAAAGACACTTCTTCAACGCCTGTAAGAAACGATAACAATCTGCGAACGGGATTTACGATCCTGCGGTTTAGGGTTGAGCCGGTCAACATCAAGTCCGTCTCACCTATCGCTCTCATAGCAGACGATGCGGGACAAGAGACCGCAGCCGCGCCACCCGCAAATACCACCCGAGACAAGTAATTCACCAAAAGAGGAATCCATGCCTATCAATTTTATGAATACACAATTATCGAGACTCGCGATCTCAACACTACTTTCGATCCTCATGTTTTTCTGCTGGTCGGAAACGAATGCACAGTCAAGGCCGAATGTTGGCAATCTGAAGATAACGAGAAAGCTCAAATCAAGGACTCCTTCGAAGCCGGCCGCTGCAAGCCCTGCGAAACCGCTCCCGTCTCCGCAGGCGGCACCGGTCGAGATCGTCAACCTAGCCCAGCCCGATTACCTGTCGGGTGAGGCCAGCGTGACGGTAAATCCCAAACAGCCGACAGTGATCCGTCTAGGCCTGGCACAGAATGCGGTGTCGATTGTCGAGTTTCCTGCCTCTGACGGCATTTATTACATCCATGAGGGAAACCCGAAACTCGCTTCCGTCTTTCAATCGCCGACAAAAGAGACCGACAGGTCGATCACCGTCTATCCCGGAGAATCGTTCCTGCCGTCAAGGGACGGCACTACCGCCGCCGCGATAAGCCTCCAAATGCGATCCGGTTTAGTTCTCATCCTCGAATTCGTGCCCGTCGCGAATCTAAAGAAAAATGCACATCGCTGCGTCATCACATACGACCGAGAGGCCGTGATCGCGGCACGAAAGACCGCGGGCCTCGCTTATGATCTCGGCAGTGATAATCCCGCTTCTGCCCCTCTGAATTCCCGAGCGGTTTCAAAACTGGTGGGTTCCAGTCCTGTCCCTCCATCGGAGAAACTCCCGGAAGTGAAACCTCCTGATGAATATCCTATCCAATCCGCTTACACGATCCTGAATCGTGCGGGCAGAACGGGCGAAAAGAAGAAAGAGGGGCGACGGATAACCGACTCCGAGATCTCAACCATCGCCAACAAGAAACTCGCCGAGGCTCTTCGCGATCCAAAGAAGCATTTCGCCTCGTGGACGAAGCCGCAATCCGGGCTTGAGCTCGGAATATCCAAGATCACAGAACTCGACTCGGATACTCGGCTTGTAATCGCGGCCGTACGCAACACAACCGCGTCGAATCTGAGACTCGTATCCGGTGCGCCCGAACTTCAGGTACAGACAGCAGATTCTAACGGGAACAATATCCAGACCTCGCGGCTCGAAATTCAATATATTGAATCGACAACACTCGAAGGTCTGGTCCAGCCGGGATCGACAGTGTATTACGCACTCGTCTATAAAGCTCCGATCCTCGGAACGAATCAGAGCGTCCGCATTCTCGCGGCTCATCGCGAAGCGGCGGATGCTCCGCTGATCACAACCCTTGGCGATCGCAACACAAAGGAGTAAGAGACTCATGGAATCTAACACACAGATCTCAAACGATGTTCCGACCGCCCTTCCGGGTTTCGAGAATGAGGATGCCCGCGAAAAGCTGCTTATGGAAAGCGCGGAGGAAAGTGCCGCTGATCAACCAGATATAAACGAGGGAGAGGACGAGCCTTTAGAGGAAAAAGGCAACCCGAAGAAACGCGGATGGCGGGTGATGCGAATTATCGCCGGGTTCGCGGTGTTTGTAGGGATTCTTGTATTCGCCGTTTCCTGGTTTTTCGAGATTGGATGGTTCGCCAAGCCCCAAGCTCAGGCGGTGAACCGGAGCGGGCAGAAGGAAGGCCCCGCATCACTCGTTACGGAAGACGAGAAGCTGAAAATGGCTCTCAGCATGGTCTCCGGGAACGATCCAAAGACTAATGGGACACCAGGCGTCGGGATAGAACCTGAAGCTACAACTCCTACCATCGGTTCATCCGTACCGGCGATCTACCCGCTCGGTTTGGGGCAGGATAGCCGAGCAAAGACACCTGGATCTGCGGCGGCCGACCCGTCATATGAATTGCCGGCTCCAGTAGGTACTCCCGGTCCAAAGACAAATGCATTTACTCCGGCAAAGAGCGAACCGCAGTCTATGACCGCAACAGTCTCTGCGGCCAACGCTTCGACCGAACCGCCCGGACGGTCGCTTTTCTTTGGAGTAGCGAGAAAGTCACCTGCCCCGAGTATTGCCGTATCGGGCGTAACGACACCGAGCCAGCCAGTTTCAGCAGGCTTCGCACCGCGTAAATGCATTCCTTTTGGAACACTTCTGCCGATCCGTCTCGTCGGATCGATCTACACGCTCCGAAATTCAAGCGGACTCGTCCGAATGGAATTGACGCGCTCTGTTGAAGGAGAAGGTTACTCATATCCGGCTGGAACTACCGTGATCGGCAATGTTCGCGGCGGTGAATCGACGAGAGCGTTCGTCACGATCGTCGGGCTTATAGATCCGGTCTCGGGCGAACTCGTTAAATTCGGGGGTGACCTCTTGGGCACGGATGGAGCTTCCGGGATCGAGGGCAAACGCCGACGGCTCACAAGCCAATGGGTCCGGTTTTTCAACGGGCTGAAGGAGACAGCCTCATCGGTGCTTGGTTCGGTCGGAGCCTTGCGATCGGGAGGCACTGTGATCCTATCGGAGCCGATCAGGAGGGGTTCGGAATCGATGTCGGAGGACCTTTCCGAGGCTCTCCTTAAAAACGGCAAAGAGGACAGTTTCATAGAAGTATCGGCCGGTTCGAGCGGATATGTGCTTGTTACCGATCTTCCCGATGTTTCAACCGACGCGACAGCCAAATTTAAGACGGAGGCGGTCACCAAATGATCCCGCACGACCCGAACAGGCCGCAGACAGACCCGAGGCGTCTTGTTTTCGCTAGAAAGGAACGCGAGCTTTATCAGTTTATCGCGGCGACCGGGTATGTCCCCGACGATCAGAATTTCTCGGATTTCTGCGAAAGTCTCAAGTCGGGAAAAGCCTGGCTGATATCTGGAACACGCGGGAGCGGGAAGACCGCATTTCCCGAAGCACTCGCCGAGGCGTGCAACCTAACGATGTGCGTCGTTGCGGGACGAGATGGATTAACGCAGGGAGAGATCCTGTACGACTGGGACCGCGAGGAGCAGGAAGTCTGGATGCGGGAGAAGCTTGCGATCGCAAAGAGTCTTCCTGAAGGCGGGCAAGTTGACTTTCTTGAAAAGGCTCGGAACGCCAAATGGCAAAGACAATTCCTCGTCTTAGGCGAGGTCGGTCTGGCTTACGATCTCGCGGCAAAAAGTGCCGACTCCGCCACCCCGCCTCCGGTATTACTTCTCGACGAGAGCGACAAGTTCGGGGCAAGTATCGAGGATTCGTTATTGATGCCGCTAGAACGCGGGCTTATCTACATCCCGCGATACGAAGGTGGCTGTATCGGCGTTGCCGATTGGGAATCGCGCCCGATCGTTATAACTACCTCGAACGACCTTCGTCATAAGCTGAGCGGTCCATTCATATCGCGGCACATCTACAGCCGGTTTGCCAACCCGACGCTTGAAAAGGAACTGGAGATCCTGGCAGCACGCAATCCAAAGGCTTCGTCGGCCCAACTCTCTCTTGCGATAAAACTTCTCGACGCCGTACGCGGGATCGCCGGAATGGAGGATCACCCAAGCATTCGCGAGTCGATCGATGTCGCCGCCGCGTTTGTGAGAGATTCCGTCGAATCAGTGGACGACTACTCTCTTACGCGATTCTTTTGCTACTTCGTAAAGACCGGAGATGCCCGGGAGCTTCTTGGACTTCAGATCGATTATCTGCTTGCGATGACGAATGGCTTTAACCCGATCATCGATCGTTGGCTCGGAGAAAGGGACCCGGAGTGGGCGGCGAAATGGGATCTCGCTGTTTAGAAATGCTATGAATTCAAGCAAACAAAAACCTGAAAAGAAAAAGTGCAAAAACGACACTCAGCACAGCCGTCTGGATCGCTTTTTCTATTACTGGGGAAAATTCAAATTCTACCGCCATCTTTGCACGCTTCTCTTCGTTTTTCTCTTTAATCTGTGGGCCAGGGATCACTCCATGCAGAAAGAAGCCGCACAGTTGAAATTCGTGGAAACTCCTACAGCACAGACCGAGGTTTCTGGCTCTTCCGATGCCGAGGCCATAAAGCCGGTGCTATCGGGCAAGGAATTCGATTCCGCGATGCGGCTTCGGGAATCGGGAGCTTTGCTGATGGCGGTGTCACTGTCGGCGTTCGACAAGTTTCGCGTAAGCGGCAGATTGCCCGCGAACACCGATGAAGTGCTCGACGGGCTCCAGAAACGCTCTCTTCTTCCTCCAGGGATCGAAGTGAACCAAGGCGTTCTTCGCTCGTCGCTGAGCGAGATTGTTCTCAACTATCGGAGTGACCCCTTTGCTTTCGAGATCGTTTCATTTCCGCTCGATTCCGGACCGATGCTTCTCTTTCGCTTTCCTCTTCCTTCCGTAGAGGCCAACTCAATAATTTATTTCCAGTCGACCGCCGCTTCTCCTGTGACTGGCCCGCCCCCGTTCAGCTCCGCGGATCAGCTTGTCGCGACCGGCTGGAGGATAGTGAGGTGGCGCGGCGACGCATTGCAGCTGAATCAGACCGTCATTCGTGATCTTCAAGAACAACAGGAATGGCTTAAGGCTCAAACTCAAGGTCGGTAAGAAAAGCTATGTTTTCCCGTGAACGAATAGAAAGATTCGACGCTTCGTACGGAATTCCCCGGAAGGCGAACGAGCAGTATTTGCCTTCGTACAACGCTTTCTGGCATTGGGCCGCCGATGCCGGGAAAGGCGTGTTCTATCTTTGCATCGGATTCCTCGACGCAGGACTGTTCCTCTTTTGCGGATGGCTGTTCGACGAGCCCGGTTTGATCAACCTCGCATTCTGGGCAATGGCTCTGTGCGGTGTGGGCGCCGGACTGTCGGATGCCTATGATGAGATCTCCCCATATCGTCTATGGAGGATGAGCACCGCTCACGGATCGGCCCGATGGGCGAAAGCCAAAGACCTAATTCGCTGCGGCCTGATGAATAAGGTTCGCGGACTGCCTTTGCCGTCTAATGCTCTCCCGATCGCGAAGGCGTTCGGCGGCAGGGACATTTTTCTTCCGCCGAGCCAGTGGCTAAGGCATTTCGTGATGTTCGGTCCGACCGGCTCCGGTAAATCGAAAACATTCTTTATCTCGATGATCCGGGCAATTTTGGGGAAGTCGTCTTGTCTTGTTTACGACCCGAAAGGTGAGCTTTTTGGTCAGACCGCCGGTTCTGCAAAGAGAGTCTTTCGTCTCGATCTAAACGACCCGAGCAAGAGCGACCGGTGGAACTTCATCCCGAAATGCCGCAACGATCCGGCTTTCGCCTGCCAGGTCGCGGGGATGATGCTCGGGATCGAGAGCCGACGCAAGACCAATGCCGATCCCTTCTGGGGTGACGCGGAACAGATAGCGCTTACCGCCATCCTGCTTCACATTGCAAAGGTCTATCGCGAAAAGGCGATCCCCGCTTTCGCCGCCGACTTTCTGATCTCATTGAGCGAGGACGGCAGCGACGCTTTCGCCCGGGCTATGGAGAATTCCCCGAGCCTTTACGCGAAACAGGCATACCTCGCCTTCCGGCAGGCCCCGATTCAAACGCGTGGATCGATTCTCATCGGACTCTACAACAAGCTGAGGCCCTTCACGCTCGCACCGGCCCGAATGGTCACGATGCCGCCGACACAAGAAGAATCCGAGGCTGGCTGCAGGAATATCGATTTCTCGGATCTTCGAAAGCCCGGAACCGCCGTTTACCTCGTCGTGTCCGAGGGAGCGGCCGAGATCTACAAAGAACTGATCGCCACATTTCTCGGACAGGCAGTAATGGAGATGCGTCTTGACGGCCTTAATGAACCTGAGTATCCGTGCTTCGTCCTGATCGACGAGGCGTATCAGCTGAACGTCGCTGAAGTGAAACGCATATCCGGGATCGGGCGCGGTCGGGGCGTCGGCTTGGGACTCGGATACCAGGACCTTCCGCAGATGTACGACCAATACGGACGGGAGCGAGCAAATGCCATCCTGGGAACCGTAATGACCAAGATCTTTCTCCCGGGCCTCGATGACGTGACCGCGGAATACGCGGCGAAGCAACTGGGCGATACGACCATCTTCTCGAAAACTTTTCAGGACTATCCCGGAAAGAAACACGATAACACGAGGTATGCGGAGCAAAAGCGATCACTCATGCATGCCTCGGAAATAAGGCAGATAGCCACGCACTCGGAGATGCTCATCGTAAGCGATACGGCGCCTCCGATACGGGCGGCCTATCCTCCTTATGCGGTGCATAAAAATTCGCATCTCGCCAAACGAAATGGTTCGCCGCAAGAGGTTCATCTTGGGGAAATCGATCCGGCATTCCTATTGGGCGTAACGCATAAGGCGATCTCGGAACGGAAGACGGAACAACACCAAGACGTGGCGGATCTAGTTTCAAGGATCTATTCAGACGAAAAGCTTCCCGCTGCGGTCAGTTACCCGATCAACACGACGGCACCACAGTCCGAAGCAGAAGCAGATCGGCCTCAAGTGATAACTCTCAACGATCTTGTGGGTCACACACGACTATTCCTGGCAAAACAGTACGAACAAAAAACACGGATGGTCCGAGGAGCGGCCTGAAATCAAATGCAAAAACGCCTGAAAATCACCCTTATTCTAATGCCGATCGCTTTGATAGCTGTGGCCGGCTTCTATATCTATTCATTGTGGGCATCGGAAAAACGGAGATCCGCGGAGGCTCCGGTGGAAGCGTTCGAGGTAATGGTTCGAGACCTCCGCTCGTTTCACAAGAAAAGAGGCGGATTCCCGAAAGATCTGAAGGAACTCGAAGGCGTCGTCTGGGAGAAAAAGCAGGATCGCAAGTTTTCAAATGACGCGCGCGGCCTGACCCACCGGAACTACTATTATCTCTATACGCCGCGCGGCCCTCACGAGTTTACGCTTTGGGCCGTTCCTACGGGGCGGCAGCGCGAGGAGGCCGCTACCTGGTTCGTGACAGCTACTCCCGAATCTCAACAGCGCTGGAAGGGACCTGCTTTAACGACCGAAGACGTTAAAACTCTAGATCTTCACCCCTCGACCCAACAACTGAACTTGCTCGGACTGATCGAGCAGCCAACAAGCCCCCTTCAAAAATGAGGCTGGCGGCTCACGCCATATACTCGTAACCCGTGACGACCGTAGCCCAAAGCGGCTTAACGGATGTATATCTCCGGAGATCGATTCTCTCGGCCGTCAGTCTCTCCGATCAATCTGTCGGTTGCCGGGATGCCGTTTCGTGAGTTGTGTGGTGAACGTCGAACAATAGCTTTGCCGATCTCTTCCGAAAGCTCCCTGCTTAGAACACTCATTGCTTCATGGTCGGCTCTGCCGGTAAGGCCGTTCTTTGCATAGGCCGAATCGAGGATCGACACGGCCCGAGTCGTAAGTTCGCTATGGTCGAGTCCGGTACCGTTTTTGAGAAGGTCAAGGATCTCGGACTTCAACTCGTCGCGAAACTCACTGAAGATCTTTCCGCTGGGTTTCGGCGGCGGCCCCATCTGCATCGGCCTATTGCGATCCGGTTCGTTAAGGAACAGCTTCGATTCCAGTTCATCTTTCTGCAGCACCGCTCGCTGGTAAACAAAGTCTCTTTCGGCCGCCGGCAGTTTCCTGTAGGCCCCGGCATGGTCAAAGCTGTTCTTGTATCGCAATTCCTCGTTAGGCGTCCTGAGACTTTGCAGAAAATGCCGTGTCGCCGATATCGAGTCTTTTATTTGCCGCCTCTCCGATCTTGATTCGAGACTGTCGATGAGCTGAACCGCTTCCGGGCTCGGGTGTATCTCCCCGCGGATCAGGGCATCGGTCTTCGTCTTGGCGTCGCTCCCGACGCTTACGTAGGACAGTTTTGCGGCGGTCATTTCCGATGTGTAATGACGAGGAGAACTTTCGGTAAGAAGAAACTGCATCTCTTTGGAGGACAGTGGGCGAGTGGTCTTTACTTTTTCCTTCTCCGGAAGCGTTTCCCATTGAAATCCGAGCCTGGCATTCTCAAGCCGGATCCGCGAGGCCGCGTCGATCACCTCATCCCGCGTGGACGCTCGTTCGAGCATCACGGCGTATTCCCGATACCGAGCGTTGAAGTGTCGAAGGCGGGATTCGGGCTGTTTCAATTGATATTTGACATAGGCCGATGCGAATCTGAGATCGTCGATAGCGGCCTGTTTTTCGGACGGGCCTTCTTTTGCCGAGTGATACACATTGTTCTGAAATACTCTAAGGATCGAATCGACGGGGGTTCCGTTCTCAAGAGCCTCATCGAGAACCGACAGCCTAACCTCGGTCCATCTTTCCAGTTCTTCCTTTGACATTTCGGTGGCCATACCTGAAAGGAAGGTGTCGCTCAACTCGATCCGCTCGAATTCTTGTGTTGCGCCTATGCCATCCTCCCGATCGTGAGAGATCGTCTCGACTTCCTGAGCAATGGCATCTTCATATACTTTTTCGAGAGACAAATCTTCATTGTCTCTGTCATGATCCTCAAATAAGGTCCGATCGCTGTGCGCGTCGAGCAATTCGAGCCTATCGGACGGCTCCAGTTTGCTCATTTCTTCCGCCAGACCGGATATTTCCCCAACTACTCTTTCGACCCGTTCTTCCTTCTTCTCGTTCTTTGGCGTTTTTTCATCAGAAGGTAAAAGAGCATTTTTGCCGTCAAGTGCCCCATAGATCCAGTTGAACACCTTCATCTGAGTATCGCGGTCAGCGGACGAACCGGCGATTCTCTTACCGTGTTCGACGATCTGCGGCGCGAGTTCGCTTGCCCGTGACTCTCCCACTACTTTCGAGAGTCTCTCAACCGCGTACCTATTGGTCGTGATCGCGAGCGGCGGCACGGCCGACGATGTTTCCTTCGGCGATATAAGCACGCCGTCCCGAACCATGGCGCCGCGCTCGTATAGATCGCGGACAAATTGCGATTGGCTGTTCAGATGCGACGCATGTTCACTCCGATTCCAACCTTGAGTGTTCTCTAGTTTCGCGAGCAGCATTTCCGATCTGCTGACGGATAGGATCTCGTTTATCGCCCTTTGCGTTCTTGGGTTTACTCGGGAAGTGGAAGCATGCTCGACGACCGTTTGTTGCGACTTTTCGACGGGCGCTTGACGGCCGTTTAAACCATGCCCGACTTTCTCGATGGCTATCTTAACAATGTCTGCGTGGCATCCTTCGCCAGCACGACAGACACACGTAATGTTGATGGTCTGGCCTTCGCGAAACGCTTCGCCGAGTTTGAGCATCCCGTCTCGCAGGCCGCCCTCGTTAGTCCTGTAGCTGTCTCGAAGACGTGCCGCGTAGGCAATAAGGGCCGCGTCCCTAGCCGGACCTTTTGGTGCAATTTCGCTCCGCCGGGGTGAAAGTAAACCAAGTTCCGGGGTCAGTATGTTCCCGAGATCGAGAGTTCGGCCTTGAGCACCGTTGTTTTGTTCATTAATACGGGCGATAACGCGATTGTTATGATCTGGCTTCATATTCTCAATGCACCGGTCCTTTATCAGGACTTCCGGCGCATTGAGGTATGTGCAAGCAGCGTGCCTGTCGCACTTATCCTTAAGGCCGATCTTTAGCGAGAATGCCCTTCTACGGAGTGTTCGGACCGCCGCACAACGGTGCCCCGATCCACGTCTCTCTCGTTCCATTTATACTTTGCCGATTCGTCTTGTGCAGTGTCGATCTCTCTACTTTGCGAATGAGCCGTTTTCGGGGTCTCGAACGCGCGCAGAAGATCGCCGAGCGATCGGACCGATCGATCCGCAGAAGACTCGGCGATAGTTCGAAGACGTTCGGCTTCTTTCGGGTTGCGAGTCTGCGAGGCACGGCGTTCCAGCGTTGCGAGCTCAGGAGGCGTAAATATCGGCGGATACGCCGATTCGCTTTTGAGACCGAAATACGAAAACTCCTTGAACTCCGATGCATTGCGCGACGCGGAGAACATGATTTCCTTCGCCGCCGTCACATCGTTCTTTAGCCTAGCCTCTTTGTCTTCGATAAGTGCCGACACTGTCCGGCGAAGTTTGCGATGCTCGCGGCTCTCAAATATTTCGTTGACCGCCCGATCGAGCAGCGAAGTTGTTCGAGGCAGATCTACATCATGAAGGCTCAGATACGAAGTGCTATTCGATCGTTTATCCGTGATCGCGAACTTCTGAAATCTCTTCCCGTCCTGAAACGATCTCAGGTCGTCTTTAGCCTGGTCAAACGTGATTCTGGCAGTGATCTCTCTGGCGAGAGCTCGACCCGCGTTGATCTGCCTTTTATGTTCGGCGAAATTGGCCGCCGGATCGGACTTTTTGAGCTTTCGAAACGCGAGGGACTCGGCTCCGGCTGATTCGATCATCAACTGTTGTTCCTTCCAGCTGTTCTCGTACTCGGTCTTAAGTTTCAGTCGAAGTGATAGCCCCTCGATCTCCGCAAGCCGCTCCTGTGAATATGAAGTCTCAACTAAAACGCTTTCGGGATCGGCTTTCAGAATACCGATCAGAACACGCGCTTTGTTTTTTTCGATTTTTCCGTCTTTGCTGATGTTCGCCATATGCTCGGCCAGTTTATCGGCGACCTGATCCCGTAAACTGTCAGTAGGATTCGCCTGAACCGGTGACGTCCGATTTCCGGATAACCGTGAGGCGGCAGCCTTGATCTTTTCGATGAAAGAACGCTCAGAATTATCGCGATCCTTCTGCTCGCGATCGAGGTCGGCATGCGACAACGAGCGTTCTCCGATATCGACCCGGAGATAATAGCCTTTCTCGCTCAGCTCTTTGTGCATCTTTTCGGAAAGGTGGGACCTCAGTTCCGAGATGTTTTTCTGTGCTAGGATCGCTCGAAAATCGTCGCGGCTTCGTTGGTTTATTTCGCCCGATAGAACCAGCTCCGTTCTTACCTTTTCAAGATAAGCGAATCGTCTGATATCGGAGGCGTTAAGGTATCCTTCCTGAAGCCTGTCGAGATCCTCTTTTGAAAGTGACGGGATCGGCAGCCGGCAGCCGCTCTTTCGATATTCAGAGCGAATTCCCCTCGCTTCCAGGATCACATCGTAAGTAGCTTTCTCAAGCCGATCCTTGACTGCCTCCTCCTTTGCAAGCATCTTATGAAGGATCGTCCTGATCTGCCGCTCGGCCGCCGTTGGCTGACCGGTTTCATCACGGGCGCCTTTACTTTGGATCTCCTGAAGCGAGAGACGTTTTTTCTTACCAGTGATGGGATCGCTGATGGCAAACCGCATTTCACCACTCCGATCCAATAAAGAATCGATCTTGTTCTCGATCAGCAGAAGGTCGTATTCGGCAATGATCCCTTTTGCGAGGATCTCGCGCTCCTCTAGGATCGAGGCCGCCGATTTCTTTGGGGGTTCGGACTCCGCTCCTCGTCCTGAATTGTTTTTGGAAATTGCAGACCTATCGGCTCGGCCTGCACGCTTCTTTCGCGTCCGCTCGACCTCGATAATCGTGTCCATTTTTGTAGCGGCCGCATCGATCAAATAGCCGTTAATTAGTACCTTTTCGCCTTCGTGGATCTCATAGTGCGGAAGTGCTTCTTGCGGGATCTTTGTCAGGGTATGTCTTTTTATTTCCTTTGACAGGTATTGCTTCTGGATCGCGATGTGAACATGCGGGTTATCGGTGTTGCGATGAACAGCCGCCGTCCACAAAAGCCGCTCGGCGTTTACGAAAGTTTCGAGGCTTTTCATCGCGGCGCGGGTGATCTCTTTTAATGCCTTCTTTCGGCGCGATTCGTCGTCTCCTAACTTCCGATAGTCGTCGTCACGAAATGAGAGGACGATATGATGAAGCTCATCGTTCGAAGGCCGCCCCTTTGCTATTCCGACTCTCATCGAGTTGTTGGAACTTCTTACGGAAAGCTCATCCGCAAAAGCGTTGAAAACCTCACGCGAACTCTGCGGCTCCCTTTCCGGATCCAATTTGCTGTGAGCGATGTAATGAACCAGACCACGCGAGCTTCCTCTTTTCGCCTGCACGCTTGCCACGACTCTCATTGCGGTTTCGTTTTCGCAGTTACTCCCTCGGGGGTCGCCGGAACGAGCCCGCCCAGCCGCGTTGCAAAGTACAGCTCATCCATCAGCTGCGGGCCTGAGTCCATACCGTGAAAAGAGCAGCACTTATCGAGATCAAGGATCGTTTGTTGGATCACTTTTGCCATTGCGCCATCGGCAATGAACTTGACTTGTTCCTTGCCCGTTTCTTTGGGCATAGTAAGCTCGATCAGTCTGCTCAGGATGATGTTTAGAACGAGAACCGAGAGACCCGACAGCGAATAGATCTCGCGCATGAAAACGGAGCTATTTTGCGCTTCCGCTCTTTGGTTCTCTTCGAGATTCCTTAGCCCGTCGAGTATTTCCGACAAGCGTTCGGATCCGCTCTCGTCTTTGCGGCTTTGCTCGACGAGCAGATCCAGCCTGTCGCGGCACGGATTTGCGCTGAAATGTTCGTATTTGTCTGACAAGGCAAAACGAATCATCTTCCGGACAAGAAGCGATCTTTCTTCACCTGTTTCCTTTACCAGTTCATTCAGCTTTTCTTCGTCCGATTCAAATGGCCTTATGGTGATTGGCTGTCCGGGTCTCTCGTCGGGCATGCCGCATAACTTCCCGGCGATGCTTTCTCGTTCGCGCTTTCTCATATCGCTGCAATCGAGCCAGGCATTTTCGATAGAGGGGTCTCAACCTCTTGTACACAGACGGCTCAAAGCGGACCATAGCAATCTACGGGCCGTATCTGAATTAGAGGACTCGTCAGCGCACCCGTATACATCGTGTACGAGAGGCAAGCACATGTATTTATAGTGACTTATGGGAAATACGAACCCTAAAAGGCGGTCTATCCTGTCGTACGACAACGGCAGGCTTCCGCGCATTTTTGAACCACCGGAGCCAAAGTGGCTTATTTACGCGCCAAAGGCCCCGAGTTTATCACCTCCTAGACAAGTCAAATCTCACTGGCACGGGAGTTGATTACGACTCCTACCGCTAGTACCGAACCGCAAAGGAGTCGATAAAAACTTATGTCAACAACCCTCGAAACAAGCCCGTCAGCTAAGCCGAAATCCGCACAGCCGATGCTCCAGATCAACCGCCTCAACTACGTCCGCGTCAGCGCGAAAGTGCTCGATACCACCGATCAAAAACTAAAGAAATATCTTCAGTTCTCGGGCGAGCAAATGAATACAAAGGTCACGAACGACGACGTGATCGAGTATGCTCTAACCCTGCTTTTCGAGCGGGATACAGCCTTTAGATCCTGGCTCAAAGCTAATGGATAGCCGATCCGTCGCGTTAGCTTGAAAATGCCGAGGGGTAAACCGCAACGCCGTTCAGTGTCGGAACCGGGACCGTGGTATTCCCAAAAGTCTGATACCGACTCACGATTCTTTCAAGCTCGATCTCGAACGAGCGGATATTCAGCTGATTGTTCTCATCCGAGAGATGCTTTGTAAGCAGTTCAAGATCCTCGAAAGCAAGATCAGTTCGAGCGGTCGAGGCAGCTCGAGCCAGCCTGTCGGCCGCTTCCTGAAAGACGAGTCCGTTATGGCCTTTAACCCACCTCCAGGTGATGTGATGGCCATAAGTCTTCTTTACTAATTCACGCCATAAAGTAAGATTGGTCGTCATTCTGTTCCTGCCATTCATCGTGTCGATCACGTACCGCGAATCGGAGAAAATCTCGACGCGGCAGGGCCGGCGAAGCTCTTCGAGAGCTTTAATGCAGGCGTAGATCTCTGCCATCTGGTTTGTGATCCCACCGGGCAGGTACATCGCAACCAGTGTGAGTTCCGCTCTATTTTGGTCGATGATTACTGCGCCGCACCCGGCCGATGCATCCGGAGAACCGTTTCGAAGGCATGATGCATCGGCGTAGACCGACACCACCGGTGTATAACTTTCATCCGGCTCACTGCGATTTTCCTTTACAAGCTTCAATGCGGTCATGGTTTACCTCTTGAGTGGAAGTGCGAAATACACGGGCACCGGAATACTTCGGTGCCCGAAAGAATACACTACAAAGTTTGTAGCCGGAGTTCGTCTAAAACTGATCGACGAACGGTTCGGTCGGCTGGGTTTCGGTATTCACCGGCCCCGTATATTCAGGTGCGGAGGACTGCTCCGTACCAGCGGCAACGGAAGCATTCGATTCCTGTCCTTCCGGACGGTTTCCGCCTACGAACTCGAATGAGAAAAGCGCTACCTCGGCGCCCGATCGCGGGTCGCCCTCGTTCGTCGTCCACGGATTGAACGACAGCCGGCCGTGGACGAGAAGATAGGTGCCTTTCTTCACATGTTCGGCAATGGTTTCGGCGGTCTTTCCGAACGCGGTCACATTGAACCAGTGCGTGACTTCCGTGCGGCCTTCGGGACCGTTCTTGAATGAGTTAGACGCGATCGGAAAACTCGCGACTGCGGTGCCGTTTTCCGAATAACGCAGGCTAACATCGCGTCCCGCATTTCCTAAAATTGAGATATTGGCTGACATGGTTAATTTTTTGCTCCTTGGTTAATTTTTAAGCCGTAAGAAAAAGCGGCGGCCGAAGCATTCACGAAGAATGTAATTCATTTCCGCTGCCTGTTGACCGCCGCTCTTTTTCAATTTGTTTGCAAAATGTCTTGCGGATCTTAAGCAACGACGTGGACAAACTGTCTCTGCTGCGATCGAATATTCCGGCTCGGCCTATTGGTTCCGGTAGCTACCTTCAGCTCCATTTCGCGAGTCCGGACGGCATCCCACAGTCTCTGCTTTTCCTGGCGTGTGAGAGCCTTAGCCTCCGTGTCGTTATAGAGCGAGAACTTAAGATACCGGAGTCCGCCGACCGTCGCTTTCTCGATCTTACGAAGCCATCGCCTTGCATCTTTTGAGAACAGGTCCCGAAGACGAACTTCCTGCGATTTGGCGACCGTGTTGAGAGCCGTAAATTCCTTGAGGGACAGCCTGTTCGTCTCTTTGAAGTCCGCATAGGCCCGCTTCTTGAGATCTGCAACGTCGGCTGTGTCCGAGGTGCCGCGGATCGCAAGATACATCTCCTGGTATGCTTCATGCCGCAAACTCCTCAGATGGAAGTCCGAGTACTGCCGACGCCAAAGAAGCCTTAAAACCGCGGCCGCGTACTGCATCTCCTCGAAATCGGGATTCACCTCTTGCTCGGTGACGAATTCGACGGCAGATCCCGTGCGACAGGTGAAGAGTCTGCGGGCCGAACGAACTGCCTTTTGGTCGTAGATCCGGTCAAGTGACAGCGAGAGCCATTCCTCGAATTCCTGATCCGTGAACGGCGCTTTCGATGGATTATTCCAACTCTCTATGGGCAGACCTGCGCCCGTCTGTTCCGCCCATGCTTCAGCTATCAATTGCCGTGCATTTTGAACAGCATTTTCACCCATTTCGTGACCGACAAACAGCCGTCCCAATTCCGAAGCCAGATGCCTCACCTCACCTGGAAGGCAAGACTCATCTATCTCGCATTCGAGATCGAAAACGACTACGACGCGCTGTACGCCGTTCATCGTAAGACCGACGATCCCGTTCTCGTCATACTGCTCCAGACACTCAAAAGTGAGGAAGTCTCGGTCCAGTTCATCGATCGATTTGTCGCCGTCGGAGAGATAATGTTCAGCGAGATCGTCGTAGATCACCCTGCTCACTTTTTGCCGGCCGACACGGCGGAACACCGCTTTCATCTCGTCCTCGAAGATCGGGTAGCGCGGCGGGATCGGCATGCGGTTTTTCGCGACTTCTTTGACGCGTCGCTGATCGGCGACTGTGAGCTTCTGCTCGCCATGGTCAAACTCTTCAAAAGAGATCTCGCGATCAGAATTCGTCGCCGTCACAGCCTCAAGCTGCATGCCCAAGATCCCCATTTCCTTGAGCACGTCAGATGCCCCACGCCTGCGGACCTCGCCGTAATAAAAGGCAGCGATCTGCTCGTACTCGAACTGACCGGCATCCGGGCTTGCGATCGCCTTGATGCACCGAATGAACTCGCGTCCGTCGTCTTCGTTTCCGAGACTCTTTACCGCGTACTCGAGCGACATTATTCTCACTCGGTCAACGGGTTCGGGCTCCAACTCGTCCGCTATCCTGATAACCACATCGCCAAGAATTGTAAACTCCTCCAGTTCCCTCCTGCGCATCGGATTGTTTGCGAGATGTGCACACCTGTCCTGCATTGGGGAGCCAGTGTTGATCGGCGAAAATGCTAGGATCGCGTTCTGCGGAGCAAATTTTCTAAGCTGTTCGATGTTCAATTGTTCTGCCATAACTTACCTCTTGTCCGGATCGCTACGATCCGGAGAAAGCGCGTTCGGTTTAGGGCGGCACTTTCAAAGCCCTGAATAAAAATCACTCTCATTCAGGCTCGAAAATCCCTTTCAAGTTGGAACAGGGACAATATGGAACTACGTGTGGGCGCTATGCTTGGGAGCCGAGTTCGTTCAAGAGCTTTTGAAGGTGGACGAATGTTCTCGGTGCCCACTTCTCGAGCTGAGCCCGACCGGTCCCGAGGCCGGCGGAAGGGATGACGATCAAGCGGATCGACTCCGTAGCGGCATTCGCGATCTCGGCAAAGGCCGCATCGATCGCAGCCTTGTTCTTCTCGAATTCCGCGTCGGAAAAGAATGCATCCTCTTTATAGCCCGGACTCTTCTTTGTCGGTATACCGATCGCATTCGGCTCACCACGCATGGCTGCCGCCTGTCCTCCGAGCCCGCGCCGATCGAGGTTGTCGCCAAAGAGAAACAGCTTGTCGCGGTTCGCCTGAACATATTCGCGGGTGATGTACCGCATTCTTTCGATTTTGGGCTTCATAAGCGCTGCTGTAGAGGAGGCGGACCGCCGCCAAGCCTTCCCATCTGAGAAGGTATGACGGCGGTCCGAGGTTGGATGGTCAGTTGGCAGGTTGAGATCCGATCAATAAGCCGCGGCCTGCTGGACCTCGCTCGGCATCTCCGAGGGCGGCGGCATCATGACTTCCGCAACGCTGCCGTCCTCTTGTTTTCCGGTCAGGAACTGGAATTCCTGAAGGACGATCTCCGCACCCGACTGCGGAGAGTCGTTCCGGTCAAGCCACGGGTTGAAAGTAAGCCGTCCCTGAACGTAAAGCCTGTGGCCCTTGCGGACGTAGCGGGCGATCGTTTCGGCCTGCTTGCCGAACGCCGTCACGCGGAACCAGTCGGTCTTTTCCTGCCGTCCGTCAGGCGTATTCCTGAAAGTGTTCGACGCGATCGAGAAGTTCGCGATGAAGGTGCCGTTGTCCGTGATATTGGTCTCCGGTTCCTTGCCGAGATTGCCGATGAGTGAAATGTTTGCTGACATGGTGTTCTTTATATTCTCCTGTTAGTTATTTAGTCTTTGAACGCTCTAAAGCGTCGGGGGCTCGGCAGCAGCTTGTCGAGAAGTTTCCCTCTCTAGCGATCAACCGAGCCACTGTTTGCCTGCAGCTCTATTTTTGTTTTCGGATCGAAGGAATGTACGAAGAGTTAGTTCGCAGATTGTCTCGACACCGCCGAGCAACCCTCTGCCAACCGCTTAATTTGGCGCCATTGCTGAGGGAATGGTTTTGAGAAAGGAAGTTGAAAGACGAGGCAAGTCGTTCGCGGCGCCGGTTTCGGCGTGCGGAACGATTGACTGGAACACGAAATTTCATGACTACGAGGGTATTTTTCGTCACAAAACTAAATCATCCGCACCGCAAAAGGCGAGTCCTGTTCCCCTAAATAATTGAGACGCAGGAAGGAATGAAGTTAGTTATGCGCCAAATCCAGACGAAGAAAGGCAAATGCTGATATGCTGAATAATCTGACTGTACGAGCCCTTTCGCAGACGCCAACGCCAAGCAAACTCTAGCTACCACTCGCGACTGGTCCGCTACCGGCCATTTGTAAGCAGTTGACCGCGATGCTGGGTTTGGCATGAGGTTTTTCGCGCAGGTGCCTTCGGTCTTGCAATATACACTTTACGGCTCGACAGTATGAATATCCTTTTTCACTTCTAAATCCATTGTATATTAACCGTGTTTTTAGGATGTTATATCTTTCTCTTGCCAAAGTAGCAGTTTTTAATGTACATTGCTTCCATTCAAGCGGCATAACCTTCGGAGTGTTCAAGTAGGCTGCGGAAAGAAAGCAGTCCTGCTTGGCTTGAAAACTAAGTCGATCTCTAGGACTTCTCTTCGATTCTTACAGTTTTTTCGACAATTTATTTCTAAATAAGGCATGGAGACGGTCATGTAAGGTTCTCGATGCGATGTGTCCACCGCACACGAACAGGAGAAGTGATGAAAAGACGTTTTCCGCTATTTATAGCTCTGTTGCTGGGCTTAGTCCTGAGTTCATCCGCACAGATGGTGGGTGGTCCACCATATAAAT